>OLSF01001970.1_pt1 | contig 17147 bp, 12 predicted proteins | sample 1672301 | NCBI WGS metagenome assembly OLSF01 (sample SAMEA3136669, study PRJEB25190) | human gut metagenome | biome: human gut; feature: human-associated habitat; material: faeces | place: Austria | collected 2013
TGCTCGGCTCCGTTCTGTCCATCGAGGCCGGCGGTGCGCGCCTGCATCAGGTTCCCGGCTCGGTGCCTTCGCCGAAGGACTTCCCCGAAGGCGACCGCTTCCGTCCGCGCTCCAGCCATCCGGACAAGACGTCGAACGTGCGACCCATGCTCAAGCGCGTGGCGAATTCCGACCACTATTACGCCGAGCTGCCTGACAGCGAGCTGAAGCGCATCGGCGTCAAGCCTTATCTCACGGGAGGTGCGAACTAATGGCCGAAGCAACCAACAGTGCAGCCGTCGCCAACAACGACGAGCAGACGCCTATCATCTTCCTTGATGATATCCACGTGGTGTTCAAGACGCGTACCGGCTCCCTGCTGCACCCCAACAAGGTCCACGCCGTCAACGGCCTGTCCCTGAAGCTCATGCCGGGCCAGACCATCGGCATCGTCGGCGAGTCCGGTTGCGGCAAGTCCACCACGGCCAACGTCATGTGCGGTCTGCAGACCCCCACGTCCGGCCACGTGTACTTCAAGGGCACCGATGTCACGAAGCGCTCCGCAGCGCAGCGTAAGATCATCGGCCGCGTCATCTCCGTCGTGTTCCAGGACCCGGCAACGGCCCTGAACGCGCGCATGACCGTCCGCGAGCAGCTCATGGACCCCATGATCGTGCACAAGGTGGGCGACGCGAAGTCCCGCGAGGCTCGCGTGCGCGAGCTCATCGAGATCACGCAGGCCGAGGGCGAGGCCCAGCGGCGTGACGGCGTGAAGATGACGGCCGCCGAGCGCGAGCGCGAGATCGCAAAGCTCGAAAAGGAGATGCGCGCCGCCGCAAAGCAGATGGAATACGAATACGCCGCCGTGCTCCGCGACCGCATCATCGAGCTGCGCGGAAAAAAGGACTGAACCCCAATCAGGAGGAACTATGAGACTGGATAAATTTCTCAAGGTGTCGCGCCTCATCAAGCGCCGCACCGTGGCAAACGAGGCGTGCGACAACGCGCGCGTGACCGTGAACGGCCGTCCGGCCAAGGCGTCCTGCGACGTAAAGCCCGGCGACGTGCTGCGCATCGCCTTCGGCCAGCGGACGCTTGCCGTGGAGGTGCTGGCCGTGGCCGACGCCGTGCGCAAGGACGACGCGGCCGCCATGTACCGCGAGCTGCCGGAATAATTCTGCCCGCACTGGACAAGCGGCAGAATTTCTGCTATCATTGTATATTATTTCGTTTATCGAACGATAAGGAGTCTGATCGCCCATGGAAAAGCTGATCGACCGGCTGTCCGCCGTTGTGGCGGAGGCGTTTTCCGCCGCCGGATATGACGCGGCCTGCGGCCGCGTGACGGTCTCGAACCGCCCCGATCTGTGCGAATTTCAGTGCAACGGTGCCATGCCCGCCGCAAAGCAGCACCACAAAGCCCCGCTCGTCATTGCGCAGGACGTTGTCGACCGCCTGCAGGACGGCAGCGTCTTTGCCTCGGCCGAGGCCGTAAAGCCCGGCTTTATCAACCTGCGTGTGCAGCCTGCATATCTGGCCGCCCATCTGGAGCAGATGCGCCAGAGCGAGCGCCTCGGCGTGACCGGTGAGCGCAAGCCCCGCGGCGTCGTGCTCGACTACGGCGGGCCGAACGTGGCAAAGCCCCTGCACATCGGCCACCTGCGTTCCGCCATCATCGGCGAGAGCATCAAGCGCATTTACCGCTACTTCGGCGACAACGTCGTCGGCGACATTCATCTGGGCGACTGGGGCCTGCAGATCGGCCTGATCATCGCCGAGCTGGAGCGCCGCAAGCCGGACCTGCCCTATTTTGACGAGAGCTTCACCGGCCCGTATCCCGAGGAAGCGCCGTTCACGATCTCCGAGCTGGAGGAGATCTACCCCACGGCCAGCGCCCGCTCGAAGGAGGACGAGCCCTTCGCCGCCCGCGCTCACGAGATCACGTTTGCCGTGCAGCAGCGCCGCCCCGGCTACTATGCCCTGTGGCGCCACATCATGCAGGTCTCCGTGGCCGATCTGCGTAAGAACTATGACAATCTGAACGTCAGCTTCGACGTCTGGAAAGGCGAAAGCGACGCGCAGCCCTACATCCCCCCGATGCTCGAGAAGCTGAAGGCCGAGGGCGTGCTTGTCGAGAGCGAGGGCGCGCTCGTCGTGCCCGTGGCCGAGGAGGGCGACCGCAAGGAGCTGCCGCCGTGCATCCTCGTCAAGAGCGACGGCGCGACGCTGTATGCCACGACGGACCTGGCCACCATCGTGCAGCGCATGGAGGATTACCATCCGGACAAGCTGCTGTACCTGACGGACAAGCGCCAGAGTCTACACTTCGAGCAGGTGTTCCGCACGGCGCGCAAGGGCCATCTCGTCCCGCCGGAGACGGAGCTGCAGCACATCGGCTTCGGCACGATGAACGGCAAGGACGGCAAGCCCTTCAAGACCCGCGCAGGCGGCGTCATGCGTCTGGAAACGCTCATTTCCGACATCGTGACCTATGTCACGGACAAGATCCGCGAGAACCAGACCGTCCCCGAGGACGAGCTGGACGCCACAGCCCGCTGCATCGCCATCGCGGCGCTGAAATACGGCGACCTGTCGAACCTTGCCACGAAGGACTATATTTTCGATCTCGAGCGCTTTGCCGCGTTCGAGGGCAACACCGGCCCCTACCTGCTCTACACCATCGTCCGCATCAAGTCCATCCTGAACCGCTGCGGCGGCGAGGGCGACTGGGCCATGGCCCCGGCCGACAGCGAGAGCGCCAAGGCGCTGCAGCTGGAGCTGGCGCAGATGCCGGACGCCCTGCAGATGGCCTACCGTGACTCCGCACCGAACGTGATCTGCGCCTATGCCTATGAGCTTGCGGGCGCGGTGAACCGCTTCTACCATGAGACGCGTATTCTGGCCGAGCCGGACAAGCAGAAGCAGGCGGGCTACCTCGCCCTCATCCGTCTTGCCAGACGCGCGCTGGAGGAATGCATCGATCTGCTGGGCTTCTCCGCCCCGGACCGCATGTGAAGCAGAATGAAAACGTCAATCCCTCCGGCTGAGCCGGAGGGATTGACGTAATCAAACAAATCAGGGAGCTGCGGCAATGAACCGCAGCTCCCATTTTTTACTGCTCCGTGAACCACGGACCCGCATTCGGGAACAGGATGCGGAAGCGGATCTCATAGCTTCGTCCAAGCGGTGCGGAGAAGTCCGTCAGACGGAATTCCGGGATCACATAGTCCGTCACGCCGTCCGGCCCGGTCACAAGCGCCGTGTCCTTCAGGGCCGTCTCGACGCGGGTCGTCATATTCTGCCCTAGCAGGGCCTGCTCGATGCCCTCCGGCGTCAGGTCCTTGATCGTCGGGCGGCAATAGCGGCAGTAGGCGATGTCCTTCATATAGGCGAAAATCAGCTCGCGCGCAAAGGCCTCGCTGTCCTCCGGCTGCGGGTCCTGCTCGCCCTGCAGCCACTGCAGGCGCGTCAGACCCATGGAGAGCGCGATGCCGACGGAATTAGCCGCCGTGCCCCACGCACTGTAGCCCATGAGCCACTGCAGCGAGGTATCCTCCAGCTGCTGCGGCAGATGCTGCGTGGCAGATGAGGCATCGATGACGATCGTCGGGACACCATTCCGGCAGTTCTCCTCCCAAGCTGCCAGATACCGGCTGCACTCCGTGGAGGAAGCGCCGCGCGTGAGCACCAGCACGACAGCATCTGACTGTTCGTTCCAGTCCACAAGCTCCGCGCCGAGCGCCGTGATATGCTGCTCCACGGACTCGCGGAGCGTCGAGGTATCGTAGGCATCGGCCACGCTGTCCTCATAGCCGCCGAAATAGTGCACGGACAGGCGGCTGTTCCATCCGGCGCAGTCGGCATAGGCACGCGTAAAGGCCATCATACCAAGCTCGTCCGTTCCGCAGAACAGAGCGCAGTTTTTGCCGAGCAGCCGCTGCAGATAGCGGATCTCATTCGTCTGCACGGAGATGCGCGCAGCTGAGTCGTCAACACCGACGACACAGGCCGCAAAGCTCTCGGCATGGCGCAGCAGATAGTCCGTCAGCCGCAGCTTGCGCGCGCGGGCAGCCAGATAATGCTCCACCAGCTCGTCGTCCAACGTCGTTTCGATCCGTTCGCCGTCCGCGCCGTAGGGGTAGCCTGCAATGATGTTATCGACCGTCAGGTTGTGACCGGTCAGCTCGCCGCGCTCGGCCATGCCGTAGCTGCGGAACAGGCGGTAGGTCTCGCTGTCGAGTCCCTGATAGCCGGCGGTCGTGGCAAGGCGCATCACCGTGTCGAACACATAGACCGGCTTGCGTGCAGCGATCTGTGAAAGCGTGTCGATGGCATCCTTTTCCCACGTCAGGTCCGTCCCGTCCTCCCAGCGGCTGTTCACAAGGCCGCCGGAGAGCAGCTGATCCATGCTGACGATCAGCATGTCGCAGGCGTCCTCATTGTCCAACACCCACTGCAGGAGAGCATGCGTGTCGCCGTACTGCGTGCCGTTGGCATTCGTCGTCTGCCCGTCGAGCCGCGTGGCATAGAGGTCCTCCGGCGGCAGCAGCACATTCATACCGGTGCTGTCCGCCAGCGCCTCGACGCGCAGGTCGTTGACGGGACGGTTGTCGAGCGGCAGGTAGAGTACCGTCGTGCCGCGGGCCGTGAAATAGTCCGCGCGCGGCATGATATGCTCCTGCTTCTGCAGGCTGCGGCAGAAGCGGGCCAGGATCGCGGCGGTCTGCGCGCGGACGGCCAGCGCCTGCGGTCGGAGCAGAATGGCGCCGTCCTCGGCAGAGCCGGTCAGATAACCCGCGCCGACGGCCCAGCCCATGGCGCTGCGCGCCCAGCTGCTGACCGTCCCGGCGTCCGGATAGCCGGAGAGGGGCGCCTCGCCGTCCCCGGCAAGGTCATACCACGCGGCATAGCGATAGAGGATGGTCGCCGTCTGTTCGCGTGTGACGGGGTCGTCCGGGCCGAAGCGCCCGTTGCCGTAGCCGTTGACGATCTGCGCCGCGGCGGCCCACGAGACGGCATCGGCATACCACACGCCGTCGCCCACATCGGAGAAGTCGCTTCCGGCCGCGGCGGGCTGGCCTGCCAGACGATAAAGCACCTGCACGAGCATGGCGCGGGACGTGGCCGTATCCGGCTCGAATTCCGTCGTGCCCGTTCCGCTCATCAGCCCCTGCCGGTAGGCATAGGCGACGCTCTCAAAATACCACGCGCGGCGCGAGACATCGCGGAACGGCAGCGTTTCGGGCAGGAGGCCCTCCAGGCGGCCGTCGTCGCTGCCGTAGCGCACGCAGACGAACAGCCTGCCGTCCTCGAGCCGCTGCACGGCGGCCGTCGTCCCGCAGACCGTTACGGACGGTGCGTCGGAAAAGGACGCAAGGCCATCCGGCTCGAGCACGAGGCCGAGATAATAATACACACCGGGCTCCGTGACGGTGCCCGCCGGGAGCGGCTTACTGATATGCTCACCGTCCGGAGACGAAAACCACACCATGCCGGACCAGCTCTGCCAGCTGTCCGCCAGATGGCAGGCCGCGTCCGTATGGAACGACGGCATACGCTCCGGGAGTCTGGCCCCGCGCATCAGCGCGGTCGGCACGCCGGAGACGGCGACCGTTCGGATGGTCTCCTGTGTTGTCATGGCCAGCGGCTCTGCACCGCCTGCGACCACGCCGCCCGCAAGCTGCAGCACCAGCGCCGCGATCAGCATACAGATGACACCCTGTCTCATGCTCTCTCCTCCTGTGTTTGCGGACCGGCGCCGGCCGCGCCGGTCGTTCCTTCTCTCTTTGCAAGATTAGACGGCAGGAAGCCGAAATTGTTCCAACGTTTTTCTGCATTATAGCATACACGCGCTTGCCTTGCAACAGGTTGTTTCGATATGACGTCGGCATTATTCTGCAAAGCGGAGGCTTTTTGACAGTCTGAGACTCCCAGACGGTTCCCGGCTTGTCAAATGTCCCAGTCTTGTCATTGCAGGGGGGGCGAAGCGACGTGGAAATCTCACATAAAATGTTTCGAATTCGCCGAAGTTTACCGAAAATCCGCAGTGATCCCGCGAGATTGCCACGGCCCCTGCAGGGCCTCGCAATGACAAGCGCAACCTTTTCGACATCTAAGCGCAAAAACGAAATGTACCGCCCGGCAAGCCGGACGGTACATTTCGAAGAAAAGAAAGAAAGAGAGAGAAAAAGAGAAAAAGCATGAAAAAGAGAGGGGGTGCGATCTATGGAAGACATCGGATCAGGGCCGGGGACTGTCCTGCTCGGACGGCTCCAGCGCATTGGTCGATGTTGTTGGCTCTTCGTTCTGCACCGCATCGTCCTTGCTGTCAAACACGATGGGCAGGCGGAACGTCTTGCCGTAGCGCTCGATGGTGAGCGTCGCGTGCTGGCCGCCGCGGTAGTGCCGCAGCGCCGCGCTGAGGTCGGAAAGCGTGCGCACGGTGTAGTCATCAAGCGCAAGGATAAAGTCGCCGTCGCGCAGGCCCGCATGGGCACCGGCGGAATCCTCTGTGACATCCCGCACCTGCACCCGGCCGTTGCGGGCCGTGTTCGTCGAATAGACCGTGCCGACCATCACGCCGAGCTGGGCGCGGTTCGGCACGCGGCCGTATTCCCGCAGCTCCGAGAGGATCTCGCGGACGTCGTTGATGGGGATGGCAAAGCCGATGCCCTCGATCGTCGCGCCGGTGACGGTCTCGCCGGAATATTTCGCCGTCGTCACGCCGACGACATTGCCGCGCAGGTCGAACAGCGGACCGCCGGAGTTGCCGGGGTTGATGGCCGCATCGAGCTGCATCATGCGGATGGATGGGCCGTCCAGATCGACGTCGCGATCCTTCGCGCTGATATAGCCGACGTTCAGGCTGTAGTCCAGGTCGCCGAGCGGGTTGCCGATGGCAGCAACCTCCGTGCCGATGCGCAGCCGGTCGGAATCTCCGAGGCGCGCGTGGCGGTAGCCGCTGCCGTCGATCTTCAGCAGGGCGATGTCGCTGTCCTCCTCATAGCCGAGGAGCTTTGCCGTGTGCTCCGTGCCGTCATACAGCGTGACGGTGAGCTGCGTGCAGTCCTTGACGACGTGGTAATTCGTCAGGATCTCGCCGTCTCCCGTAAGGAGAACGCCTGAGCCGGTGCTGGCCTGCATGGTGTCCTTTCCATAGAGGTCCGTGACCGCGCTGAGGTTCAGCACACCGACGACGCAGGGCGCATAGTGCTCATAGAGCTGCGTCGGGGTCAATTCTCCCGCAGTCGAGGCCACACGCGCCGCGGAAGGCTCCGCGCCCGTGCTTTCTCCCCCGGATACGGCCGTCTGCTGACCGGCCGGCCGCATGGCCGCTCGCTCGCGGCCCTGCAGAAGCAATCCCGTCGCCGCGCCTCCGGCGATTCCGCCGAGCAGGGCGCAGCATACAGCGAGAGCCGCCAGCCGCAGGTGCTTCCTTCGTTTGCAGGCCAATACCGGCTCGCCTGCACTGGAGTCGATGCGTTCGTTTTGCTCCATGGTGTTCAGCTCCTTGCTGTGCTCGTAGTATACCCGCCTGATATGTCCAAATTATGACGGACCGGAAAACGATTTTTGAAGGAACGCGGGCGTTCAGCTGCAGCGATCCTGCATGATATCGAGGATCGTGCGGTCCGTCTGCCGCATGCCCTGCTGCGCCAGCACACCGACCTTGGCGATCGTGTCGTCAACATTGCTGCCGACAATGCCCTCGCCGTAGCGGAATTCGCGGTGGTGCAGATACATGCGGTAGCCCATGATGCCCGCATCCACGGCAGCGGCGATCTTGGCCGCACAGGACGGCTTTGCGCCGTCGCAGATGGTGCCGGAGAGGATGGCCACGGCGTTGACGACCGTGTGCGCAACGGCGTCATAGTCGCCGCCGAGCAGGTAGCAGATGCCCGCGCCTGCACCGACTCCGGCAGAAATGGCCCCGCAGTAGGCGGAGAGGCGGCCGATGCCGGTCTTCTGGTGAACGGTGACAAGGTCGGAAACGGCCAGCGCGCGGTAGAGCTGCTCGCGGGTCGCGCCGATGTGGCGGGCATAGGCCACGACGGGCATGCAGGCCGTGATGCCCTGATTGCCGGAGCCGGAGAGGATGACGACGGGCATTTCGCAGCCGCTCATGCGGGCGTCTGAGCCCGCGGCCGCATAGGCCTTGGCCCGCTGCTTGATATCATCCCCGTAATCCTCCAGTAAAATGCGCCCGATCTGCGCGCCCCATGCGCCGCGGAGGCCCTCCTCGGCAATGGCGGAGTTGCAGCTGACCTGCGGCTCCAGCAGGGGCAGCAGGTCCTCGAGCGGCACCTCGGCCGCAAAGCGCAGGATGTCCGCCACATTCAGCAGGCTCTTGTCCGCGCGATGCTCCTCGGCGGAGTCCACAACGGGCAGCTCGCGCAGCACCTCGCCGTCGCGCTCGAGGTAGACGATGTTCGTGTGATGGTTCGTGATGCGCACGCGGGCCGTGTGGCCGCCGCAGCTGCCGCGCAGATCGATGTCGAGCTGGCAGGGAGAGTGGCTGCACGAGACGGAAATATCCACGCGCTGCAGGTAAGCGTCCAGCTCCGCAAGCTGCTCCTCCGTTACGGCGGAGATGACCTGCAGGTCACGCGCCGCGTCGCCCGCAACGAGGCCGACGGCAATGGCGGGGGCAATGCCCTTGCGCCCGCCGGTGTTTGGGACGACGACGCTTTTGACGTTTTTCAGAATGTTGCCGCTGACGGCGGCGTCCACCCGCTCGGGCAGTGCGCCCAGCAGCTCCCGAAGGGTCGCGGCGCAGTAGGCAATGGCGATCGGCTCCGTGCAGCCGGTCGCCGGGACAAGCTCTTCGCGCAGGATGTCAAGATAATTCTGCAGGATCGACTGTTCCAGCATGTTGCCAGCTCCTTATATCGGTATTTTGGAAACGCCTGTGCAATGTTTACTAAGCTAATGATATCGTATTTTGCCGAAAAAGGCAAGAAAGAAAAACCGGTTCGCCGCAGGGCCTGGTGCTGCACCGGCGACACGCACAGGCTGCCGAAAAAAACGTACAAACCGATTACGTCTGCAGCGGCGCTCAGGGAGCGCCTTGCAAGCTGCAGGTTTGGTGGCACTATCGTCGACCGCACCCGCCTTGTAGGGGAGCGGCATGCCGCTCCCGGCGCTGCACCGGCGCAATCAACAAGCTGCCGTTAAAATGGCAAATACTCCCGATTTGTCATTGCGAGGAGGCCGGAGGCCGACGTGGCAATGACAATTCTGGTGCCATTACCGTTTTAGTGTTACCCTGTACGGATCGGCAGCGATGCGCCGGGAGGGGCATGCCCCTCCCCTACAGCGCATGACCGGCGGCCTTGTGAAATTTTCCACTTTCCAGTTTCATTTCCCGCGTGCCGCTCCCCTGCATATGTGTTATCCCATATTGCAGAAGGGCCTGCTGCGGGGTTCATGCAGCAGGCCCTTTGCTCCCCGGGAAGGGAACAGACGATATCAGAGATGGACGACCGTACCGGCCTCGCCGCGGACGGCGGCTCCGGCCTGTGCGAGCGAGGCGATGATGGCCTGCCCGCCGGTCTTGGCGAACGAAACGGCAGCCCTGACCTTCGGCAGCATGGAGCCGGGGGCAAAATGGCCCTCCTCGCAGTAGCGCTCCGCTTCCGCAACGGTCATTTCCGCAAGGCTCTTCTGGTCCGGCTTGCCCCAGTTGATGCAGACGCGGTCCACCGCCGTCAGGATGACGAGGGCGTCGGCCTGCACGAGCTCTGCGAGCTTGGCAGAGGCAAAGTCCTTATCGATGACGGCGGGCGTGCCGTAGAGCTTGCCGTCCCGGCGCACAACGGGGATGCCGCCGCCGCCGACCGTGATCACGACGCAGCCGCCGTTGATCAGGGCGCGGACGGTGTTCTTTTCGATGACGTCCACGGGCTTCGGTGAGGGAACGACCTGGCGGTAGCCGCGGCCCGCGTCCTCGACCATGGTGTAGCCCTTTTCGGCGGCGATGCGCTCGGCCGTGGCCTTGTCATAGAACGCGCCGACGGGCTTCGTGGGCTTCTGGAAGGCGGGATCGTTCTCGTCCACCAGCACCTGCGTGACAACGGTGGCGACGTCCTTCTGCAGGCCGCGCGCGGCAAGCTCGTTGCCGATGGCGTTCTGCAGGTGATAGCCGATGTAGCCCTGGCTCATGGCGCCGCACTCGGGGAAGGGCATATCGGACTTGATGGCGCCGGCCTCGGCGGCCGTGGCCATGCCCAGATTGATCATGCCGACCTGCGGGCCGTTGCCGTGCGCAATGACGACCTCGTTGCCCTGCTCGATGAGATCCACGATCGGCTTTGCCGTTTCCGTAACGAGGGCGAGCTGCTCATAGGGCGTGCTGCCCAGCGCATTGCCGCCCAGCGCGATGACGATGCGTTTTCCCATGGTAATTATCCTCCTGCCGTGCGGCTCAGAACATCTTGCGCTTGTTGTCGGCAGCGTCCAGCTCCATGAGAGCCTTGACGGGGTCCTTGACCTGCGCCAGGAAGATCATGGCGGCGATGATATACGGCTTGAAGGAGGCCTGCTTGTACAGCGGCACGAGATAGCGGTCAAACACGGAGTTGTCGACCTCGCCCTCCGGGCAGCTCAGGCCGGAGATGTCGGCGGGCAGGCAGTGCAGATACAGCGCCTTGCCGTCCTTCGTGAGCTTCATCATCTCCTCGCTGCAGGTCCAGTCCTTGTGCTCGGCATTCTGCGCAAGCAGCTGCTTCTCCAGCTCGTCGATGCCCTTCTGGTCGCCCTTGACATACAGCTCAGAGCGCTTTTCCATTGCCTTGAACGGCGCCCAGGACTTCGGATAGACGATGTCGGCGTCCCGGAAGGCTTCCTTCATGTCGTTCGTCTTGTGGAACTTAGAGCCGTACTTCTCGCAGTTCTTACGGGCGATCTCCTCGACCTCGGGGAAGACGTCGTAGCCCTCCGGATGGGCCAGCGTGACATCCATGCCGAAGCGGGTGAACAGGCCGATGACGCCCTGCGGAACAGACAGCGGCTTGCCGTAGGACGGGGAATAGGCCCACGTCATGGCGACCTTCTTGCCCTTCAGGTTCTCGACGCCGCCGAAGTAGTGGATGACGTGCAGCATGTCGGCCATGCACTGCGTCGGATGGTCGACGTCGCACTGCAGGTTCACGAGCGTCGGACGCTGCTCGAGAATGCCGTCGCGATAGCCTTCTTCCAGAGCGTCCATGAACGTCTTCTGGTACTCGTGGCCCTGATGGATGTACATATCGTCGCGGATGCCGATGACGTCGGCCATGAAGGAGACCATGTTCGCAGTCTCGCGGACGGTCTCGCCGTGGGCGATCTGGCTCTTCTTCTCGTCCAGGTCCTGGACGGTCAGTCCCAGCAGGTTGCAGGCGGAGGCGAAGGAGAACCGGGTGCGGGTGGAGTTGTCCCGGAAGATGGAGATGCCCAGGCCGGAGTCAAAGATCCGGGTGGACTTGTTCCGCTCCCGCAGGTCCCGCAGGGCGTCGGCCACGGTGAAGATGGCCTCCAGCTCCTCGTCGGTCTTGTCCCAGGTCCAGTAGAAGTCGGACTTGTACATGTTGTTGATGTGCAGCTTTTCCAGATGCTTGGCCAGCTCGATGGTCTTGGACATATTCAGCACTCCTTGTAATATGTGAAATTGTAGATGTATGGCGGCTCCGCCGCAGCGAAAGGAAAAACCAGGAAAAGGGTCTAGGGAAAAACCCAGGTTTTTCCCAGTTGATTTGCCTCCGGCAAATCAAGCAAATCGAATCATTTTCGCCGCGGCGTGTACGTGGCGAAAATGCCTTGACCCAGCCCCCCTTCGAAGCTCACCGGATATCGTTATCCGTGAGGCTCTGCCGGAACTCGGTGACGTCAGCAGTCTTGTTCTCGGGCTTGTACAGGCCGGGTACTGCGGCGTACAGGGCGGCACAGGTCACCAGATCCTGCTTCCAGGTGATCTCATTGGGGGCGTGAGCCTGAGACTCGGCACCGGGGCCGAAGCCTACGCAGGGGATGCCGTAGCGGCCCTGAATGGACACGCCGTTGGTGGAGAAGGTCCACTTATCGGTCAGAGGACGGCCGGTGCGGGTGGACATGGCCTTCTCATCGGCGCCGATGCGCTCGGTACCCCACAGGTTGTGGTAGGCATCCACCAGCGCCTGAACATGGGGAGCGGACTCCTTGTTGATCCACGTGGGGAAGAAGCACTCGGTTTTGTACACGTGGCCGGTCCATGCGGGACGGTCATACATATACATGGAGACCTTCACGTCCTTGGCGTACTTCTTGCAGGCGGGCAGATCCTCGATCTCCTTCAGGCAGGACTGGTAAGTCTCGCCGGCGGTCATGCGGCGGTCGATGGAGATGGCGCAGCTGTCGGCCACGGCGCAGCGGGAGGGAGAGGTGTAGAAGATCTGGCTGGTGGTGCAGGTGCCACGGCCCAGGAAACGGGCATCCTCCCAGTGTTCGGGATTGTACTTGGGATCCAGCATCTTCACCAGACCCTTGATCTCCACGGAGTCGTCGGCGGGATTTTCGTTGAGATCCCGGACGTTCTGGATGACCTCGGCCATCTTGTGGATGGCGTTGTCGCCACGCTCCGGGGCGGAGCCGTGGCAGGACACACCGTGCATATCCACACGGATCTCCATGCGGCCACGGTGACCACGGTAGATGCCGCCGTCGGTGGGCTCGGTGGAAATGACGAACTCCACCTTGCTGCGGGCATCCTCAGGTCCGTTGAAGTACTCGTTGACGATGGACTGCCAGCACATACCGTCGCAGTCCTCCTCCTGCACGGAGCCTACCACCATGATCTTATAGCCGGCGGGGATGAGGCCCAGATCCTTCATGATCCTGGCACCGTAGGTGGCGGAGGCCATACCGCCCTCCTGATCGGAGCCGCCGCGGCCGTAGATGATATCGTCGGTTTCGTAGCCCTGATAGGGGTCGGCCTCCCAGTTGTCCCGGTTGCCGATGCCCACGGTGTCCACATGGGAGTCCAGAGCGATGATCTTGTCGCCCTCGCCCATCCAGCCGATGACGTTGCCCAGCTTGTCGAACTCGACCTTGTCATAACCAAGAGCCTTCATCTCCTCGGCGATGCGATGCACCACGCCCTTCTCCTCACAGGACTCGGAAGGAATGGCGATCATGTCCCGCAGGAACTTGACCATAGCGGGCTTATAGCCCTCGGCTGCTTTTTTGATGGCTTCGAAATCCATAGTATACCTCCGTTAAAATTTTATGATCGTGACAGACGTATTCAGACAAATTATTTACCCTTACAGCACCATCATACCACAGTCCCGGCAGATGTCAAACAAAAATTCATGAAACCAAAAAGTTTTTCTGAATGAGGCATTGATTTCTGCGAAAAGTGTGGTATCATGTAGCTGTGAAAGATTCAAAACAGGAGGCGGATACATGGAGACAAGACGGCTGGAAACGCTGAAGCAGATCGCCGCCGGTGTGGCGGCCCAGTTCGGGAGCAACTGCGAGGTGGTGATCCACGACGTATCGGGCAACCGGCCGGATCACACCATCGTACATATCGAAAACGGCCATGTATCCGGCCGTAAGGTGGGCGACGGAGCGTCGCAGGTGGTGCTGGACCAATTGGCCCGGCAGGACGAGCAGCCAAAGGATCACCTGTGCTATCTGACCCGTACCCCGGACGGCAAGATCCTCAAGTCCTCGTCGCTGTACATCCGCAACAGCCGGGGCGGCGTGGTAGCCATCTTCTCCATCAACTATGATGTGTCGGGGCTGATGATGATCCAGAACACCATCGGGGAGCTGCTTTCTACCCGTGACAAGGAGCAGACGGAGCCGGAGCGCATCATCAACGTCAACGCCGTCCTCGACGAGCTCATCGACCAGTCGGTGGCCATGGTGGGAAAGCCTGTGGCCCTGATGAACAAGGAGGACAAGGTTCGGGCCATCCAGTTTCTGAACCAGTCGGGGGCCTTTCTGGTGACCAAGTCCGGCGACAAAGTGGCAAAATACTTCGGTATTTCCAAATATACCCTATATTCCTACATCGACGCAAACAAAGACGGAGACAAATGAAACAGGAGGAAAAAACATGATCGATCTGTCCATCAACAAGGTTGGCTTGGAGCATAACATCCAGAAGGCCAAGGAGAACCACATTATCATCCCCACCATTGCTCAGATGCAGAACCCCGATCTGATCCCGGAGAAGATCAAGGCCAAGCTTTCCACCACCGGCCTGTGGGACGTGGATCCCGTGAACCTGTTCCGTATTTCCTGGCACAACGAGGCCAAGGAGACCGGCGGCCTGTTCCAGGCGGTCCCCAACTATGTGGAGATCCCCACCAAGCTCTCCGGCGTTCCCTGCCGTATCGTTGCCATGTCCGGCAAGTGGTTCCCCACCGGCTGCCACAAGGTGGGCGCTTCCTTCGGCTGTCTGGCTCCCCGTCTGGTGACCGGACAGTTTGACGCCACCTATCATCACGCCGTATGGCCCTCCACCGGCAACTACTGCCGCGGCGGCGCGTTCAACTCCCGCCTGCTCGGCGCGCAGGGCGTCGCCATCCTCCCGGCCGAGATGAGCCAGGAGCGCTTTGACTGGCTGCACTCCATCGGTGCGGAAGTCATCGCAACGCCGGGCTGTGAGTCCAACGTCAAGGAGATCTTCGACAAGACCAACGAGCTCAAGCATGATCCGCAGTACATGATCTTCAACCAGTTCGAAGAGATGGGCAACCCGCTGTGGCACTACAATGTCACCGGCAACGCGCTGGCCGACCTCTATGAGGCTGTCAAGCGCCCGGGCGACCGCTTTGCAGGCGCCTGCTTCACCTCCGGTTCCGCCGGCACCATGTCCTCCGGCGACCGCCTGAAGGAGCTTTATCCGGGCCTGAAGCTCGGCGTTGGTGAAGCCCTCCAGTGCCCGACCATCCTCGAGAACGGTTTCGGCGGCCACCGTATCGAAGGCATCGGCGACAAGCACATCCCCTGGATTCACAATGTGAAGAACACCGACATGGTCATCGACATCGACGATGAAGACTCCCAGCGTCTGCTCCGCCTGTTCAACACCAAGGACGGCCAGGCCTACCTCAAGGAAGAGCTTGGTCTTGACGACGAGCTGATCGAGAAGCTGACCTGGCTCGGCATCTCCGGCATCGCGAACGTCCTCTGCTGCATCAAGATGGCGAAGTACTACGAGCTGACCGAGCACGACGTCGTCGGCACCGTCCTGACCGACTCCGCCGTCATGTACGGCAGCCGCATCGAAGAGCTCAACCAGATGCACGGCGCATACAACCGCAAGGAGGCCGTCCTCGACCACAACATCCACATGCTCGGCCTGAAGACCGACAACATGATGGAGCTGAACTATGTGCAGCGCAAGCGCGTCCACAATCTGAAGTACTACACCTGGATCGAGCAGCAGGGCAAGACCAGCGAAGAGCTCAACGCCCTCTGGTACGACGTGGAAGGCACCTGGGACGCCGTCCATGCCCAGGCAAAGGACCTCGACGCCCTCATCAACGAGTTCAACGAAGAGACTGGTCTGCTCAAGAGCCTGTAAGCTAAATGGATCAGGTACGACGGAAGAGAATTCGTCTGCCCGCCTCGAATTATGAGGCAGGATGGTACTTCGTGACCATCTGTACCGATCATCGTACAAACTTTCTTGCAAACGTAACACCTACTGTAGGGGCGGACGACTCTGTCCGCCCTTGCGTAGCATTAGAGGGATATACATCCCGATTAACTCCGATTGGATTTGCGGTCAGAGAATGTCTGGAACGTCTGACAGATGCCGTGCATGGTGTCGTGGTAGATAAGTATATCATTATGCCAAATCATGTGCATGCAATTATTTGTTTAAGTGCCGGAACGGGCGGACAGAGTCGTCCGCCCCTACAAGGGGTCATACAAAGATTCAAGTCTGTTTCAACCCGTCAGGGCTGGAAGCATGGCGTAAAAAAACTCTGGCAGCGTTCCTTCTTTGATCATGTGATCCGCTGTGAAGAAGAATATCGCCGGATCTGGCAATACATCGACGACAATCCCGCCAAGTGGGCGGAAGATGAATACTATTCTGCGGAATAAGGAGCACATATTATGCTGAAAAATGTCAAATGCGCCCGCTGCGTCAAATGCGGGAAGGAATACGAGGCCGTGCCGGATCTGACCAACTGCTCCTGCGGCGGCATTCTCGACATCATCTACGACTATGACTACATCAAGAAAAATCTGACCAAAGAAAAACTCAAGAGCCGTCCGAACACCATGTGGCGCTACCGCGAACTGCTGCCCGTCGAAGAAACCACGCCCGACACGCCGCTGCGCGTCGGCTGGAGTCCGCTGTATGAGGAAGACCGCCTGGCCAAGCTGCTCGGCCTGAAAAAGCTCTGGGTCAAGGACGACGGCCAGAATCCGACCGCATCGCTCAAAGACCGCGCCTCTGCCATGGCCGTCGCCAAGGCGGGCGAAGCGGGCGCAAAGATCATCGCCTGCTCCTCGACCGGCAACGCCGCCTCCTCCCTCGCGGGCAACGCGGCCGCTGCGGGCTTCCGCACGTTCATCTTCGTGCCGGAGCGCGCGCCGAAGGGCAAGGTCGCGCAGCTGATGACGTTCGGCGCGAATGTCATCTCCGTCAAGGGCAACTACGAAGAGACCTTCGAACTCTCGAAAAAGGCCATCGACAAATGGGGCTGGTACAACCGCAACGCGGCCATCAACCCGTACCTCTCCGAGGGCAAGAAGACCGTCTCGCTTGAGATCGCGGAACAGCTCGACTGGAACATGCCAGATTATCTCGCCATCTCCGTCGGCGACGGCTGCACAATCGCGGGCGTCTGGAAGGGCCTGAAGGATCTCTACGCCATTGGCTTCATCGACAAGCTCCCGCGCCTCATTTCCGCGCAGGCCGAGGGCTGCCACCCGATCAACCGCGCGATCGCGGAAAATAAGCCGTGGGAGCCAATGGAGGAGAATACGCTGGCCGACTCCATCGCCGTTGGCGTGCCGCGCAACGCCGATAAAGCGCTCATGGCCATCCGCGAGTCGAACGGCATCGTCGTCAACGTGACCGACGAGGAGATCATGGCCGCGCAGAAGCTGCTCGGCACGACCTGCGGCGTCTTCGGCGAGCCCGCCGGCGTCACTGGCACGGCTGCTGTCAAGAAGCTCTGCGA
>OLSF01001971.1_pt1 | contig 17143 bp, 13 predicted proteins | sample 1672301 | NCBI WGS metagenome assembly OLSF01 (sample SAMEA3136669, study PRJEB25190) | human gut metagenome | biome: human gut; feature: human-associated habitat; material: faeces | place: Austria | collected 2013
TGAGGTGGTTGACCATCAGGATATACTGAGGGTCATAGGTGACGGGGGTGTAATCCATTGCTTCAGGCATTTTCTTTGCCATACGTCACTCACCCGCCTTTCTGTTTTCTTCGTAGTAGCGGTAGCAGCTGACCTTATGGGTGGGGGACAGGCTGATTTCGCAGGGGTACTCGCCGCTGCAGCAGGGCAGCTGCATCTCGCAGCGGTCCTTGAAGTAGCAGTAGTCCGGCATATCGACCGGGTTGGGCACCTTGCCGGGGATAGAGTACAAGCGGTCGACCTTTTTGCCGACGACCGGCTTGGAGGCCATCAGGCCGATGGTGTAAGGGTGGCTGGGATGGGCGAAGATCTCCTCGACGGTGCCCTTCTCGACCACGCGGCCCGCGTACATGACGACGACATAGTCCGCCATCTCGGCAATAACGCCCAGGTCATGGGTGATGAGCATGATGGAGGAGTTAATGCGGTCCTTCAGGTTGCGCAGCAGGTCCAAAATCTGAGCCTGGATGGTCACGTCCAGCGCGGTAGTCGGCTCGTCGGCAATGATGATCTTGGGGTTGCAGGCCAGGGCCATGGCGATCATGACGCGCTGGCGCATACCGCCGGACAGCTCGTGAGGGTACATCTCGTAGACGCCATTGCTGTTGGCGATGCCAACGGTCTCCAGCATCTCGATGGTGCGCTTCTTGATGTCCTCCTTGGTCTTGCCTTCACCCTCGTGCAGGGCGATGACCTCGTCGATCTGGGCGCCGATGCGGAATACCGGGTTCAGGCTGGTCATAGGCTCCTGGAAGATCATCGAGATATAGTTGCCGCGCAGGCCCTGCATCTTATCGGCGGGGGTCTTGGCGATGTCGTAAGCCTTGCCGCCGCCCAGGTTCAAGCGGATCTCGCCATCCACGATCTGGCCCTGGGGGCGCTGCAGCAGCTGCATCAGGGACAGGCTGGTAACGGACTTACCGCAGCCGGACTCACCCACGACGCCGACCGTCTTGCCGACGGGCACCTCGAAGGAGACGCCGTCAACGCTTTTGACCACGCCGGTATCGGTGAAGAAGTAGGTGTGCAGGTTATCGAACTCGACCGCGTTTTTCTCATCGTGCATCTGGACCGTGTACTCGCTCTCCGGCACGTTGCGGCGCTTGCGTTTTTTCTCGTATTGATCGGTAATGCGGCGGTTTTCTTTGGAGATACGCCGCGACTCTTTGGCGGAAAGGTATCCGTCCTGTTTTTTAGCCATCGTGTGTTTCTCCTTCCAATCAGCGTTTCATCTTGGGGTCAAAGGCGTCGCGCAGACCGTCACCCACAAAGTTGAAGCCCAGAACGGTGAGCAGCAGGCAGACACCGGCGGGGATCCAGATAAACAGGTAGTTGGTCATAACGTAGGCATTGTTGACATCGTTGATGATGTTGCCCCAGGAGGCAAACGGGTATTTGACGCCCAGGCCCAGGAAGGACAGGGTGGCTTCGGTCAGGATGGTGGAGCCGAGACCCATGGTGCAGGTGACGATCAGCTGCGGGATGACGTTGGGGATCAGGTGGCGGAAGATACGGTGCCAGACGTTGATGCCGCAGGCCTCGGTAGCCAGCATGAACTCCTGCTCACGCAGGGAAAGGATCTGGCCGCGGACCAGGCGGGCAATGCTGGGCCAGCCCAGGAAGCCCAAAATCAGCATCAGGTACATCATACGGGTCCAGGAGTCCACGCGCATGGCGTCCATGGCGGCGCCGATGATGATAATGACGGGCATCGAGGGGATGCAGTAGAACACGTCGACCACACGCATGATGATGTTATCGACCCAGCCGCCGAAGTAGCCGGAGATGCCGCCCATCAGGATACCCAGGGAGGCTTCGATGACAACGACGATGAAGCCGATGATCAGCGAGACGCGGCCGCCGTACATCAGGCGGGTCAGCATGTCCATGCCGTTGGTGTCGGTGCCCAGCCAGTGCTCCTTGCTGGGGCTGCCGTAACGGTCGTAGACGTAGGTCTCGGTCATCTGCTTGACGCTCCACACCTTGGTGGAAGGATCGTAGACGATGTCGTACTCGGCCTCGTTGCCGTCGGCATCGGTGTAGTCGAACTCCTCGGCATCATCATCGATGGCTTCCTGCAGGAGCTCCTTGAAGTCGCGGGTGATGACGATGCTGGAATCGGCGGCGGAGACGACGAAGCGGCTGACATAGCCCAGTGTCTCGCCGCCGGCGGTGATGTTGCCGTCCTCGTCCAGGGCGTAGTCCACGCCGTTGGCGGCGAACCCTTCCTCGCCATTAGCCATAGCGGTCAGGGCGGCAAGCTTGGTCTCGAAGTTAAACTTATCCGCGCCGTCAGTCTCATTGACCAGGTCACGGCTGGCGTACCCCATAACAGTATCGCCCTTGTAAACAACGTAGAAATCGTCGTTCACCAGGTCGAGGGTGTAGTCCACATCTTTATAGGTGAACTCGGTCTCGCCTTTTTTGGAGGCTTCCAGCGCCTTGCTCTGGGCGATAGAGCCGAAGTCCTGGCCGTCAGCCACGACAAAGCGCATGGTGTCGTTGCGGGTCACGCCCACATACTCTTTGGACATCTGGGTGTAGGTGAAGAACTGCTCGTCCTGGCCGTAGGGGCTGACAAGGCCGCCAATGAAAGAGAAGACGAACATAGCAACCAAAATGGACAGGCCCACAACGGCCAGCCGGTTGCGGAAGAAACGCTTGGCAACCAGTGCGCCGGGGGAAAGTACCTTGACGCGGCGGTCATCGTTCAGGGAGTACTGCTCCTGCTGGGGGTTCTGGTTCTGGGTGTTTTCACTCATGGGTGTGCAGTCTCCTTTCTTAAGAAATGCGTACGCGCGGGTCGACCACGCCGTACAGGATGTCTGTCAGCAGGTTGCTGGCCAGGGTCAGCACTGCCATAAAGGACAGGTAGAACATCGTAAAGGGAATATCGCCTGCGACCATCGACTGGTAAGAAATGTAGCCGATGCCGGGGATGGAGAACAGCGTCTCGGTGATCAGTGCACCGCTGAACAGGCCGGGCAGGCTGCCGCCAATGATGGTGACCAGCGGGATCAGCGTGTTGCGGAAGGCGTGCTTATAGATAACGGTATGCTCCGACAGGCCCTTGGCGCGGGCGGTGCGGATGTAGTCAGCGTTCAGCACTTCCAGCATATTGGTGCGGGTGTAGCGCATGTAGCCGCCGATGGAAACGATGACCAGCGTGGCGATAGGCAGCACCAGGTGGTTGGCCTTATCCAGGAACTGGCCCATCGAGTCCAGCTGGGCATAGTCACGCCCTACCAGACCGTACAGGTCAAACCAGCCCAGCTTGACCGAGAACAGCAGCTTGAGCAGCGTAGCAAAGAAGAAAGTGGGCAGAGAGATGCCGACCAGTGCGGCCGCGGTAATAACGTAGTCGGTACGGCTGTACTGCTTGGTGGCAGCCAGAATACCCAGGGGCACCGCAATGATGATGGACAGCACAAAGGAGATGCCGCCCATAATAACGGACAGGCCGACCACTTCCTGGAATTTCTGGGTAGCGGGGACGTTCCATTTCCAGCTGTCGCCAAAGTTGCCGACGATGGCCTTGGACAGCCAGGTGAAGAAGCCGGGCACAATGTCCAGATCCAGGCCGTAGGAGGCATTCAACTGGGCCAGCCATTCCTCATAGGGTTTGGCACCGGGTGCCTGGGCCAGCTGCATTGCCATCGTCTCGGCAAAAGAGCTGGGCAGGCAGCGGATCAGCGCGTAGATAATGAACATGACACAGAACAGGATCAATACCGATTGCGCGATACGCTTGATGATGTAATTTCGCACGGGTGTTTCGTTCCTTCCTTGCACGGCGGGGCCGCGTTTGTTTTTATGCAGGGATTTTTGCAGGGATATGCCGGAATATGGGCATCCCCGTCCCCCGCAAGGGCTGACCCCCTGCGGGGGAGTGGGACAACCATATTATGGCCGAATGTGCATAGTATGGCTGTTTTTGTATCCAAACTGCTTGAATAAGTTTAGACACAGCAACCGTTCCGGCGTTATAAAGCGCCGGAACGGTCGCTATTTATTGCTGTTTAAGCAGAACGCAGGGTGAACTTAACTCAGTTCAGCTCGGTGTTGTTCAGCTCAGACTTGTAGGTCCAGTACGGGGTCATATCCTTAGCGATGGTGTCGATGTTGACACGCTCGGTGGAGAAGATCGTAGCCTCGCTGCGCTGGTATACGGGCAGCTCGACGCCCCAATCCAGGATGATCTCCATGGCCTCTTTGTACATGGCCTTGCGGGCCTCCTGGTCGGTGGTCGCGCGGGCAGCCATGATCAGCTCGTCCAGGTCAGTGTCGTTGATGGCGTAGTAGTTGGTAGCGCCCTGGCTGTGGTACAGCTGGTACATATCGGGGTCATTGGTGGACTGCCAGGCAGCGACCCAGCCCTCGGCAGAGCCGGACTGATAGGAAGCGAACAGGTCAGAAGCGTTGGCCATATCGTTGACAGTCAGGGTGAAGCCGATGGTCTTGAGAGCGGCGGCAGCGTTGGTCAGGGTCTGGAAGGAGGGGTGATCACCGTTGCCGGAAGCACCGATGTTGATCTGATACTCCATCTTGGCACCGGCGGGAGCGGCAGTGATCTGGCCGTTCGCGACGGTGTAACCGGCAGCCTCGAAGTAGCCCAGGGCAGCCTGCAGAGCGGCGGCGTACTTGTCCTCGCTCTTCATGTCGGAGGTGTAGATCTCGTTGCCGTCCACGTCGGTGGAGTAGGCGATCTGGTAGCCGTCGTCGGTGACGGACGGGGCAGCCCAGGAGGTGTTGGAGATCGGGTAGTTGATGACGGTGGCGGTGTCGCCGTAGTAGGAGTCGATGCCCTCATCGCGGTAAGCGGCGATGACGGTCATGATGGCCTTGCGCAGGTCCTTGGAGGCCTGGGAAGAGGGGTCGCCGCCGACGTTGACGTTCTTGGCGCTCAGGGCGATGTAGCCGTAGCCGCGGTAGTCCTTCAGGCGGGTGGTGATGACGGGGCCGTCCTCACCCTCGACGCCGTTGATGTCGGCGATCTGGTCAGCAACCTCCAGAGAGTAGGAAGGATCGGAGATGTCGATGGTGCCGGCCTGAACGCCGGTGATCTTATCGGCCTCCTGGGTCTCCTTCATGTTGACGTGGGCGACCTTGGGTGCGCCGTCATAGTAGGAGGGGTTGGCATCCAGATAGACAACGCCGTCGCTGTACTTGGAGAAGGTGAACATACCGGCACCCATGGGAGCGCTGGTCTTGGCGCGGACGCTGCTCAGGTCACCCTTGGCAAAGCCGAAGGAGTTGTTGTCGTAGTCGTACAGGCTCTCATCGCCGTAGTAGTGCAGCGGAGCGATGGGCATCTGCAGCTGGTAGATCATGGTGGTGGACAGCTCGGTGGTGGTCAGCGTCATGCTGTAGTCACCGGTCTTGACGATACCGGCCACAGAAGCAACGGCGTCACCGACGTTGACACCGGTGGTGGAGTAGGCGTAGACGTCCTCGGGGATCAGGTCAGACAGTTTGGAACCGGCAGTCTCGGCCTCCATGGAAGAGAAGTTCCAGTCGTAGTTCGCGCCGATCAGCTCGAACATATCCTTCGCGGTTGCGCCTGCGGGCAGCTCGCCCAGGTTCCAGGCGGCGGCGGCACCGGCAGCATCGTTAGCGTCGGCGGCAGCGCCGTTCTCAACGCACTTGTCGATGATCTCCTGGGCAAACTTCACACCGCCGTCGTTGACAGCGTCCCAGAAAGCCTTCTGCTGCTCGGCAGTGAATTTCGTGTTGTCGGTGTTGTCCTCGCCGGCCTCAGCGATCAGCTTGGACAGCGTGGTCATGGAGCTGCGGTACTCGTCCAGACCAACGATGGGGGTAGAGTACATGGTTACAGAACCATCATACGTAGGATCGAGGAAAACATACATCGAGAAGATGACGTCGTCGATGGTGACAGGCTCACCGTCGGAGAACTTCAGGTCCTCGCGCAGCTTGATGTCATAGGTAACGGTGCCGTCGGCGTTCTCGGTGACAACGCAGTCGGCAGGACCGTGGTAGGTGTAGTCAGTGCCGTTGTACTCGCGGGTCTCCCCCTCGATGCCGTTCAGAACCATCTCACCCTTACGGTCAGCGCCCAGCAGGGCGATCTGGGTCAGGTCGATGACATCCTGGTCAGCGGCAGAAGCAGCAAAGAAGGGGCTGAACTTGCTCTCAAAGCCGGTCTCGGCCAGAACGAGCGTACCGTCGGAAGCGGCAGTGGTGGATGCCTCGGCAGTGGCCGTGCTGTTGCTCTCACTGGACGCAGTCGCAGCGGAAGAAGCAGCACCGCCGCAGCCTGCCAGCATGCCGACGCTGAGAGCGGCAGCAGATGCCAGTGCAATGGCTTGCTTTGTGTTTTTCATGTGGTAAAACCTCCTATAAATTTGCCCTCACCCACAAATCAATATTGTGCTCCCCAAGAGCGCAACACGAGAAAGGGGGAACCCCCTCTCCGCACCCTGTATCTCTTTACAGTGTACACTTGTCGATAATGACTTAGCTTATAAGATACCTTAAAATTGACAAAAAGTCAACCCTAAATCACACTTTTGTTGCTTTTTGTACCTTTTGCCGAATTTGAGAGGAAAATTTTGTAACCCCCAAAGTCTTTTTCCCCCTGTGGGAAGACTTTTCCTGCTCATCTAAAAAAGCGTGCCCTGCGTTTTTCTGCGGAGCACGCTCTATTATGATAATGTATAATTATTCTTCTTTTTCCCACGGCATCCGCTTGAGGAACCACGCAGCAGCGGCAAAAGCAGCGCAGGAGAGCAGTTCAAAAAGTATAAAAACGCCTTGCATTCCCCAAAGCAGCTGTGCGTCCGCTGCAAACACAGCCACCCCCTGCCCCGCGGAGGCAGCAGCGCAGAGTACCGCCGTCGCCCTGCACAAAGAGGGCAATTTTTGTGCGGTCTGTTCATGGATATAAGCCCGCACGCGCGCGCCGCCCCGGGTCAGCCGCACCAGCAGCACCACCGCATACAGCGCCAGCACCAGTGCCGCCATGTAGGGCAGCAGCAGGTACACAGGTGCGTGGGCCGTGGCCCCGGGCAGTGCGCCCGCGCCGACGGTCAGCGCAGCCCCGCCGCCGCAAAACAGCCACAGCAAAGCCAGCACCCTGCTGTGAGGGTACCCGCCCGCATAGCGGTAATGCGCGCCGCGATACTGATAATTGCCGTTCAGATCCTTTTCAAAGTCGTCGAGATAGGCGCGCTTCTTTTTCTTCTCGCGCTCGCGGTCCGCCATCAGAGGATCCCCGTCAGATCGTAACTATCCAGCCACGCCTTGGCCGCCTCGCTGACGCCGCGCAGACAGCTTTCCTCAAACGGCGTGGACAGGCCGGCGTTTTTCAGCAGTTCGGTGAAGGTGCGGCTGCCGCCCTGCTTCGTGTAGGCCATGTAGTGGCTCCACGCATCGGCGCGGTCCTTTTGCAGCATCGCCCAGAACTGCAGGCTGACGGTCTGGGCCAGACAGTAGTCGATGTAGTAGAACGGGCTCTGATAAATGTGCATCTGGCGCTGCCAGTACTCACCCGCGCCGTAGAACGGGATCTCGCCGTCCAGACGCATCCAGGGCTGATAGATGGCAGCCAGCTTTTTCCATTCCTCGTGGCGCTGGGCCGGGGTCAGCTCGGGATGCTCGTAGACGATGTGCTGGAAATGGTCCACCATTGTGCCGTAGGGGATGAAGGTCAGCGCACCCGCCAGATGGCTGTAGCGGAACTTGCGGGCATCCGCGCCGAAGAAGCCATCGGCCCACGGCCAGGCGAAGAACTCCATCGACATCGAGTGGACCTCGCAGGCCTCCATGCTGGGCCAGACGTAGGAGTACGGGATGCGGTCACGGTTCATGTAGGCGGCAAAGGCGTGGCCGGCCTCGTGGGTCACGACCTCGACGTCGTGCTGGGTGCCGTTGAAGTTGGCAAAAATAAACGGCATTTCGTAATCACCCAGGCTCGTGCAGTAGCCACCGCCCGCCTTGCCGGGGGTGGACAGCACGTCCATGAGCTGGTCGTCCAGCATTTTGTTGAAGAACACGCCGGTCTCGGGGGAAAGCTCCTCATAGAACTTTTTGCCCTGTTTGAGGATGGCGTCGGCGTCGCCCGCCGGGCGGGGGTTGCCGCTGCGGAACATCAGGGCGTTGTCGGCTGCGTTCATCGGGTACTGCTTGCCCAGCCGCCCGGCCTGCTCGCGGTAGATGCTGTCGGCCAGCGGCACGATGTACTTGACGACGGCGGCGCGGAACTTTTCCACATCGGCCTTCGTGTAGCAGTTGCGGCCCATGCGGTAGTAGCCCAGCGTGGTGTAGCCCTCATAGCCGAGCTTTTTGCCCATGGTGTCACGCAGGTGGACGAGCTGATCGTAGAGGCCGTCGAACTCGGCCCCGTGCTCTTTGTACCATGCGCCCTCGGCCTTCCAGGCGGCCAGACGGCGGGCATCGTCGGGGTCGTTCTTGAACGGGGACAGCTGGCTCAGCGTGTAGACGCCGCCCTCAAACGGGATCTGCGCCGACGCGATCAGCTTGCCGTACTCGGTGGTCAGCTTGTTTTCCTGTGCCATCTCGTCGAGAATATCGGGCGAGAACGCCTTGTCCGCGATTTCGGCGTTAACGAACATCAGGTCGCCGTACTCGGCGGTGAAGTCAGCGCGGAACGGCGAGTCGAGCATCGCGCGGCTCCAGGCGTTCTGGCACTCCTGCAGCTGGGGAGTGGCTTCGTTCCAGAAGTTCATCTCCTCATCGTAGAATTTGTCGCGGGTGTCAATCGTATTGCGCACGCTGGCCAGCTGGGCGAGCGTGTCCACATGCTTGTTGAGCTTTTCCTCCTCCAGAAAAATGGCGTGGGCCTCGGCGTAGGTGGCAGCCGCCTTGAAGCGGGCCAGCAGGTCAGCAAACTGCTGCTTGACGGCGTCCAGGTCGGGGCGTGCATAGGGCATTTCCGAAAATTTCATAGTGTAGCTCCTTTACGGACAGTTTTGTCTGTATTATAGCACAGCGGCGGGCAAAAAGCAAAGAAGCGGAATTTGCATTTCTGTATAAAAATTCTGCGTTTTCATCTTGCAAATTTGGCGCATGTTGAGTATAATAAGGCTAGTAATATCATAATGAAGGGGAGAATTAAAATGCCGATCTCTGAACCTACCGCCGTTTTTTCCATCCGTGATGACCGTGATATGGAGATCAAGCAAGCGGTGCTGCAGGTGTACCGTGCGCTGGAGGAGAAGGGCTACAACCCCATCAATCAGCTCGTCGGCTACATCCTGTCGGAGGACCCGACCTACATCACGACCTACAAGAACGCCCGCGCCATCATCCGCCGCATTGACCGCGACGACCTGCTGCAAGCGCTGGTCCGTGATTTTGTGAAGCACTAAAACAGTAGAATGTAAAAAATCTCCCGCGTATCGGTTAGGATACGCGGGAGATTTTTTTACTTCAAAGCTTTCCCCCAAAGAGGAGGTGGCCCCGCAGGGCCGGATGAGGGGCGAGTTTGCCGCGGCTTCCCGTTTATGGGCTATAATGGCAAACCTGCCCCTCATCAGTCAGCGGGCGGGGCCGCTGACAGCTTCCCCCGAGGGGGAAGCCTTTTTACTCTGCGAAAAACGCATTCTGTACGGCGTTCAGCACGGCGGCACGGCCTGCGGTAAAGTTCACACCGCCCTGCAGATAGCAGGTGTAGGGCGCGCGCAGGGGGCCGTCGCAGGAAATCTCAATCGTGCTGCCCTCGGTAAAGCTGCCGGACGCCATGACGACCTTATCGGTGTAACCCGGCTCGTCGGCAGGCTCGGGGCTGGCAAAGCTGTCCACAGGGCTGTTGTGCTGGATGCCCGCGCAGAAGCCCGTCAGCGCGGCGGCACTGCCCGAGTCAAAGCAGGTCACAATGTCGTTGTGGTCGGCGGTGTAGCGCGGCACGGGATTGACGCCCGCCAGCTCCAGCAGACACTGGGCATAGATGGCGGTTTTCAGCGCCTCGCAGACGACGCCCGGCGCGTAGTAGAAGCCGAGGAAGGTATCCCGCAGGCTGTCCTGCGTGCAGCCCAGGTCCCCGCCGATGCCGGGCGCAGTGAAGCGGTGGCTGCACTTTTCGACAAGGTCCTTACGGCCCGCAATGTAGCCGCCCGTAGGGGTGATGCCGCCGCCGGGGTTCTTGATGAAGCTGCCCGCCATGATGTCCGCGCCGAAGGCGACGGGCTCGGCGGTCTGGGTGAACTCGCCGTAGCAGTTGTCCACGAAAATCACCGCGTTCGGGTTGGCTTTGCGGGCGGTGTCCGCGACCTTTTGAATCGTGGCAAGGTCAAACGCATTGCGCTGGGTGTAGCCGCGGCTGCGCTGGATGTGTACCACCGTGGCGGTCCTGGCCTTCTCGGCGATCAGGTCATAGTCGGGGGTGAAGTCCGGCAGCAGCGGGCACTCGTCGTAGTTCACGCCAAACTCCCGCAGCGTGCCGCAGCCCTTGCCCGCGTCTCCGATGCCGATGACGCCTTCCAGCGTGTCATAAGGGCGGCCCGTGGCGGCCAGCAGGGTGTCGCCGGTGCGCAGCAGACCGAACAGCGCGACGGTCAGCGTGTGGGTGCCGCTCATGAATTGCGGGCGCACCAGTGCGGCCTCGGCCCCCATGCAGCGGGCAAAGACCTCCTCCAGCTTGTTGCGGCTGTCGTCCCAGACGCCGTAGCCGCTGGACCCCCAGAAATGCCGTGCCTCGACGCCGCAGTCGGTGAAGGCACGCAGCATTTTAAGCTGGTTGTAGTCGCGGATCTCCTCCACATGGCAGAAAGGTTCACGGCAAAGTTCCAAGGCTTTGCGGTCCAGTTCCAGCACGTCGGGGCGTAAATCGTAGAATTGTTCGATCATTTTATATTCCAATCTGTAGTATATTGTTGAATCATGCCATTTTGTACAAACCCAAGCCGCTGGTAAAATCCGCGGAGGTGGGGCAGGCAGAGGAAACAGACGTCCTTCTCCGCCGCCAGTTCGTTGGCCAGGCTGGCAATCAGCCAGCCTGCCAATCCCCTGCCCCGCCATTCCGGCGCCGTGACACCGGCGGCCATGTAGGCTTCGCGGGTGCTCTGCTCATAGCAGCCTACCGTGCAGACGGGCTTGCCATTGTACAGCAGGGCGCGGCAGGTGCCATAGCCATGAGCCAGGGCCGTGCAGGCGGTGGAGTAGAATTCGTCGGCCTCGGCATCGCTCTCGGCAAAGACCAGGCGGCTGATGGGCAGCATCGAAGGGGCAGTGTCCAGCGTAAGGCCCCAATTTCCCGTCGGAGGCTTTGGCGGAGGCAGTGCATGGCCCTGGGGCAGCGTCCACAGGGTCAGCGGTTTTCCGGACTGCCATGTGTTGGCGTAGGCCGCAGGCAGCGGGTGTTCGCACCGCAGGCAGTCGACGTGCAGGAATCGCAGGAAGCCCTGCAGTTCCTCGCGTGTGTCCTCGTCGTCGGGCAGGCCACCGCACAGGGCGCCGCTGCCGCCGCGCAGTTCCAGCACCGCCGTGCCGGGCAGCAGGTAGAACATCCACCCGCTGGCCGGGTGCGCGCCGAACAATGCCAGATGGGTGCCCAGCACGCTCTCAAAATACGGCTTGCCGGCAATGCGCCGGCGGTACTCGGCCTGCTGCTGCGGTGTGGTAACGGCTTGGATCATGGGTGGTCCTTTTCTGTTCCTTTTCTTATAAGAAAAGGAACCAAAAGAATTTTAATGGAAAAAGCATAGAAACGGGCGGATATAGAATCCGCCCCCATGTGGGGTGGAGTTCTATCGTGCATAGGGCGGCATTTTTATCAGCTCCTACGGCCTACCGGGGAACTGTAGGGGCGGATGCTTGCATCCGCCCGCGGGCGAGCAATGCTCGCGCCTACAGCGCATTTTTATGCTAATTTTGTTTGAAAATTCTTTGCGCAACTTTCTTTCAAGAAAGCTGCATCACAATGTTTTTATAATCCCGCCCGCGGACCTCGAAGTTGGGGTAGAGGTCGAAGGAGGCGGACGCCGGGGACAGGCTGACGACGTCGCCGGGCTGGGCGGCACTACGGGCCAGCTCAACAGCATGCTGCATGTTGTCGGCGTGCAGGATAGTCAGCTTGCTTTCGTCAAAGTCTGGATGCTCGCGCACGGCCTTCTCGATGCGGGGGCCGGTAGCGCCCATCAGCACCAGCGTCTTGACGTGGGCGATGATCTCCGGGGCCAGCGGCTCGTAGGGGATCTTTTTATCGTAGCCGCCCGCGATCAGGATGATCTTCTGGTCAAAGCTGCGCAGGCCCGCGATGGTGCGCGTGGGGCTGGATGCGATGGAGTCGTTGTAGTAAGTAACGCCGTCCAGTACGCGGACCGGCTCAATGCGGTGCTCAACACCCGTAAAAGTGGAGCCGACCTGGCGCATAGCCTCGACGGGCACGCGGCCCCAGACGGCGGCAATGGCTGCCAGCAGGTTTTCCACGTTGTGCAGGCCGCGCAGTTTGATCTCAGCGCGGGGCAGCACAGGGGTCACAACGCCGTTCTCGGCATAGCAAAGCGTATCATCGCTTGCGCGCAGGAAGGCGCCGCGGTCGGTCTCATGCAGGCGGGTGAACCAGACCTGCTCGCCCTTGCAATCGCTCTGCATGGCGCGGGTGATGTCGTTCTCGTAGCCCAGCACGGCACGGCAGGGCGGCACCTGCCAAAGCAGGATGTTGCGCTTGGCATCGATGTACTCCTGCATATCCTTGTGGTGGTCCAGATGGTTGGGGGTCACGTTGGTGACGACCGCCACCCTGGGGCTGCGGCGCATGCTGATAAGCTGGAAGCTGGACAGTTCGACCACGGCCACGGCATCAGGCGTGACGTCGGCCAGCTGGGGCAGCAGCGCCGCGCCGATGTTGCCGCCCAAAAAGACTTTGCGGCCGGCGGCCTCAAACATTTTGGAAATCAGCGTAGTAGTGGTGGTCTTGCCGTCGGAGCCGGTCACAGCCACGATCTCACAGGGGCAGAACTCGAAGAAAAGCTCCACCTCGCTGGTAACCATAGCGCCAGCGGCCTTGGCTGCCTGCAGTTCGGGCTTGAAATACTCATAACCCGGCGTGCGCATGATGATGTCCTGCCCGGCGAAACCGTCGGTGTAATGCTCTCCCAGGCTCAGGGCCACGTTCAGGCGGCGCAGCGTGTCGGCGTAGTCGCCAAAGTCCTCGATGGATTTTTTCTGGTCGCACAGCGTGACCTGCGCGCCCAACTCTACAAACTGCTCAATGCAGCGCTTGTGGCTGACACCGGCACCGATAAAGGCAACTTTTTTGCCCTGAATAAGTTTTCCCAGCTGTTCGATCGGCAGCATAGCTATCTCTCCCCTGCTTTATAATTTGGTTTGAATCTATACGCTATTATATACGATTACGTGCGGTCCTGCAACAAAATTCGGCCCGCCGAAGCGGACCGAACAAGATTTATTTTAAATCCATCGGCATCGGCGGACATGCGCCGACAATGCCGATACCGCTAGAGCCAAAAAGTGCATTTTTGTGTCGTCAGGCGCGAAAATGTGCTTTTTGCGACGGGGTGTATCCAAAGGAGGGGTACAGGAGCATGGCGCAGCCACAAGCGACGAACCCCTTCTTTGAGCGCACGAAGTACGCGCTTACTGCTGGCCGCCCATGGGGATGCCGTGCTTGTCCAGCAGGGTGCGTATCTTGGTCATCGGATCGATGATGGAAGAAACGCTCTTGTCGTGGTTGATGGCGGCGATGAAGTAAGCGGTATACTTGGAAACGTCGACGTCGTAGTACCACTCGCGGTCCAGCAGCTCGGGCTTGCGGTAGGTCAGGTTGGTGCCCAGCACAGCCTTGATGATGCCGTCGTGGTAGGCCTTGTCGAACTTCTCCAGGCCGGCGGTAAACAGCGGGAAGGTGCAGCAGGTGAAGATGTTGCGGGCACCGCGCATCTTCAGCTCGTAGGCAATATCCAGCATGGACTCGCCGGAAGCAATGATGTCGTCAGCGATGAAGACATCTTTGCCCTGGACGCTCTCGCCCAGGTACTCGTGGGCAACGATGGGGTTACGACCGTTGACGATGCGGCTGTAATCGCGGCGCTTGTAGAACATGCCCAGGTTGCAGCCCAGCACGCTGGAGTAGTACATGTTGCGGTTCATGGCGCCCTCGTCGGGAGAAACGATCATGAAGTTATCCTTGTGGAAGCTGACGTCAGGCACGTGATGCAGCAGGCACTTGAGCACCTGGTAGGTGGGCATGACGTTGTCGAAGCTCATGGTGGGGACGGCGTTCATGACGCGGGGGTCATGAGCATCAAAGGTGATGATGTTCTTAACGCCGACATCGCGCAGCTGCTGCAGCGCAAAAGCGCAGTCCAGGCTCTCGCGGCTGACGCGGCGATGCTGGCGGCCGCCGTACAGGCTGGGCATAATGACGCTGATGCGGTGGGCGCGGCCTGCAACGGCCTGGATCAGACGCATCAGGTTCTGGAAATGGTCGTCGGGAGAAAGATGATTCTCATAGCCGAACAGCTGGTAGGTAACGCTGTAGTTGCCCGGATCGACGAAGATATACAGGTCGTCGCCACGGGTAGAAGCCTTGACCAGGCCCTTTGCGTCGCCGGACTGGAAACGCGGGCAATCAGACGGGATAATGAAGGTGTCAACATCCATGCCAACCTCGCGCGCCCAGCGCACCAGGTGACCATCTACCAGCTTGCACAGTTCCTCGGCGCCGGGGCAGGCAATCAGACCCAGGTCAGCAATTGCAGACTCCGTGGCGAAGAAATCGCGCGGGCTAATATTTTGTTCAGCCATACGTGTGTACTCCTTACTTCCATCACAAATTTTTACCGTTCATCAGCGGCGGGCATACCGCCACATCTATTAGTATTGTATCACAGCCCCCGTGTAAAATCAGCCCCGGCATGTGTTTTTCTGCCGTTTTTTCGCATTTTCCGCGCTTTGCACATGCACAGTTCGCCATTGTTTGAAAAATACTGGCGGATTTTACAAAAAATTTGCAAAAGGCGGACAGAACCAAGCTCCATCCTCCTATTACAGGTATTTCTACGCTTTTGCGCTTACTCTTCGGTCTTGGTTTCGCTTTCGTGGATTTTTCGCAGGATCATCTTTGCATCACTGCGGCGGTTTTCAGCACCATCCATATCCACACGGTTTAGCGCCCCTTCTGTCTTGGCGGGGATGACCAGCTGCAGCTTACATATCTTGTACAGCAGGCCCACCAGCATGACCGTATTCTGCACCAGGCGCTTTTCACGGTCGTTGTATTGCAGCCAATCAGTACGCTCACTACACACCGCATTGGACAGTCTTTGTCCTTCTACAAATAAATTTAAAATTTGCAGCAAAAAAGGCTCCCGCCAAAATCTGGCAGGAGCCTTGCTGTGTTATATTTACTTTTTGTGCTCAGGTTCTTCGGGTCCTTTGCGCGGGGTCAGGCGGACTTCCTGGACGCGGCGGTTGGTGGCACGGGTGACGGTGCCCTCAAACTGGCCCCAGGTGAAGCGGTCGCCTACCTTAGGCAGGCGGCTGAGCTTTTCCTGCACCAGGCCGCCGATGGCCACAGCGTCGATCTCTTCCTCGTCCTTGTCTTTGACGTCCAGCTCTTCGGCAACATCGTCCACGCTGGCGCTGCCGGAGACCAGCCAACTGCCGTCGGTCTGATGGCGGATGTCCTCCACCACGTCATCGTGTTCGTCCCAGATCTCGCCGACCAGCTCTTCCAGGATGTCCTCCAGCGTGATGATGCCAGCGGTGCCGCCGTATTCATCCACGACCACGGCCATATGGTGCTTGCTTTCCCGCAGGGTGCGCAGCAAGGCGGAGATCTGGGTCACACTGGTAGTGTACAGCGTAGGTCCGATGAGATTCTCCAGTTTGATGTTGTTGTCTCGCTTTTGCAACGCGGCAAAGCAATCCTTCTCATGCACAACGCCGATGATGTTGTCGATCGTCTCGTGGTAGACCGGAAGGCGCGAATAGCCGCTCTCAGCGAAGCGCTCGGTCACTTCCTCCATGGGGGTATCGTCCGCTACGGCCACCACGTCCACGCGGGGCGTCAGGACGTCCTGGGCTTCCACGTCATCAAACTCAATGGCACTGCGGATCAGCTCGCTCTCGCGATTGGTCAGCTCGCCGTCTTTCTCGGCTTCGCTGACCATCGTGACCAGCTCACCTTCGGTGATGGTGTCCTTCTCCCCTGCATTGAAGCGGCGGGCCAGGAAGTTTTTCCAGGCGCCGAACAGCATGTTCAGCGGCGTAAAGATCGTAACCAGAAAGCCCAGCACCGGCGCGAAGGCCATGGCCATGGTTTCGGGCATTTCTTTTGCCATACTTTTGGGGGTGATTTCGCCAAAAGTCAGGACAAGCAGGGTCATGACAATAGTGGAAACCGTAGGGCCGTAGGTATTGCCCACCAGGCGGCTGAACAATACGGTGGCAAGCGAGGACGCACCGATGTTTACGATATTATTTCCGATCAGGATCGTGCTGAGCAGGCTGTCGTAACGCTGTGCCAGCCCCAGCACCTTGGCGGCTTGCCTGTCGCCATCATCAGCCTTGCTTTTCAGGCGGATCTGATTCAGCGAATTGTACGCTGTTTCAGCCGCTGAGAAGAAGGCCGACATACCAATCAGAATCACCAGTGCGACGATCATAAATATACTGCCATCGTCCATGAGAGAACTATCAACTCTTTCTTTGTTTTATTTATGTACAGAAATATACATTTTAATTATTATATCATAGATATGCACACTACGCAAAGGGTGTGCTGTCAAATTTTTGTAAAAAAAACGCTTTGACCAAAATTAGAGTTTCTTCAGCTCTTTCTTTGCAAAGAAGGAACAAAAGCAAACAAAAACAGCGCCTGCCCAAACGAACAAGCGCTGCTTTTATATCAAACTATTCTGATGAAATCAGACGAGCTCGATGATAGCCATCTCGGCGGCGTCACCGCGGCGAGGGCCGGTCTTGTAGATGCGGGTGTAACCACCGTTGCGATCAGCATACTTGGGGCCGATCTCGTCGATGACCTTCTTGGCGATATCTTCCTTGGTGATGTAGGAGTAGACCTGACGCTTAGCGTGCAGATCTTCCTGCTTACCGAGGGTGACCATCTTCTCGGCCATGGAACGAACTTCCTTGGCGC
>OLSF01001973.1_pt1 | contig 17133 bp, 14 predicted proteins | sample 1672301 | NCBI WGS metagenome assembly OLSF01 (sample SAMEA3136669, study PRJEB25190) | human gut metagenome | biome: human gut; feature: human-associated habitat; material: faeces | place: Austria | collected 2013
TGCAAGCATTTTACACCTGTTTTATGAAATTTTGCTTGGCTCTGAACAGTTACAATTATAGATAAAATGAACACATCGGATATATCGCAAAAGGAGGAGTCAGTATGGGACTTATTAAAGCAGGTATGGGTGCACTTGGTGGAACATTAGCGGATCAATGGAAGGAGTTTTTCTATTGCGAATCTATGCCGAAAGAAGTGCTTGTTACAAAGGGTCAGAAGAGAACGACAGGTCGTTCTTCTAATACAAAAGGAAATGACAATATCATTTCTAACGGTTCCGGTATTGCCGTGGCTGATGGACAGTGTATGATCATTGTAGAACAGGGTAAGGTTGTAGAAGTTTGTGCAGAGCCTGGTGAATTTACATATGATACCTCAACAGAACCATCTATTTTCTCGGGCAATCTCGGTGAGAGCATTAAAGAGACATTTAAAACCGTAGGCAAGCGTTTTACTTATGGTGGAGATACAGGTAAGGATCAGAGAATTTATTACTTTAATACAAAAGAAATTCTGGAAAACCGTTTCGGTACAGCGAATCCGGTTCCGTTCCGTGTAGTAGACTCCAAGATCGGATTGGATATTGATGTATCAATCCGTTGTTCAGGTGTATATTCTTATAAGATTGTTGATCCGTTGTTGTTCTATTCAAATGTATGTGGAAATGTAGAACAGGAATATTCCCGTGAAGAACTTGACGGTACTCTTAAGAAAGAATTTATCTCAGCCCTGCAGCCGGCATTTGGCCGTTTGTCAGAGATGGAACTTCGTCCAAATCAGATCGTAACACACAACACAGATCTTGAAAATGCCATGAATACTGCACTTTCAGAGAAGTGGGGTGCTCTTCGTGGACTGAAGGTTGTCAGTATTGCTTTTGGATCAATTACTCTTCCGGACGAGGATGCAGAACTGATCAAACAGGCACAGCGTACAGCAATCATGCGTGATCCTACAATGGCAGCAGCTACACTTGTCGGTGCTCAGGCAGATGCGATGAAGACCGCAGCGGGCAACGAGGCAGGAGCTATGACAGGATTCATGGGCATGGGTATGGCAATGAACGCTGCAGGTGGTGGAATGAATGCACAGAATCTTTTCGCTATGGGACAGCAACAGCAGGCTCAGCAGGCGGCTCAGACACCACAGCCGACACCGGCACCGCAGGCAGCTCCGGCAGCAGGCGGATGGAAATGTGCATGTGGTACTACAGTAACAGGTAATTTCTGTCCGAACTGTGGAACACCGACAAATGGTGCAAGATTCTGCTCAAACTGCGGTACAAAGCTTGCATAATTACAAAAATATAAAAAAGATAATGGAGGGAGACTGTGCGTACAGTCTTTCTTCCATTTTTATGGAGGAAAAACGTGTCCGATATTTTACAGTCATTAAATCCAGTTCAAAAAGAGGCGGCCAGCTGCACTGAGGGGCCGCTTTTGATACTTGCAGGAGCAGGCTCAGGAAAAACGCGTGTGCTGACGCACCGTATTGCATATTTGATTGAGGAAAAGGGAGTAAATCCATGGAATATCATGGCAATTACCTTTACAAATAAGGCAGCGCAGGAGATGCGGGATCGTGTCGACCGCCTGGTTGAGTTCGGGGCAGAGAGCATATGGGTAGCGACATTCCACAGCTCTTGTGTGCGCATTCTGCGAAGATATATAGACCGTCTTGGATATGATAATCACTTTACGATTTACGATACAGACGACCAAAAGAGTGTAATCAGAAAGGCAGTTAAGGAGCTTGACCTTGATCCTAAGCAATATAGGGAAGGACCGCTGCTTGGTGTAATTTCAGCGGCCAAAAATGAAATGATTGAGCCACAGGATTTTGAAACACAGGCTGGCGGAGATTTTCGAATGTGCCAGGAGGCAAAAATCTATAAAGCATACCAGAAAACATTAATTGATAATAACGCAGTTGATTTTGATGATTTGCTTCTTTTGACAGTTCGTCTGCTGCGCGAAAATAGAGATGTTTTAGAAGCTTATCAGGAACGTCTGCGCTACATTATGGTTGACGAGTATCAGGACACTAATTCAGTTCAATTTGAGCTTATTCGCCTGCTTTCTGGAAAATATCATAATTTGTGTGTGGTTGGAGATGACGATCAGTCTATCTATAAATTTAGAGGTGCAGACATTACAAATATTTTAAGCTTTGAGGAGACTTTTCCAGGTGCAAAGGTTGTCAAGCTTGAGCAAAATTATCGTTCCACAAATAATATTCTCGAAGCTGCAAACTCAGTAATTGCAAATAATGCACATCGAAAGGAAAAACATCTTTGGAGTGAAAATGGAGAAGGAAAAGAGGTTTCCTTTATCCACTACGAGACTGCTTATGGTGAGGCAGAAGATGTAATTGACAAGATACAGACATCAGTTCATATGGGAAAGTATCAGTATCAGGACTGTGCAATTCTTTACCGTACAAATGCACAGTCACGCGCATTTGAAGAGAAATGTATTAAAAAGAGTGTACCGTATCGTCTTGTCGGTGGTGTGAATTTCTACCAAAGACAGGAAATCAAGGATATTTTAGCTTATTTAAAGACAATTGACAGCGGACGTGATGATCTGTCTGTTACAAGAATTGTCAATGTGCCAAAGCGTGGAATTGGGCAAGTGACGTTAAATAAGCTGGCTGTCTATGCTTCTGAGCATGGAATGCGGCTATTTCAGGCAATGGAGCAGGCAGAACAGATTCCAGGAATTGGAAAGGCAGCTGATAAGATAAAAGGCTTTGTCAATCAGATCATGGTATTTCGTGCGCTTGCAAAGGAGCTAGATGCAGCAGAGTTGATTGAAAGCATCTTAGAGCAGACTGGCTACTTAGAAGAGTTAGAAAAGCTTGAGGAAGATAAGGCACAGGCAAAGCAGGAAAATCTTGATGAATTTCAGAATAAAGCAGCTGACTATTATGCAAATCATGATGAAGCAGCGCTTACTGACTTTTTGGAAGAGGTAGCGCTTGTGGCAGATATTGACAACATGGACAGTGAGGCAGACAGTTTAACATTAATGACACTGCATAGTGCAAAGGGACTCGAGTTTCCAGTTGTCTATATGACAGGTATGGAAGAAGGACTTTTCCCAAGCTACATGTCAATGAACAGCGGTGATCCGGGAGATATCGAGGAAGAACGAAGACTTTGCTATGTGGGTATTACAAGAGCAATGCAGCAGTTGACGCTGACAGCAGCAAAGCAGCGTATGGTTCATGGAAATATTCAATACAGCGCAATTTCGCGTTTTGTTAAAGAACTGCCGCAGGAAAAGCTTGACTGGAAGGAAGAGACATTCGGAGGTCTTTTTAAGAAAGGACCATCTATGACTGCAAACTCACTGTCAGGCAGTTTGTTTGGCGGTTCATCTTCTATGTCATCAGGCAGCTCATTTAGTGCATCACAGGGAAGTCAAACGGCAAAAAAGACAAATTATGATAATGTCTTTGATTTAAAGTATGCAAAAGCATTCTCAAGTCCAAAGCCAGATAGTCTTGACTACAAAGAAGGCGATAGAGTTTCCCATATCAAATTTGGAAAGGGAACAGTGCTTGCAGTCGAAGATATGAAAAAAGATTATCAGGTAACAGTTGAGTTTGATACAGCAGGCGTAAAAAAATTGTTTGCAGGATTTGCAAAACTTAAAAAGATTTAATAAAATTTATCTAAAACGACAAAGATAAAGCTAGTAATTTTACAGATCATATGGTATACTATTCTAAGATTGATCTTTAGAAAAAAGAAAGGATGGGTTTTATGGCAAAGTTTGATGATCTGCTGCAAGCAGTAAAGGTTCATGAGGTTCTCAAGTCTAAGGAAGAGAATGAGAAAAAGTGCAAATTTTGTTATGTGATTGCAGCAATCGCTGTAATTGCAGCAATTGCAGGTGCAGCATATGCACTGTACCGTTATCTGAAGCCGGATTATTTAGATGATCTGGATGATGATTTTGATGATGACTTTGACGACGATTTCTTCGATGATGATGACGAAGAAGAGGAGAAAGAAGACGAGGCTAAAGAAGAGGAATCTGATGAGGCTGAGGAAAAATCTGAGGATGAAGAGTCTGATGATGAGGATGAAGACTGATCTGACATCAATAGGTAAGTAAATAAAAATGATATCCCCGCCGCAAAACGGCGGGGATTTTAGTTCAAGAAAAGGAGATGTGTATGAAAAAAGGCGAGATTTATGAGGGCCGCGTGCAGGAGGTCCTTTTTCCAGACAAAGCGGTTGTCGTGACAGATGAAGGGGAAACTGCACAGGTAAAATATGGCATCCCAGGTCAAAAATTACGTTTTCGTGTAAAGAAAAAGAGAAAAGAAAAAATAGAAGGCATTTTGCTTGAGATATTAGAAAAGTCAGCTGATGAGACTGCCTGTCTTTGTGAGTGGGCAGGAAAATGCGGTGGATGTCTGTATCAGACGCTTCCATATGAAAAGCAGCTGGCAATTAAAGAAGCACAGATTAAGAAAATGCTTGATAATGGCGGCACCGATTATACATTTGAAGGAATAGTGTCTAGTCCTGTTGTAAGCGGATACCGCAATAAGGTAGAGCTGACATTTGGTGATTCTTATATGGGGGGGCCTCTTGCACTTGGTATGCATCAAAGAGGCAGCTTTTATGATATTGCGGGTATTGAGACATGTCAGATTATGACACCTGATATGCGTATGGCTGCAATGGCAGTGCTTGACCATTTTTCAAAGCTGAATATTCCATTTTATCATAGAATGCGCCATGAAGGTGTTCTTCGTCATTTGCTGCTTCGCTCCAGCGCTGCAACGGGAGAACTTTTAGTCGCCGTAGTTGCTTCTTCACAGGCAGATGCGTCTACTATGCAGCTTGCAGAATTGACAGAAAAATTAAAGGCGCTGCCATTAGAAGGCAGCCTTGCAGGTGTTTTACATATTACTAATGATTCACTTGCAGATGTAGTGCAAAGCGATCATACAGAAGTTTTATACGGCAAAGATTGGATTACTGAAAAGTTACTGGGACTTTCATTTTGTGTTACATTGTTTTCGTTTTTCCAGACAAATTCAAGAGGTGCCGAGCTTTTATATCAGACAGTAAGAGATTATATTGGAGAAACAAATCAGAAAGTAATCTTTGATCTCTATAGCGGAACTGGCACAATTGCCCAGATTTTAGCACCTGTGGCAAAACATGTGACTGGCGTGGAGATTGTTGAGGAAGCAGTAGAGGCAGCGCGTGTCAATGCCAAATTAAATGGACTTGATAACTGCAGCTTTATAGCAGGTGATGTGTTAAAGGTTGTTGATGATTTGACTGAGAAGCCAGATCTGATAGTGCTTGATCCGCCAAGAGATGGTATTCATCCAAAGGCGCTTCCTAAGATTATCGCATTTGATGTACCAACAATTGTTTATGTTTCCTGCAAGCCCACAAGTCTTGTGCGTGACAGAGAAGTATTAGAAGCAGCGGGCTATCGTATGGTAAAAGCAAGAGCCGTTGATATGTTCCCGGCTACTGGAGGAATTGAGACAGTCGCATTATTTCTTAAAAAGTAATAAGGAATCGTACTTGTTTTCAGACGCTTTAGATGATATACTATCAACAAGATCAAAAATATAAGAATAAATATAAGGCGAAAGGGGAAAAGTATGGTAAATTATTCAGAAAGACCAGAATTGCAGTATCATATTCAGCTAGGTAAAGGTGATGTAGGCCGCTATGTGCTTCTTCCAGGAGATCCGAAGCGTTGTGAAAAGATTGCAGCTCATTTTGACAATCCAGTGAAGATGGCGGATAGCCGTGAATATGTGACATACACAGGATATCTTGAAGGAGAGAAAGTTAGTGTAACGTCAACTGGTATCGGCGGTGCTTCTGCATCAATTGCAATGGAGGAGCTTGTAAAGATTGGTGCCGATACATTTATTCGTGTCGGAACATGTGGAGGTATGCAGATTCCTGTAAAAAGCGGTGATTTAGTGATTGCAACAGGTGCAATTCGTATGGAAGGGACAAGCCGTGAATATGCACCAATTGAATATCCGGCAGTTGCTGACTTTCATATGGTTCAGGCGCTTGTGCAGGCAGCAGAAAAGGGAAAATATCCGTATCATGTTGGTGTTGTTCAGTGTAAGGATGCATTTTATGGACAGCATGAGCCAGAGACAAAGCCTGTCAGCTATGAGCTTTTAAATAAGTGGGAAGCATGGAAACGCTTAGGATGCCTTGCATCAGAGATGGAGTCAGCGGCATTATTTGTTGTTGGAAATTATCTTCGTGTGCGCGTTGGATCTATCTTTTTGGTTGTGGCAAATCAGGAGCGCGCAAAACTGAACATGGAAAATCCAGTTGTTCACGACACGGAGCTTGCAATTACAACAGCAGTGGAGGCACTAAGAGACATAATAAGAAAGGATAAAGCAAATGAGTAATAACAATATCCTGGTAATCGGAATTGCGGGAGGAACAGGCAGCGGAAAGTCGACACTTACAAAACAGCTTGTAAATCACTTTGGCGATCAGATTACTGTGCTTAAGCATGATGATTATTATAAGGCGCACGATGAAATGACGTATGAGGAAAGAACACATTTAAATTATGATCATCCGAATGCATTTGACACCGATCTTATGCTGCAGCATCTGCGTCAGTTAAAAAAAGGTGAGCCAATCAACTGTCCGATTTATGATTACACAGTTCACAACAGAAGCCGTAATTTTCAGGTGATTTACCCGACAAATGTGATTATTGTTGAGGGAATCCTGATTTTTGAAAACAAAGAGCTGTGCAAGGAAATGGATATTAAGATTTTCGTTGATACAGATGCTGATATTCGTATTATCAGAAGAATCCAGCGTGATGTAATTGAGCGTGCGCGTTCATTAGAGTCTGTGATTTCACAGTATATGAATACGGTAAAGCCAATGCACGAGGAATTTGTAGAGCCGAGTAAGAAGAATGCAGATATTATTGTGCTAGAGGGTGGTATGAATCTGGTAGCAATGGATATGATTAAGAATCGCATTCGCCAGCATCTGTCTGCACAAACACAAGTTTAATATTTTTGCTTTCAAATGTAAAATAAAAGAAGAAATTTTGAGAAAAACACGTAAGGTGACTGTTGACGACACAAAAGCAACGTGTTACAATGGACAAGAATCGGAGCGTTATCAAAAAACGCAGCATCTAATAAGGAGGAGTCGACGATGAGAAGGAAACAACTTTTTGCCGTTTTGATGGCAGGTTCTATGGCAGCATCTCTTGCTGCTTGTGGCAAGACTGACACAAAGAAAACTACAGCAGCAACTGAGAAGAAGACAGAGGCAGCTACTGAGAAAAAAACAGAGGTAGCTACTACTGAGGCTAAGACTGAGAAGGCTACTGAGAAGGCTACTGAGAAAGAAACAGAGGCGGCAACTGAGAAAGAAACAGAGGCAGCAACTGAGGCAAAGACTGAGGAAGCATCTAGCGAGGAAGCAACCGAGGCAAAGACCGAGGAAGCATCAAGCGAAGAGGCATCTTCTGAAGAGGCAAGCAGTGAGGACGTTTCCGCACAGGCAGAGACAGAGGAAGAGTCTAGCGAAGTAGCAACCGAGGAAGCATCTAGTGAAGAAGCATCCAGCGAGGAAGCAACTGAGGCAGAGTCTGAGAAAGTATCTTCAGAGGAAGAGACCGAGGCAGAGACAGAGGAAGATATCGATGGAACAGGATTTAAGATCGGTATGGTTACTGATGTCGGCGGTGTAAATGATGGTTCCTTCAACCAGTCCGCATGGGAAGGCTTACAGAGAGCCGCTGAGAACTTTGGTTGTGAGGTTAAGTACATCGAGTCTAAGGGTGATGCAGACTTCGTTCCAAATATCGAGAGCTTCTTAGACGAAGATTATGATTTGATTATCTGTACTGGTTATGTAATGGCAGATGCTGTTCGTGATGCAGCAGAGCTGAATCCAGATCAGAAGTTTGCAATTGTTGATGATGCTTCTAATGCAGATCTGGATAATGTAACATGTATGATGTTTGAGCAGGAGCAGGCTTCCTACTTAGTAGGTTTAGCAGCTGGCTACACAACTGAGAGCAATGTTGTAGGTTTTGTCGTAGGACAGGCAAATGAGACAATGAACTCCTTCGGTTATGGTTACTGTGCAGGTGTTCTTGATGCAAATCCAGATGCAACCATTCTTCAGTACAATGCAAACAACTTCGGTGATGCAAGTGGTGGAAAGACTGCAGTAAATACCATGGTAACAAAGGGCGCAGATGTAGTATTCCATGCAGCTGGTGGTACAGGTCTTGGTGTAATTGATGGTTGTAAGGAGAACGGTATCTGGGCAATCGGTGTTGACTCTGACCAGAGCCCACTGGCACCTGAGACTATCCTGACTTCCGCTTTAAAGAGAGTTGATAATGCTTGCTACGATGCAACAAAGAAGGCCATTCTTGGAACGCTTGAGGGTGGTGTTGCAACATATGACCTGGCAGCAGGCGGTGTTGATATCGCTCCGACCACAGACAACCTGTCTAAGGATGTTCTTGAGAAGATCGAGGATGCAAAGAAGGATATCATTGCTGGTGATTTGGTAGTTCCAAAGAATCAGGAAGAGTTCGAGGAGAAGTACGGCGACGTATACGAGCTGGACTAATTGGTGGATAATGCCATGACGAGGTGGCAGTGACGTGGTCACTGCCATCTTTTTTGCACAGTAACTTATAAGTTACTGTGTGCAATTACGGCTGGGTGGTATCGTGATTAACGATAAACAGCCAAAAAGAGGAGAATAGATTATGAGAAAAGTATTTGCATCAATGACAGCAGTTTCAATGGCAGCAGCAGTAATGCTTGCAGGATGTGGTTCAAACAGCAGTGATAAGAAGACTACTACAGCAGCTTCAACAAAGGCAACTGAGGCAGCAACCGAGAAGAAGACTGAGGCAGCAACCGAGAAGAAGACTGAGGCAGCAACTGAGAAGAAGACCGAGGCAGCGACTGAGAAAGAGACAGAAAAGGTATCTTCAGAAGAGGCTTCTTCTGAGGAAGTTTCTTCAGAAAAGGCTTCTTCTGAGGAAGCATCTAGCGAGGCAGCTTCTAAGGAAACAGAAGCAAAGGCAGATGAAAATGCAAAAGTTCGTGTTATTGATATTGACCTGACAAGTGAGCAGTATGCATTTGGCGTAGATAAAGAGCAGCCAGAGCTGTTAGAGAAGACAAATGAGTTCATCGCAAAGATCATGGAGGATGGCACATTTGATGAGATCTGCAATCATTACTTTGGCGATGGAGAGCCGGTTATGGTAAAGTCTGCAGAATATGATGAGTCTAAGGATCAGTTAGTCGTAGCAACTAATGCAGGTTTTGAGCCATTTGAGTATATGAAGGGCGAAGATTACTGTGGTATCGATATGGAGATGGCAGCACTTCTTGCTGATTATTTAGGCAAAGAGCTTGTAATTCAGAACATGGATTTTGATGCTGTATGTCTGGCTGTTGGACAGCAAAAGTGTGATATCGCAATGGCAGGACTTACTATTACTGATAGCAGAAAAGATCAGGTAACATTTACTGATTCTTACTATAATGCATCACAGAAGCTGATCGTTGCAGCAGATGATACGACGTTTGACGCATGCAAGACAAAGGAAGATGTAGAAGCTATCTTTAAGACCTTTGACAGCAAGACAAAGGTTGGTGCACAGAATGGAACAACAGCTCAGTTTTATGTTGAGGGAAGCGAAGACCTTGACTTTGCAGGATTTGATATGACTCTGGTTGGATATAAGAATGGTTCCTTAGCTGTACAGGATCTTCTGAATGGAAATCTGGATTATGTTATCATTGACGCAGCACCGGCAGAAAGCATCACTGCAGCAATTAATTCACTGTAAGGAGTAACAGGATGGGAGATTTTGGTCGTAAAATAGACCGTTTTATTGAGATTTTCGTGGAGCAGCGTGGATATGTCCGTGTGCTTGAGGGCCTTCAGAATACTGTTATGATTGCGGTAGTAGGTCTATTAGTTGGTGTTCTGATTGGAACATTGATTGCTTCGGTAAGAGTAATGCCAAAGTATAAGCTTCTTCCGCGTGTATTGAATGGCTTTTGTAGCTTTTATGTGGGGCTGTTTCGCGGAACGCCAATGGTTGTGCAGCTTCTGGTGTGCTACTATGTACTGCTTCCTCTTTTGGGAGCGCATATGACAGGTGTGCAGGTATCCATGCTTGTCTTTGGCTTAAACAGCGGAGCTTATATTTCAGAGATGATGCGTGCGGGCATTGAGTCCGTCGATCCGGGACAAATGGAGGCAGGAAGAGCAGTCGGACTTAGTTTTTCGGTCACGATGATCAAAATCGTCATCCCACAGGCTGTAAAAAATATTTTGCCGACACTTGGAAATGAGTTTATCGCACTTGTCAAGGAGACATCAGTTGTAAGCTTTGTTGGAGCTGCCGATCTTTACGTTGCATTCAACTATATCGGAACAAACAGCTACGAGTTTATGGTACCATATCTTGTAATGGCACTTATTTACATTGTGATTGTACTTTTGATCAGCCTTGGTATTAAATTAATGGAAAGGAGCCTGAAGAAGAGTGATAGACGTAATTGATTTGAAGAAAAACTTTCATGATCTTGAGGTTCTCAAGGGAATTAACTTTAAAGTAGAGAAGGGTGATATTGTTGCAGTTATTGGTCCTTCTGGTTCTGGAAAAAGTACATTCTTACGATGCCTGAATTGTATGGAAGATCCAACATCAGGAAAGATCATTTTTAATGGTGTTGATATTGCAGATATGAAGGTAGATATTAATGTTCATCGCCGTCATATGGGTATGGTATTTCAGCATTTTAATTTGTTTAACAATAAGACAGTGTTGGAAAATATTATGCTGGCACCAGAATATGTACGCTGTAAAGAAGCAAAAAAGCTAAAAACAGGAAAGAGCAAAAAGCAGATCCACGAGGAAGTAAAAAATGAGGCAATGGAGCTTTTAAAGCGCATTGGTCTTGAATCCAAGGCAGATGTGTATCCATCAACACTTTCTGGTGGTCAAAAACAGCGTGTCGCAATTGTGCGTGCACTTGCCATGAATCCGGATGTAATTTTATTTGACGAGCCAACAAGTGCGCTTGATCCAGAGATGGTAGGAGAGGTACTTGATCTTATGAAGAGCGTTGCTGCAGAAGGTATGACCATGATCGTTGTCACTCATGAGATGGGCTTTGCAAGAGAAGTTGCAAATCGTGTTATCTTTATGGATGATGGCCGTATTTTAGAGAGTGGTGATCCTAAGGAGTTTTTTGCAAATCCGAAAACACAGCGTGCACGTGAGTTCCTTTCGAAGGTGCTGTAATGGGAGGCAATGTTACCTAAGCGAAAGCCCCGAGGTGAATGTGCTTTTCGTAGAATGAGAATAGAGAAGAATCGTCACGGTCTCGTCGCGGCGGTTCTTTTTTTCTTGAAAAACTCTTTACTAAAAGCAAAAAACAGTATAGAATATAAATGAGAAAGTAGCGTTTAATACTAAACTCTGAAATATAACAACACTTTAATGCGGCAACAAAAGCAGGCTGTATTAAAGTGTTGTACCAATTTAAGTAAGCTTAAGAAAGGATGGTGCCATTTTGAGACCAATATCAATGGAACGTGTGGAAAACACGAGACAAGAAATATTAAATATTATTACAAGCCGTAAACTGACACATGAGCAGAAGCTGACTAACCTTGCAGGACAGGCAGACTCTTTGCTTGAGGTACTGGATCTTCCAGACGGACTCGAAGAGCTTCTTGAGCCGGTTGAGGGAAAGCAGTGTATCTGTGATCTGTTTGAGGGTCATGCACCGGTAAGACCGAGATACATTGTCCCGGACTATGCAAAGTTTATGAGAGAAGGAAGCAAGTTCTTACAGCTTGAACCGCCGAAGGATATCTACGAGGCAATCAACTCTCTTCTGATTTTCTATAAGAATGTTCCAAGTGTCACCAATTACCCGGTTTATTTAGGAAACATTGATGAGCTGCTTGAGCCATTTATGGATGATGTGGACGAGGCACAGGCAAAGAAGCTGTTTAAGCTATTCTTTACCCATATCGACCGCACCGTTCTCGATTCCTTCTCCCATGCGGACATCGGACCAAAGGCTACCAGAGCAGGACGTTTGATCTTAGAGGTAGAGCGTGAGCTTTTAGATGCAGTTCCAAATATTACGATGAAATATGATACTGATATCACACCAGATGATTTTGGTATTGAGTGTGTGAAAACAGCACTTAAGACGGCTAAGCCGAGCTTTGCAAATCATAAGATGTTCAAAAAAGAACTCGGTGAAAATTATGTCATCGCTAGCTGCTACAATGGTCTTTTATTAGGCGGCGGTTCCTATACGCTGTGCCGTCTGATTCTTGGTAATATCGCAAAGCGTGCAAAAGATAAGAAGGACTTCTTCGAAAATCAGCTTCCATATGTAATGGAGCGCATGGCACTTTATATGGATGAACGCATTCGTTTTGAGGTGGAGGAGAGCGGCTTTTTCGAGAGCAACTTCCTTGCAAAAGAAGGCTTTATCCACAGAGATCGTTTCACCGCAATGTTTGGTATGGTAGGCATGGCAGAGTGTGTCAATATTCTGATGGAGCTTGAGGGCAAAAAGGGCCGCTTTGGTCACGACAAGGAGGCAGATGACCTCGGTGTTGAGATTATGGAGGCAATCAATGCATTTAATAACGCACATGTAAATCCATACTGTGAGGCAACAGGCGGTCATTTTCTCTTACATGCACAGGTCGGCATCGCACAGGATAAGAACATCACTCCTGGAACGAGAATTCCGATTGGTGAGGAGCCGAAGGAGCTGATTGATCAACTGCGCCATTGCAGCCGCTTCCACAAGTACTTCCCATCTGGTACCGGCGATATTTTCCCAGTAGACGTGACAGTACACAAAAATCCACAGTTTGTTCTTGACATCGTAAAGGGGGCATTCCAGGCTGATCTTCGTTACCTGTCCTTCTATGAGAGCGACGGCGATGTAATTCGCGTCACTGGATACTTAGCAAAGCGTTCCGAGATTGAAAAGTATCAAAAGGGTGAGAGTGTGCTGCAAAATACAACGCAGCTTGCAACAGGTGCAACTGAAAATGGTCATGTTCAGGAAAGAAGGATTCGGTAATGATCACTGCACCGGTCAATAAAATTATTCCATTTAGCAGCGTAGATGGTCCGGGAAATCGCACGGCCGTATTTTTTCAGGGCTGTAACTGGGATTGCTGTTATTGCCATAACCCAGAGACAAGAAATATGTGCACAGGCTGTATGGCCTGTGTGCAGGTCTGTCCTGTGGGGGCACTTCAAAATGAAAATGGCAAGGTGCATTTCTTTCCAGAGCGCTGTGTAGGATGCGACACCTGCATCAAAACATGTCGTTTTGGAAGCAGTCCACGTATCTGTAATTTGACGCCAGAAGAAACTTTTGAACAGATCAAAAAGCAGATTCCATTTATCAGCGGCGTCACTGTTTCTGGAGGCGAGTGCAGTCTATATTGTGAGTTTGTCGAATCATTATTTAAGCTTTGCAAAGAAGCTGGTTTAAATACGATGATGGACAGCAACGGCAGCACACCGTTTGCTGGAAAAGATGATCTGTTAGCGGTTACAGACGGTGTTATGCTTGATATTAAGGCATTTGGCGAAGAGGATCATTTAAAAGTTACTGCGATGCCAAACAAGAACACGCTTGAGAATGCAGTATTTTTAGCAAAGATGGGAAAACTTTTTGAAATTCGTACCGTCATTGTACCAGGTCTGTTTGACATTGAAAATACAATTATTAAAGCTGGAGAATTGTTAAGACCATATCATAGTATTCATCCAGTGCGCTACAAACTCATCTCATACCGTCCTTTTGGCGTCAGGGAAGAGTACAGGACTTATCAGAGTCCGTCAAAGGAGTATATGGAACAGCTAGAAGAGCTTGCTTATAAGAGTGGCTTTGATGATGTTGTTACCACATAAAGAAAAAACATAGTCGAAATAGACAATTGTTTTGAATGCTTATAACAGACGAAGGAGGAGGAAGAGATGGAGAGAATCAGTCATATGGACATGACGAAGCCAGCCATCGAAATGCGTGAAATTGTCAAGAAATTTGGCGATTTTACAGCGAATGACCATGTTAATCTGCTCGTTCACAAGGGTGAGGTTCATGCAATCCTTGGTGAGAATGGAGCTGGAAAGAGTACACTTATGAATGTGCTCTATGGCCTGTATCAGCCAACATCCGGACAGATTTTTGTTGGCGGAAAAGAGGAAGTGATTCACAGTCCAAGCCGTGCTATTGAACTTGGAATTGGTATGGTTCACCAGCATTTTATGCTTGTACAACCATTTTCTGTCACAGAAAACATTATCCTTGGAATGGAGCCGATGAAAGGTCTTACGGTAGATCTAAAGACAGCGCGCAAGAGGGTAGAGGAGATTTCAAAGCGCTACAATATGCAGGTAGATCCGGATGCCAAGATTGAAGATATTTCTGTTGGTATGCAGCAGCGTGTGGAGATTTTAAAGGTTCTCTATCGTGGTGCAGACATCCTGATTTTGGATGAGCCGACTGCATCGCTGACGCCGCAGGAGATCACAGAGCTTATGGAGATTATTTCCAATCTGACAGCCGACGGAAAATCCGTTATTTTGATTACTCATAAACTAAAAGAGATTACAAGCTGTGCTGATTATTGTACGATTATCCGTCAGGGAAAATACATTGATACAGTCAAAGTCAGTGATGTTAATGAAAATGATCTTGCAGCCATGATGGTAGGCCGTAAGGTTGAGTTTAAGGTAGAAAAGAAGGATATCAAGCCGGGAGAGGTTGTTCTTGAAGTGAAGGATATTCATGGAAAGGACTACCGCGGTGTTGAGATTTTAAAGGGACTTAATCTGTCAGTTAGAAGAGGTGAGATTGTAGGTCTTGCCGGTGTCGATGGAAATGGACAGACAGAGCTTGTTGAAATTTTGACAGGATTGAAAAAGGGCGATTCAGGTGAAGTCCTCATTAACGGCAAGAATGTTTTCAACAAAAAACCAAAGGAAATCTTTGAGAGCGGCATCACAAGTATTCCAGCTGACCGCCAAAAGCATGGTCTGGTGCTGGAGTTTTCTGTTGCTGAAAATCTGATTTTGCAAAATTACATGAAGGAGCCGTACTCAAAGAAAGGTGTCTTGAAAAAGGATGCCATTATGGCTCATGCAAAGGATCTTGTAGAGAGGTTTGATATTCGTCCGGCAGGAAGTGAGTCTCGTCCGGCGGGAACGCTTTCAGGCGGAAATCAGCAAAAAGTTATTATTGCAAGAGAGATCACAAATGATAAGGATCTGTTGATTGCTGTTAACCCGACTCGTGGTCTTGACGTTGGTGCTATTGAGTTTGTACATCGCTACTTAGTCGAGCAGCGAAATAAAAATAAGGCTGTGCTTCTCGTTTCTTTTGAGCTGGATGAGATTATGAGTGTATCTGATCGTATTGAGGTTATCTTTGACGGACAGATTACAGGAAGTATGCCGGCGGCAGGTGCAGATGAGAAGACCCTTGGAATTATGATGGCAGGAGGAAAGCAGCATGAAGCATAAGAAGAGCATATTAGAAGGAAATATTATCTACACGCTGTTTGCAATTTTAATGGGATTTTTGACAGGTGCCATTATTCTTGCGATTGCAGGAATGAATCCAGGAGTCATCTATGCAAAATTGATCTCTGGTATTTTCAGCAAGCCGAAATTTTTGGCATGGTCCGTTGTGTATGCGACACCTTTAATTTTTACAGGTCTTAGTGTGGCTTTCTCTTTCCGCACAGGTGTATTTAACATTGGTGCAGAGGGTCAGTTTGTAGTGGGAAGTCTTGCAGCGACTGTAATCGGAATTGTTTGCCCATTTCCAGCAATAATTACAGTTCCGCTTTGTCTGATTGCAGCAGCGGCAGCAGGTGCTGTGTGGTCTGCATTTTGTGGTCTGTTAAAGGTAAAAAAGGGAATCAATGAGGTACTTTCCTTTATTATGATGAACTGGATTGCTTACTATCTCTCTAACTATATTGTAAACCTTCCGGGCATCAAAGCAAACGCGAAAGAGACAACTGTTGATATTTTAGAAAATGCTCAGATGTTGATGCCATTGTCTGTGCGTCAGATGACTGGCTGCAATACTACCAACTATGGAATTATTCTGGCACTGATTGCTGCGGTGATTATCTGGTATCTGATCAATAAGACAACGCTTGGTTATGAGCTTCGAAGTGTTGGATTTAACAGTCATGCAGCCGAGTATGGTGGTATCAATTCAGGTGCTTCTGTTATGAAGGCACTGGCAATCTCAGGTGCACTAGCGGGTCTTGGCGGTGCGATCCAGATTCTTGGAAATGCAATGCATATCGCACAGTTTGCCGGACAGGAAGGCTTTGGTTTCCAGGGAATTACAGTTGCGTTAATCGCAAGTTCCAACCCGATAGGCTGTATCTTTGCTGGACTTTTCTACGGTGCAATGAAGTACGGTGGTTCTAAGTTAAACCTTGTTGGTGCACCAAAGGAAGTTCTTGATATTATCATGGGTGCGATCGTTTTAGTTATTGCAATCTCACATGTATTCAAGACATTTGCTCAGAAGAAGATGCAGAAGGGAGGAAAGTAAGATGAATGAATTTATAAAAGATTTCGGACTTTTAATTAACGCGATGCTGATCGCAACGCCTCCGCTTCTGTATGCAGCGCTTGGTTCTTGCATTTCAGAGCGAAGCGGTGTTGTCAACATCGGTATTGAGGGAATGATGACAGTAGGTGCATTTACAGGTGCAGCGCTTTGCTATTTTGTTCCAGGGGCACCATGGCTAGCTTTTGTTTTAGCGGGAGTAGCCGGTGCGCTTGTTGCAGTGATTCATGCATTTGCCTGCATCACCTGTAACGCAGATCAGACAATTTCGGGTACTGCTATTAACTTCTTGGCACCTGGTATTGCGATTTTTATCTGTCGTGTATTATTTTCAGATAGTACAGATACCCCAGCGATCACCGATTCAGCAAGCCGTCTTCCAAAACTTCTTGACGGTGTATTTCCGGCAGGTTCCTTCTGGAATAACGTATTAAATATCCAT
>OLSF01001992.1_pt1 | contig 17064 bp, 9 predicted proteins | sample 1672301 | NCBI WGS metagenome assembly OLSF01 (sample SAMEA3136669, study PRJEB25190) | human gut metagenome | biome: human gut; feature: human-associated habitat; material: faeces | place: Austria | collected 2013
ATCTTGATCTTCACAATTATGAGAATTCTCTAACAAGAAATTAAGACTTCTCAATGCCTCCCAATTCCATCCTCCACCCGTCGATGGAATGATCCGTTGCCCAGTTACCTCATCATCCAACGGAGAAACAATCAATACATCTGCATTATCTTTATAAATATCTGCTGCCGTAGGCAGTATATTATAGTAAAACTGATTACTATACAGTTGAAGTTCGTTTTCATTCTTGAAATAGGTGGTTGGAGACAAACTGTCTTCAGGATAAAGGTCCAGTTTATCACACGATATAAAAAGAATGGTAAACAACCACATAAATATGATACTAAACTTGGTTTTCATATATAGATATATTAGTTATTATCAGAATGTAATATCAATACCAAAAGAATAGGTCTTTGAGAACGGATAAGAGAGTGCATTAGTCTTACCTGTTTTCCAATTTGTTCCGGCAGCAGCCGCTTCCGGATCAATATAATCCGTATCCAGCCTGTCTAATGTGAGCAGATTCTCACCACTGAAATAGAGACGGGCTTTCTGCACATGTATCTTTGATAACCATTTAACAGGTAGCGTATATCCCACAGTCAGGTTTTTCAGTCGGCAATAGGCAAGACTTTGCAAGTATCTGTTATTAACCGATGACAAGGAACGGCCATCAGTCCATGCGATATATCCTCTGGGGCGGGGGAAATAAGCATCAGGATTGTCTACGCTCCATACGTCTGCCAAAAAATCCTTCGGAATGAAACTTGGTGCTGGTGAACTATACGGTCCCCAAAAGGCAAATGCATCACTGGATGGGTACCAGTCTTGTTTCCCCACTCCCTGAAAGAACACGGAAAAGTCAATGCCATTCCATTCTGCATTAAGTCTGATACTGTACGTATAGCGCGGAAGAGAATTACCTATAATCCGTTGGTCCTTAATATCATTAGCACTGACAGTTTGTTCGATCTTATTATTGCCATCAAGATCGAGATATTTCATGTCTCCAGCATGCAGTCCTCTATCGACAACGGCATTGTTGATGATATAGTTTACGACACTCTGGTCTACTCCATAATTAGCTGCCTCTTCATCTGTCGCAAAATAGCCATCAACCATATACCCCCATATATCTCCCAGTCTCTGACCGACATAAGGAGAGCTGATTTCTTTATTAGGGTTATCATATTTCGTAATCTTGGAGACATTATCCCCGATTCCAAACGAAACACCATAGTTAAAAGGTTTGTCCATCACATTAAAACGGTCATTCCAGGCAACGACCAATTCCCAACCTTTGGTCCTTAAGTCAGCAGCATTCATATTAGGAGATTTTGCGCCATAGACAGACGGTAATGCTTTGCCGGGCATTAGCATGTCTTTTGTATCCCTTATATAAGCATCTGCCGAAATATTCAATCTATTATTGAAGATACCGATATCAAGGCCAATATTTTTAGTAACTACGGTTTCCCATGTCAAGTCGGAAGCATTAGGAGCGGTTTCATAGGCATACGAGGCTTTTTCTTTATCACCAAACGAATAATTAAGAACTTTTCCTGTTTCTATTTGCTGCAGATAATCATAATAACCAACTTGCTGATTGCCCAAAGTTCCATAAGACAGTCGTAACTTTAGGTTATCTACTGTATTTTTCAATGCTCCATAAAAAGGCTCTTCGCTAATGCGCCATCCGGCGGAGAACGATGGGAAGAAGCCGTACCGATGGCCTTTTTTAAACCGGGAACTGCCATCGTATCTTCCGCTCGCCTCAAACAGGTATCTTCCTTTATAATCATAGTTTGCCCTATAAAAGACGCCAAATAAAGCATATTTATTCTTTCCTCCGGTGACTACTGTATTTTCTCCTTTAGCCAGATTAAAGTCATTCAATTCATCAGATAACAGTCCATCTTTACTCACAGTCAGATCTTCATAAGATTTTGTCTCATAGTTGATACCGCCTGTCAGTTTCACATTATGAGAGCCGGCAAACAAGTTACCATAAGTTCCGTAAGCATTATATGCATAATACAGATTTTTTGTATTCAACACAGTCAGTTTATTCCCTCCGCTTGTACTCTCGGGCATGGTAATCGTAACACCCGGTACCTTGGAGTATTGCATGTCTACACTTCTATTGGTACATTTCTTGTCATATTTCGAATATGTGTAATTCCCTATGATTTCAACATGTTTTACCGGATTTATAACTACTTCAAATGTGGTCATAAACTCGTCTATCTCATCTTTATTATTATGTTTCTTATTGGATAATGCAACAGTGGTACCCGCCAAAGTATAGTTCATTATATTAGTTTCATACACCAGTGTACCATCAGGATGTACAGGCACTAATATAGGCAAGGCACGATAGCTTGCATTCTTAAATATTGTATTCACTCCACCAAGTCCCGGATAGGAGTAATTCGATTTGAAATAAGAGGTATTATTACTGACGGATAACCATGGAGTCACTTTGGCTTCCAGCCTTGATTTGAAGTTATAGCGTTCATACTTGTCCGGTTGTATTTTAAGAACTCCTTTCTGATTATAATATCCTCCGGAAAGCCTGAACTTCAAATGTTCACTTCCACCGGAAATGCTTACATTATGTTCATGCGTCGGACGTTTATGGTCATATAAATAATTATACCAATCAAAATTCCCATAGTATTTATACTGTCCGTTTTCAGTTACTACCCAGGGCCGTTCGGGTTGTTCCGTCTTATCATTTCTCCTGATCCACAACTCATGATAATCCTTTTCCGTATATGTGAGCAATGGTGTCCCTTGCCAGGTAGAGAAAAACATATCACTAATACCGGCCGCATAATATCCACGGGTTTCATAATCTGTCGACGTAGTTACATCACTAAAGCTGTATCGTCCGTTATAATTAAGAGTGACTTTGCCTTTTTCTCCCGTCTTTGTAGTTACCAGAATAACTCCATAGGCGGCACGTGCTCCATAAATTGCCGCAGACGACGCATCTTTTAAGACCGAAACAGAGGCGACATCATTCGGATTGACACGATTCACATCTCCCTCCACTCCATCAATAAGGACCAACGGTTTGGCAGAACCACTAATGGAATTTACACCTCTGATATTAAACGAACCTCCATCTCCCGCACGACCTGAAGAAAAAGAGACAGTCATGTTAGGAACTGCTCCTTGCAGTAATTGAGACATAGTCGAAGCAGAACGCCCTGCCAATTGATCTCCTTCTACCACAGATACAGCACCTGTCAAATTCACTTTCTTCTGTGTTCCATAACCTACAACCACCACTTCTTCCAAAGATCTGGAGTCTTCTTGCATGGTTATATTGATAACCGAATTATTCTTGACGGGAGATTCAACGCTCTTATAACCTAAAAATGAGAAAACCAATATACTATTGTCCGGAACCTCGATAGTATATCTTCCATCCATATCAGTGATGGCTCCTATTTTCTCACCTTTAACAGCTACATTACAACCGACAATAACCTCTCCCAAATCATCTTTCACAGTTCCTGTTATCTTCCGACCGGGAGTTACGTTTTTCATTTTCTCCATATTTTTCACCAGAATAATATGGTTGCCTTCCATCGTATACGAGAAACCTGTTCCTTGCAAAACTCTATTAAGAATTTCGGCAACCGTGGTTTCCCGAGTAGATACTGCTATTCGTTTGTCTAAAGCAATCTCATGCTCATTGTAAATAAACAAATAGTCTGTTTGTTTTTCAATCTGCCTGATAATGTCAGATAGTGTTGCGGTACCTTTATTCATCGTTACTTTCTGATTTTGAGAACGGACATTCAAGGAATATGTCTCAAAAACAATGAATAACAGGAAAAAGACAGTTAACCTCATAATTCTTAAAATTTGAGTACAGTGTGTTTTTCTATGGACAATACGTCCACACCAAAGATTATTTTTCATATCTTTGCCTAGAGTTATTAAGTTAATACATAAAGATTTGTAACAGATGACGAGTCTTTTTTATTGACTTCTCACATATCGGTAAGTGCTGCAACACTTACCGATATTTCTGTTTTAAACGGGCAGGTTCTCTTGCTCTCATTTTCAGTGTTTTTTTAGATTAAATACTAGGGTTAATAGATTATGATCTGATTCTTTTCGTCGTCCTGTATATAATTAAATTTGATGTATTTCTGCAATACTCTCATCACATGTTCGATTCCTTCTTTCTGGCGGAACTTACCGGTACACGGATGAGAAGTTATTTCTATGTTTTTATTAATGATCTTCACTTCATAATATTGCTCTAATTTCTTAAAGACAGTTTCCAACGGTTCATCTTTAAAAGAATAAATACCCATCCTCCACAAGAAATCATGATCCGAAGTAAAGGTCTCTTTATAAAGTTTCCCGTCTCTAACTTCCACCTTTTCATGTGGATTCAAGATTATTTCGTTTTGCGTTTCAGGATGGTATACGGTGACTTTACCTTCTATCAAAGAAGCTTCAAATAAACCGGAGTTAGGATATGCCGAGACATTGAAAGTAGTTCCCAATACTCTGATATCATATTTCTCGGTCTCAACAATAAAAGGATGTTTCTCGTTATGAGCCACTTCAAAATACCCCTCTCCTTCCAAAATCACTTTCCTCTCTTTGGCATGAAATCCGGTAGCCGGATATTTTAAAGTAGAGTTGGAGTTCAACCAGACAATTGTCCCGTCAGCCAAAACCAGGCTAGCCCTTTGCCCTGCGGGAACCGTCATCATCTGCATTTCAGTAGAGTGTTCAAACCGATACTCTTGATATTCCTTATGAATAATAAAAGCAATCATGGCAATGACTGCCGCTATCTTCATAGAGGTCCAAAGATAACGCATCATAATTTTCTTATTTTCCGCCTTTTTTTCTTGCAACCATTCCAGATAGTAGCGTCATAAATATGACGCATTTGCATCAGTTGTTCACGGTGTTCTTCACTTTCTTTCATCCAGCGCACGACTTCTCTCTTTTCTTCGGGAAGAGCATCTCCTGCAAGATATTTATTTAATAGTTTCGTATCCATACTTTTTCCTTGGGGTTAAGACATAAGCTTTTTGAGGGCCTACATATATAAGACACGCCACTTACAAACTTCACTAGAAGAAAAATAAAAAAAGTGCTTTGAGGTCCTTCATTTGTTCATCAATGCCGAGGAGGATATGCATCAATGCCGAAGGAGAACTTTATCGGTAAGGTATTCTATTAGAAAAAAAGTAGAGTATAAAGGTAATCTTTGAGGTTCTTCCTTAAAGCTTGCAACGCTTTGCCAATATGATAGTCTACCCCTTTCACTGTCACATTTAATGATTCAGCGATTTCTTTCATCGATTTATTCTCATATCGACTCATCATAAATGCCCTTCTTGTTTTTTCCGGCAATTCATTTAAAGTATGATTAACAATGGCGATTATTTCTTCAGAGAAAAGTTGGTTAGGATCGGAAGAGTCAAGAGAAGAGATACGGAAATCAAGTTCGTAAAGTTCATCATCCAGGATGTTTTCCCTGACCTCCATCCGCAGATGCTCATTTCGCAGGTAGTTTAAGGCCTGATTCTTTACCACAGTCATCAAAAAAGCACGGATATTTTTCACCTCTTCAGTCTTCATCGTACTCCATAAAGTTATCATTGCCTCAGAGGCTATATCTTTCGACTGCATCTCATCGTGAAGATAGGATTTAGCAAACAAGAAACAACGTTGATAATACTCAATATAGATATCATCAAATGTCATATTAGAGCTTATGGCACCGTTTTGTCTTCTCATTTTAGCGTATTTCTCACCTGTTTAGACTTTTGTTAACGAAGCAAAGATAGCTAAAAGAAGTTATCTTCCAAAAGCCAGTCTTGAAATATTTTCGTCTTATCTACTATACACTTCCGCTTTTTTTCGTACTTTTACCCCTTGTTGGAAAGAAGTGCCTTTTCAACCCTTGAGAACAGAAAAAGAAAAAACAATATATAAAATGAATCACAAATGGAATTATCGACCCATTACACCCGAACAGGCAGAGACAAGCCAGACATTGGCCCAGGAACTAGGGATTAGCCCGATACTTGGACAACTTTTGGTGCAGCGGGGAATTACGAAGGCAGCAGATGCCAAGAAGTTTTTCCGCCCGCAATTGCCCGACCTGCATGATCCGTTCCTGATGAAGGATATGGATATTGCAGTAGAACGTCTGAACAGGGCGATGGGAAAGAAAGAACGTATTCTAATTTATGGAGATTATGACGTAGACGGTACTACTGCCGTAGCATTGGTCTACAAGTTTATTCAACAGTTCTATTCGAACCTTGATTATTACATACCCGACCGATACAATGAAGGGTATGGCATTTCTAAAAAAGGAGTGGACTACGCCGCAGAAACCGGTGTAGGACTGATTATTGTACTCGATTGTGGAATTAAAGCAGTAGAAGAAATCACTTATGCCAAAGAGAAAGGGATTGATTTCATCATCTGCGATCATCATGTACCGGATGATACGCTTCCGCCTGCCGTAGCTATTCTGAACGCCAAACGCCTGGACAATACGTACCCGTACACTCACCTTTCCGGTTGTGGAGTCGGTTTCAAGTTTATGCAGGCATTCGCTATCAGTAACGGTATCGAGTTCCACCACCTGATTCCTTTGCTGGATATTGTAGCTGTGAGTATTGCATCGGACATCGTTCCGATTATGGGTGAAAACCGTATCCTCGCCTACCACGGTCTGAAGCAACTGAACAGTAACCCGAGCATTGGTATGAAGGCTATTATCGACGTATGCGGACTTTCTGAAAAGGAAATCACCGTCAGCGATATTGTGTTTAAAATCGGACCGCGCATCAATGCATCAGGACGTATTCAAAACGGAAAAGAAGCCGTAGACCTGCTGACGGAAAAAGATTTCTCGGTAGCACTTGAGAAAGCCGGACAAATCAACCAGTACAACGAAACCCGGAAAGACCTCGACAAGAGTATGACGGAAGAGGCAAACAACATCGTTGCCAATCTGGAAGGATTAGTGGATCGCCGCTCCATCGTGCTCTACAACGAAGAATGGCACAAAGGAGTGATTGGTATCGTAGCTTCCCGTCTGACAGAAGTGTACTACCGCCCTGCCGTGGTACTGACCCGGACGGATGATATGGCAACAGGTTCCGCACGTTCAGTTTCCGGCTTCGACGTATATAAAGCAATCGAGCATTGCCGCGACCTGCTGGAAAACTTCGGGGGACATACATACGCCGCCGGACTGTCGATGAAAGTGGAAAACGTGAATGCCTTTACCAAACGATTCGAAGAATACGTTTCACAGCATATCTTACCGGAACAAACCAGTGCCGTTATCGAGATTGATGCTGAAATAGATTTCAGGGATATTTCATCCAAGTTCTTCAGCGACCTGAAAAAGTTTAATCCTTTCGGTCCTGATAACACGAAACCCATTTTCTGCACTCATCATGTCTATGATTATGGAACGAGTAAAGTGGTGGGACGTGACCAGGAACATATCAAGCTCGAACTGGTTGATAATAAGTCGAATAATGTAATGAACGGTATTGCGTTCGGACAGAGTTCGCATGTGCGCTATATCAAAACGAAACGTTCGTTCGACATCTGTTACACCATTGAAGAAAACACGCATAAGCGTGGCGAAGTTCAACTTCAAATCGAGGATATAAAACCGATTGAATAAGTATCAGGAGATATTAAAGCAATATTGGGGATATGACTCCTTCCGCGACTTGCAGGAGGAGATCATCACCAGTATCGGCGAAGGCAAAGATACACTGGGACTTATGCCGACCGGAGGCGGTAAGTCCATCACTTTTCAAGTGCCTGCTCTCGCCCAGGAAGGGATTTGCATTGTCATTACTCCTCTCATCGCCCTGATGAAAGATCAGGTGCAAAACCTGCGTAAACGCGGCATCAAGGCGCTTGCCATCTATTCAGGCATGACACGGCAAGAGATTCTCACTGCTCTTGAGAATTGCATCTTCGGTAATTATAAATTCCTCTATATTTCTCCGGAACGTCTGGACACGGACATATTCCGTACCAAACTGCGATCAATGAAAGTCTCCATGATTACGGTCGACGAAAGTCACTGTATCTCACAATGGGGATATGACTTCCGTCCTGCTTACCTGAAAATTGCCGAAATACGGACATTGCTACCGGGAATTCCGGTACTGGCACTTACGGCGACCGCCACTCCGGAAGTAGTGAAGGATATTCAAGCCCGCTTGGATTTCCGTGAAGAGAATGTTTTCCGCATGAGCTTCGAACGGAAAAACCTGGCGTATATCGTCCGACAAACGGATAACAAAACTCAAGAGCTGTTGCATATCTTACGAAAGATACCCGGCAGTGCCATTATCTATGTCCGCAACAGACGACGCACCAAAGAAATCACCGAGTTACTGGTAAACGAAGATATTACCGCCGACTTCTATCACGCCGGACTGGATAATGCCGTAAAAGATCTCCGCCAAAAACGCTGGCAAAGCGGAGAAGTTCGTGTAATGGTAGCGACAAATGCCTTTGGAATGGGGATTGATAAACCCGACGTGCGCATCGTATTGCATCTCGATCTCCCCGACTCTCTCGAAGCTTACTTCCAAGAAGCCGGTCGTGCAGGAAGGGATGGTGAAAAAGCGTATGCTGTAATCTTATACACCAAAACGGACAGAACGACGCTGCACAGGCGCGTTGTGGATACTTTCCCCGACAAGGAGTATATTCTCAATGTCTACGAACATTTGCAGTATTACTATCAGATGGCAATGGGCGACGGTTTCCAATGTGTCCGCGAGTTTAATCTGGAAGAGTTTTGCCGGAAGTTCAAATACTTCCCGGTTCCGGTGGACAGTGCACTGAAAATATTGACTCAAGCCGGCTATCTGGAATATACGGACGAACAGGATAATGCCTCTCGTATTCTTTTCACGATTCGCCGGGACGAACTATACAAATTGCGAGAAATGGGAACGGAAGCTGAAGCACTGATACAGACGATTCTCCGCTCTTACACCGGAGTATTCACCGACTATGCCTATATCAGCGAAGCAACCCTGTCCATACGTACCGGACTGACCCGCGAACAAATTTATAATATACTGGTCACGCTTACCAAACGTCGTATCGTGGATTACATTCCGCACAAAAAGACACCTTATATTATATACACCCGCGAACGGCAGGAACTTCGTTTTGTGCATATTCCTCCTTCCGTCTACGAAGAACGCAAAGCCCGGTATGAAGCCCGCATCAAAGCGATGGAAGAGTATGTCACTTCGGAGAATGTGTGCCGGAGCCGGATGCTGCTCCGTTACTTCGGAGAGAAGAACGAGCACAACTGCGGACAATGCGATGTTTGTCTTAGTCACCGTGCAACCGATGCCCTGACCGAGAATTCTTTCGATTTCGAGGAACTGAAAAAGAAAATATCAGAATTACTCACCCAGAAACCGCTGACACCAGTAGAAATAGCCGATAAGATAGAAGCGGAAAAAGAGAGCATCAGCGAAGTCATCCAATATTTATTGGAGGAAGGTGAATGGAAGATGCAGGATGGAATGATACATATTTCAAAATAAGTTACTACCTTTGCAAAGTAACTCAAAAATAACACACCATGCCGAACTTTTTTAAATCTTTCTTCTCCGGTAAGTCGGAAACTCCGGAAAGTGAAAAACAGAAAAACGATCAGAAAAATTTCGAGATTTTCAAATACGACGGTTTACGTGCGCAACGCATGGGACGTCCGGATTATGCAGTAAAATGTTTTATCGAAGCTCTTGCCATCAAGGAAGAGTTTGAAACAATGGGCTATCTTAGCCAACTCTATATCCAGATGGGGGAAACGGCAAAGGCCCGCGAGCTATTGGAAAAGATGGCTGCTATGGAACCTGACGTCACAAGCACTTTCCTGACACTGGCCAATGTATGCTTCATCCAGGAAGATTATCAGGCTATGGAAGAAGCTGCCAATAAAGCGATTGCCATCGAAGAAGGAAATGCCGTGGCTCATTATCTATTAGGGAAAGCCCGTAAGGGACAGGATGACGACCTGATGACTATTGCCCATCTCACCAAAGCAATCACTTTGAAAGATGATTTCATTGAAGCTCGCCTATTACGTGCGGAAGCTTTGATGAACCTGAAACAGTATAAAGATATGATGGAAGATATAGATGCTGTGCTCGCCCAGAATCCGGAAGAAGAGACAGCCATGCTCCTGCGCGGAAAAGTGAAAGAAGCAGACGGTAAGGACGAAGAGGCAGAAGAAGATTACAAACTGGTGACGGAAATAAACCCGTTCAACGAACAGGCATACCTTTATTTAGGGCAACTTTATATCAACCAGAAAAAACTGACGGAAGCCATCGGCCTGTTTGATGAAGCCATCGAACTGAATCCGAACTTTGCGGAAGCCTACAAAGAACGCGGACGCGCTAAATTACTGAATGGTGATAAGGACGGTTCGGTAGAGGACATGAAGAAATCTCTGGAATTGAATCCGAAAGAGGAAGCTGGTCTGAACGGAGAATTCAAGAACCTGGGACCAAAGCCTGAAGCACTTCCCGGCATCTTTTAAGTATCCTTTTCATCTATTTTAGGCAAGAAAACAAAAAAAGTATCGTTTTTTGTTTGCATCTAACAGAAAATTATTACTTTTGCCCCAGAATTAAAAACCAAAGCAAAAAAGATAGATTCGAATGAAATCATTTACTTATGCATATTACTTCTTTTTTTACTTTTACTTTAGCAACAAAGTAGAGCGGGAGTTTGTATGTATCAAGTGACAGTGATGCTTAAGGACTGAATAGAGAAATCAATCATATGAATCCCGCTCCAATATGGACGCGGGATTTTTTTATATAATATATTTAGAACAATGAAAAAGATAGCAATTCAAGGAACACTCGGCTCATATCATGATATCGCCGCACACAAGTACTTCGAGGGAGAAGAAATAGAGTTAATCTGTTGTGCCAACTTCGAAGATGTGTTTACTTCGATACGGAAAGACAGCCAGGTTATCGGAATGCTAGCCATCGAGAATACGATTGCGGGAAGTTTGTTGCACAACAATGAATTGTTGAGACAAAGCGGCACACAGATTATCGGTGAATACAAACTGCGCATCTCGCACAGTTTTGTCTGTCTCCCCGATGAGAACTGGGAAGATCTGACAGAAGTCAACTCCCACCCTATCGCCCTGATGCAATGCCGTGAATTCCTGGGACAACACCCCGGAATCAAAGTGGTGGAAGGCGAAGATACCGCCCGCAGTGCCGAAATCATCCAAAAAGAAAACCTGAAAGGCCATGCTGCCATCTGCTCCAAAGCAGCAGCTGAACGTTACGGTATGAAAGTCCTTCAGGAAGGTATTGAAACGAACAAGCACAACTTCACCCGTTTTCTGGTTGTTGCCGATCCCTGGCAAGTAGACGAACTCCGCCAACATCATGCCAATGCAACCAACAAGGCAAGTATCGTATTCACTCTTCCACACACGGAAGGCAGCCTGTCACAGGTTTTATCCATTCTATCGTTCTATAATATCAATCTGACCAAAATTCAATCGTTGCCTATCATCGGACGGGAATGGGAATACCAGTTTTACGTAGATGTAGCTTTCAACGATTATCTAAGATACAAGCAGTCTATTGCTGCAATCACTCCATTAACCAAAGAACTTAAATTATTAGGCGAATATGCAGAAGGAAAGTCAAACGTATAAAATCGCTCCTGCCGACAGATTGGCAAGTGTTAGCGAATACTACTTCTCAAAGAAGCTAAAAGAGGTAGCACAGATGAATGCAGAGGGAAAGGATGTTATCAGCCTCGGTATCGGAAGCCCCGATATGCCTCCCTCAAGGGAAACCATCGAAACATTGTGCAACAATGCTCATGATCCCAACGGACACGGTTACCAACCGTATGTAGGTATCCCTGAACTGCGCAAAGGCTTCGCTGCCTGGTATCAACGCTGGTATGGAGTGGAACTGAATCCGAATACGGAGATACAGCCTTTAATCGGCTCTAAAGAAGGAATTCTCCATGTTACGCTGGCATTCGTCAATCCGGGTGAGCAGGTGCTAGTCCCGAATCCGGGATACCCTACCTATACTTCTTTGAGTAAAATACTCGGAGCGGAAGTTATCAACTACGACCTGAAAGAAGAAGATGGCTGGATGCCTGACTTCGAGGCACTGGAAAAAATGGATCTTAGTCGCGTAAAACTGATGTGGACCAACTATCCCAACATGCCGACGGGAGCCAATGCAACTCCGGAAATCTATGAACGTCTCGTTGACTTTGCCCGTCGCAAGAATATCGTAATTGTGAATGATAATCCATACAGCTTCATTCTGAACGAAAAACCTATCAGTATCCTAAGTGTACCGGGAGCCAAAGACTGTTGCATCGAGTTTAACTCTATGAGCAAGAGCCACAATATGCCGGGCTGGCGTATCGGCATGCTGGCGTCAAACGCGGAATTCGTGCAATGGATACTGAAAGTGAAAAGCAATATCGACAGCGGTATGTTCCGTGCTATGCAACTGGCTGCAGCAACTGCTCTTGAAGCCGAAGCGGACTGGTATGAAGGCAATAACGAGAATTACCGCAACCGTCGTCACCTTGCCGGTGAGATCATGAAAGCATTGGGATGCACCTACGATGAGAAACAAGTAGGCATGTTCCTCTGGGGAAAGATTCCTGCTTCCTGCAAGGATGTAGAGGAACTGACAGAAAAGGTGCTGCATGAAGCAAGAGTGTTTATCACTCCGGGATTTATCTTCGGCAGTAACGGAGCAAGGTATATTCGTATCTCACTTTGTTGCAAGGACAATAAGCTGGCGGAAGCTCTGGAAAGAATTAAAAGAATCTAACCTCTCCCAAAGAGAGAACGACAGTAGAATGAGACAGAACAATTTCAATGAAAACAAGTTATTAAAAGAATAAAAACAAATAAGAATATGGAACTCGAATCAATTTTATTACCGGGCGTTGAAGCTAAAAGACCGATTGTCATTGCCGGCCCGTGTAGCGCAGAAACGGAAGAACAAGTAATGGATACAGCCAAACAACTGGCTGCTAAAGGACAAAAAATATATCGTGCCGGAATCTGGAAGCCGCGTACCAAACCGGGAGGTTTCGAAGGTATCGGTGTAGAAGGTCTTGCCTGGTTGAAAGAGGTGAAGAAAGAAACTGGAATGTATGTTTCTACGGAGGTAGCAACAGCCAAACACGTTTACGAATGTCTGAAAGCGGGAATCGATATTCTTTGGGTAGGTGCACGCACCACTGCCAATCCTTTCGCCGTACAGGAAATCGCTGACGCACTGAAAGGGGTTGATATCCCTGTATTGGTTAAGAACCCGGTGAACCCGGATCTCGAATTATGGATCGGAGCACTGGAACGTATCAACAACGCTGGTTTGAAGCGTCTGGGTGCTATCCACCGAGGTTTCAGCAGTTATGACAAAAAGATCTATCGGAATCTTCCCCAATGGCATATTCCTATCGAACTGCGCCGCCGCATCCCTAATCTTCCGATTTTCTGTGATCCGAGCCATATCGGTGGAAAACGTGAGTTGGTTGCACCGCTTTGCCAACAGGCTATGGACTTGAATTTCGACGGTCTGATTGTAGAAAGCCACTGCAACCCGGATTGCGCATGGAGCGATGCTTCTCAACAAGTTACTCCGGACGTACTCGACTATATCCTCAATCTGTTGGTAATCCGTACGGAAACACAGTCTACCGAAAGTCTGGCACAACTCCGTAAACAGATTGATGAATGTGACGACAATATCATTCAGGAATTAGCAAAAAGAATGCGTGTGGCCCGTGAAATCGGTACTTACAAAAAGGAGCACGGAATCACAGTTCTTCAAGCCGGACGTTACAATGAGATTCTGGAAAAACGTGGCGCGCAGGGCGAACAATGCGGTATGGACAGCGAGTTTATGAAGAAGATTTTCGAAGCCATCCACGAAGAATCAGTTCGTCAACAGATGGAAATTATTAATAAGTAGTTAGAGTGAAGGTGTGTCATAATGAATAATAAAACGCAGATTAACGCAAATTATCGCAGAAATAATTTTATAAGTCGTTGATTAATATATCAATATAGTTGAAATAATCTGCGATAATTTGTGTTTTGACACACTCTCACTAAATAATAAACATTATGAGAATATTAATCCTTGGAGCCGGTAAAATGGGCTCCTTCTTTACTGATATTTTGAGCTTTCAACACGAGACGGCCGTGTTCGACGTCAACCCGCACCAGTTGCGTTTCGTCTATAACACGTATCGTTTCACTACATTGGAGGAGATTAAGGAATTTGAACCGGAACTGGTTATTAATGCTGTTACAGTGAAGTACACGTTGGATGCCTTTCGCAAAATACTGCCTGTATTACCGAAAGACTGTATCATTAGTGACATTGCCTCTGTAAAAACAGGATTGAAGAAGTTCTACGAAGAAAGTGGTTTCCGCTACGTTTCCAGTCACCCTATGTTTGGCCCGACTTTCGCAAGTCTTAGCAATCTAAGCAGCGAAAATGCCATCATCATCAGTGAAGGCGACCACCTGGGAAAAATATTCTTCAAAGACCTCTACCAGACATTACGGTTGAACATCTTCGAATATACATTTGATGAGCACGACGAAACAGTAGCCTACTCGCTTTCTATTCCGTTCGTATCGACGTTCGTATTTGCTGCCGTAATGAAACATCAGGAAGCCCCGGGAACTACGTTCAAAAAGCACATGGCAATCGCCAAAGGGCTGCTAAGCGAAGATGATTACCTGCTTCAGGAAATACTGTTCAACCCACGCACTCCGGGACAAGTGACTAATATCCGGACAGAGTTGAAAAACCTTCTCGAAATAATCGAAAACAAGGATGCGGAAGGTATGAAAAAGTATCTGACGAAGATCCGGGAAAAGATTAAATAATCAATACCGGTGCCAAGATTTAACGATCCCCTGCAAAAAAGTTCTTTGCAGGGGATTTTTTTATGTGTACCTTTGTATCCGCAAAAACGGATTCACAGGAGAAAGAATGATAGATCAAATTACCATAGACCGGATATTGGACGCGGCACAAATTATGGATGTCGTTTCGGATTTTGTCACCCTGCGCAAACGTGGTGTCAATTATGTCGGTTTATGTCCGTTCCACAGTGATAAAACCCCTTCTTTTTATGTCTCTCCCGCTAAAGGATTATGCAAATGTTTTGCTTGTGGAAAAGGTGGAAATGCCGTGCATTTCATTATGGAACACGAGCAGATGTCTTATCCGGAAGCATTGAAGTACCTTGCCAAGAAATATAATATTGAAATCAAGGAGCGGGAATTAAGCGATGAAGAGAAGTTTGTGCAAAGCGAACGCGAAAGTCTGTTTATCGTTAATAACTTTGCACGCGACTATTTCCAGAATATACTAAAAAATCATGTAGACGGGCGTAGCATCGGTATGGCCTATTTCCGCAACCGTGGCTTTCGCGACGACATCATTGAGAAATTCCAATTAGGTTACTGCACTGAAGCCCACGATGCATTCGCCAAAGAAGCAATCCAAAAAGGATATAAGAAAGAGTACTTGGTAAAAACAGGACTTTGCTACGAAACGGACGACCACCGGTTACGGGATCGTTTTTGGGGACGTGTTATTTTCCCTGTACATACGCTTTCCGGCAAAGTGGTGGCTTTTGGCGGACGTGTACTTGCCAGTGCTACGAAAGGGGTCAAAGTCAAATATGTCAATTCGCCCGAATCGGAAATCTACCACAAAAGTAACGAGTTATACGGTATATATTTTGCCAAACAGGCTATTGTAAAACAAGACCGTTGCTTTTTGGTTGAAGGCTACACGGACGTAATCTCCATGCATCAATCCGGCATAGAGAATGTGGTTGCTTCCTCGGGAACAGCCCTTACACCGGGACAAATCCGTATGATTCACCGGTTTACCAACAACATGACTGTGCTTTACGACGGCGACGCAGCAGGTATCAAGGCTTCTATCCGGGGAATTGACATGTTATTGGAGGAAGGTATGAATATCAAAGTCTGTCTTCTTCCCGATGGGGACGACCCAGACTCTTTTGCCCGCAAGCACAACTCAACGGAATTTCAGACTTTTATCTCGGAACATGAAACGGACTTTATCCGCTTCAAAACGAACTTATTGCTGGAAGATGCGGGAAAAGACCCCATCAAGCGCGCGGAACTGATTGGTAATCTGGTGCAAAGTATTTCTGTCATCCCTGAAGCAATTGTCAGAGACGTCTATATCAAAGAATGCGCGCAGCTACTTCATGTAGAAGATAAGCTGCTAGTATCAGAAGTTGCCAAAAGACGGGAAACTCAAGCAGAGAAGCGAGCTGAACAAACGGAACGGGAACGCCGGATGGCTGAAAGAACGGCTATGATGTCACAGGGCAGCACACCTCCTGAAGATGTTCCAATACCTAATGGAGATATTCCGTTACCTCCTGAAGTGGATGGTGGATATACAGATGTTCCTCCTGCTCTGCAGGAAGACAGTTATGCTTCCTTTATTCCGCAGGAAGGAAAGGAAGGGCAGGAATTCTACAAATTCGAGCGACTGATATTACAGGCGGTAGTTCGTTATGGAGAGAAAATCATGTGTAACCTGACCGATGAAGAAGGAAACGAAATTCCGGTAACCGTCATAGAATATGTGGTTAATGATTTGAAAGAGGACGAGTTAGCCTTCCATAATCCGCTGCACCGCCAAATGTTATCGGAAGCTGCTGCACACATGCACGATTCCAACTTCATTGCCGAACGTTATTTCCTGGCACATCCTGATCCGGTAATCAGTAAATTGAGTGTAGACTTGATTAATGTGCGTTATCAGCTTAGTAAGTATCACTCCAAGTCCCAAAAGATTGTGACGGATGAAGAGCGGCTCTATGAAATGGTTCCGATGTTAATGATTAACTTCAAGTATGCAATCGTAACAGAGGAATTGAAGCACATGCTTTATGCCCTCCAAGATCCTGCTCTTGGAGGGCATAAAGCAT
>OLSF01001993.1_pt1 | contig 17063 bp, 8 predicted proteins | sample 1672301 | NCBI WGS metagenome assembly OLSF01 (sample SAMEA3136669, study PRJEB25190) | human gut metagenome | biome: human gut; feature: human-associated habitat; material: faeces | place: Austria | collected 2013
TCTTTGTTCATAGAGCAGTCCCTTTATGGGCTGCAAAATTACAAATTCAAATCGTCGCACATGAAAAATTACTTCTAATAGACTATGTTTCAACTATTTCAAAGACCGACTTGCCCGCTTTTACGGGACAGTAGTGAAGCCGGGCATATTGAGTAAGATGAAACGGCTTGCCATAGGGCAACCGGGCCGACACAGGCTCACCGGAAACAAGTTGCTTAAATATGGACGATTCCAATTTACCATTGATTTCACTCGCATAGTTCACCAGTTTATTCGCTAACTGCGCCCGATAATATCCACTCCCATCGGTCAAATCCTGCAACGAATGGCAGATGACATTTTCAGTGCCGAGCAGCGCGTTTACAATTTCGAAGAACACCGACTTACCGTTCGCGCCGCCGCCGTAGAGTATCAATGCCTTTTCCTCTTTCAGAATCGTATTGCCCGTTTTTATAAAGAGGTAGCCGATGTATTCGGCCAGCACCTTTCGGGCGGATTCGTCCGGCTGTACTTTGGATAGGTATATGTCGAATAGAGGAGCCGCCGCATCTGGATTGTATTCGAAAGGGAGCTGATGCGTCAGAAAATCATCCTTGCAGAATTCCCGCAGTTTCCCCTGACCATTTTTAATCTCATACGTTCCGTTCAGTAGATTTATAAGCACCATATTGGAATTGGCCGCCGGGCTTTGCAAATAGGACTGCATCATAAACTGTTCGAACAGTTTCTTCCCGAATTGGTAGTATTTAGACGATACGATAGGAACGCCCATCCGCTCCGAGGCTTTCAACAGAAATTTCTGGAAGGCATCGACATCGAGCCTCGACCAGAACATCCCGTTATACAGGTATATTTCGTTCTGATTGCGGCACAGCCCCCAGTCGTTTCTCTCGGCCAACCTCTCAATTTCCTCAATGGTGAAAATCACGTAGTGTTTCTCATTGACTTTCATTTTCAACAGTTTCTTCTGAATGCTCTGCGCCACATCGCTGTCAGGGGCGCATCCGGCAAGCTGTTTTTGGAGCAGCTTCGCTTCGGGGTAAGCCAAAGTCTTGAAATTGACAGGAGTTACCTGTTTCACCAAGGTATTCAGTATATCCTGTTGTAGTTCTGCATAATTAATCGTTCCCATACTTATTCCCTTCCTAACGCTTTAAGTACCTTTTCGGCATCGAATACGATTTTCTTCCCTGCCTGCGAGTAGCATCCCCGCAAACGAGGATCGTGCTTAATCTTATTCGCAGTAGTGCGCGAACAGCCGAGTAGTTCGCACAACCCACGCAGACCATAGACCAATCGAGGCTCCTTTACCTCGGCGGATTCAACTCTTTGGGGTGCGGCTAAACGTTGGAGTTCCAAAAGTTCCTCCCCGTTCATCTGCCACACCGGTTTCCGTTTTAATTCATACAAGTTCATCATGTCTGAAATAATTGTTAATGAATCGGGGAGCGACCCCTCGTTGCCATCAGCTGACACGACAAAATTAACAAACGCAATGCAATCAACAGAATTACAAATATATAGGAATCAAGAGCATAAAAAAGCCCTCTGAAATTCAGAGGGCTGCCTGCCAAAAGGGAATCTATGGGAATCGGAAACGGGAATTATTTGGGAATCGCTCCGTCTAAATAATAAAACAGACGATGAATTCGGGTTATCTCTTTCTTAACTCCATTGTTCCCTGCCTTGCTGGTGGGAATTTTGTCAAGGCTCCATGCTTGACAAAATATCTTCAGCCACGCCGCAAAATTCTTGGGTTTCGTCACCGGATGCAACTTGCCGCTATCATACAGCACTTTTGCCATGGCTACAACGGTCAATCCCCCTTTTCCGCTTTTCAAGGCTCCGGTAATGTCGATAATGAGATTGTTCCACCAACCTTTTCTTTCCGGAACAAAAAGCGATGCGAATAGCTCCATATTAGGCACAAACGTTTCAAATGGAGGGGTATCTTTCATCGCCCGTTTCGCTTTCAAATCGGCGATATACTGCTCAAAATTAATAAGTGTACCATGACCGTTCGCACCCATGTTAAACCGACGTCCTACATTCCAACACACCTCGGTTAGATGGCAGTAGGCTCCTGCACAGGCTTTATAGTATTCCGTTTCATCGGAATATTTATCAACATTGTATTTTGATAGGATAATATTCGGCTCCGGACACTTTTCGGAAACAAAAACGGAGTAATCAACCTTGCATCCCGCCAATAGCTCACACACCTTACTAACCTTTGGGGGCAGACTGCTGGATACAATGATAACGCCATTCGGCTGCAAATCGGACACCACATTGTTTTTCAAATCAGCACCGCCGAATAAATCACGATAGACCGCGATATATTCCTGAATTTTATGCCCATAATACGGATTGGTATCCAATCCGTGTTTTTGGCAGGACTCGATTAAATGCTTCAATGCAACACCGAAATTATAGAACTTGTATTTTTTCAGTCGGGGCGCATCCTGCAATATTAAAAGTTCGTCGTCAATCCTGCGTATGAGATTGTCGATTTCTGCTGTCGGATTATTCATATCTATTTCTCATTAAACAATTTCATCGCCTCGGCTTTTGCCGAATCCGCAATGGCTATATAGGGCTTCATCGCTTTATAGTCGCTGTGCCCCGTCCATTTCATCACCACTTGCGGGGGTATGCCCATCATGATTGCATTGCTTATAAATGTCCGCCGCCCCGTATGTGTACCCATCAGTTCGTATTTCGGATAAACCTCATCGACCCGTTCGTTCCCTACATAATAGGTAACCGTTTCGGGTTGATCCAGACCGCACAATTGGCCGAGTTCCTTGATATAATCGTTCATCTTTTGATTCGATATTACGGGCAATGCCTTATTATCCTCAAACGGAACCCCGTCGTATTTATCGAGTATTGCTTGACTGTATTTATTCAGGTCGATTGTAAGGCTGTCCGCTGTTTTTACCGTTGTAATATGAAGCGCCCCGTTTTTGATATCAAACCGTTTCAGATTATAGACATCCGAATAACGCAGCGAAGTGAAACAGCAAAAGCAGAAAACATCCCGAACCCGATCCAAATATTTCTTACTCTCCGGTATCGGAAAGTTGTAAACGGTCATCAGTTCATCCCAAGTGAGGTAAATGATACGTTTCTCGGTCATTTTCAATTTGGGCTTAAAGGAGAGGTAAGCCATATTCTTGTGGTAACCATTGTTCGCAGACCATTTCAGAAACCATTTTAAGAACCCCAACTGCTTTCCTATCGTGCTGTTGCGAAGCCCTTTTTCGTCCCGAAGATGAGTAATGAAATCCGCAAGTCCCTTTTCCGTCAGATCGTCGAACGACAAGTTTGGCGAGAAGATATACAGATGATTCCGCAGGGCGATGTATTTTTCATACGTACCGTGCGTCCACCCGTTTATATTTCCTATCTCCTTAATGAACTCATCGAAGACATCGAACAGCGTTTTTTCACGTATCTCACCCACGTCATCCAGTTTGTTTTTGTTGGTGTTGATATTTTGCTGAATCAGCTCCTTGGTAACCTTCAGTTTTTCAGTCAGGCATTTATTCTCGAAATCAATACTCTGCTGAACGATATTATTGAGGTGGGAATTGATGACGTTGTACGTTATCCCCTTCGCATTGGACGCCCCCTGCCTGACCTTCTGCTTGGAACTGTCCCATTTCGCAGGGTTGATACTGTACCCTACGGACGTAAGAAGCCTTATTCCGCCGATGGCTATGGAAACACGTATCGGGAAATCCCCGTGTTTATCGCCTCTGCTGTTCAGATAAAAGTTTACCGCCATATTCTACATGAAATAGTTACGCACAAATATAAGCACACTTTTCCATAAAATACGATAAACTACAAAAAACTATTCTGAACTATGCAAATATAAATCACTTTAATACAGTACTATTTATCAATTAATCCGAATCAATGTGAATTATAGGTTATGAAGCCTCCCTCTCCGCAAGGAGACGCTCAATGACAGCGAACTGCACCGAAACGTCCGGCTACAAGGCCGGACGTTTTTCTTTTTCCGGACCCGCCCGGTGCGACAGCCGCTCCGGCTTCCCGCCCCATCGTCCCCATCGTCCCCATCGTCTCCACCGTCTCCACCGTCCCCACCGTCTTCTCCGTCTTCTCCGTCTCCTCCGTCCTCGGCGCCTCCTCCGTTTCCGGCCGGACAGAACGGACAGAACGGACAGAACGGACAGAACGCCGGGATATGCCTCGAATAGGCCCGTTTGTTTTGGCGCGTTCCATTGACGGATCATCGTTTTTTTTGTAATTTGCGGCGATTTTGCCGCTTTGCCGCAAACACGCACGCGCAAAAGGCAGGCCGTCGGCCTGTCTTTTGTCCGATTCCGAAACACGCTGTTTCCACAAATGCTGAAAAAAATTCTCAAACATACGCTCCGGACGCTGCTCGTCATTCTCCTCGTCCTGCTGCTGGTCCCGGCGCTGCTCTATGTTCCGGCCGTTCAGGACCTGGCCCGGCGACGGGCCGTCGCCTATGCCTCCCGGACGCTCGGCATGGAGGTCTCCGTCGAACACATCCGCCTCGCCTTTCCGCTGCGGCTGACGGTGGACAACACCCTGCTGGCCGACAGGACGGACACGCTCCTTCGCTGCGGAAGGCTCTCGCTCGACGCCGCCCTGTGGCCGCTGATCCGCAAAGAGGTCGTCATCCGGAGCTTCGCGCTGGAACGCGTCGCCGCCCACTACAAGGACACCTTGGCGGGCATGGATCTGCGCCTGGCTGCGGGAGAGTTGTCCCTCGAAGCCGTCCGCGCCGATCTTTCGGCCAACACGGCCGGCATCTCCCGGCTCGTTCTCGCCGACGCGGACATCCGGCTGAACCTGACCGAAGCGGCTCCCGCCGAGAAAAAGGAGAGCGCCGCCGCCCTGCCGTGGACGGTGGGACTCGACAGAATCGCGGTCTCGAGCCTCGCCTTCGGGATGCGGACCTCCCCTGCGGTCTCCGAACTCTCCGTCCGCCTGGCCGACGGGAGCGTCGACACCTGCCGGGTGCTGCTGGACAGCCAGCAGGTCTCCGTGAAAAGCGTCCTGCTCGACCGGGGCGCCTACTCCTACCTCACCGGACCGACCGAAGCGGAAAGCGGGACTTCCGCCGGGACGACCGAAGCGTCGGCACCGTGGACCGTCCGGGTCGACCGCGTCGCGCTGACCGACAACAGCGTCGAATACGGCCGGCTGGGCCACCGTCCCGCCGCGGGGTTCGACCCGGCGTTCATCGCCCTCGCGCCGCTCGACCTCACGATTGATTCGGTGTACAACCGGGGCGCCGACATCGCGCTGCAAATCCGCCGGACGGCGTTCACCGAACGCTGCGGGCTTTCGGTCCGCGACCTGACCGGACGTTTCGGCATGGACGCCTCGGGCATCGTCCTCTCCGGCCTCGACCTGCAAACCACCTTCTCCCGAATCCGGGCGGAGCTCACCGCCGGGGCCGGAATCCTGAAACTGGAGCCGGCTTCGCCGCTCGACGCCGTCCTTTCGGCCGACCTGAACACGAAGGACCTGAAATACCTCTCCCCGGAGGCGGTCCCGCCCGTGCTGGACGACCGGACCGTCCGGCTATCGTTCTCCGCGGCGGGAACTCTGGGCGACCTCGGAAAGACGCAGCTGGAAATCTCGTCGCCCGGACACCTCGACCTCAAGGCCGACGCCGCAGCGAAAAACCTGCTCGACGCCAACCGGATGGAGGCGTCGGCCCGCTTCGAGGGCGACTTCCGGGACCTTGCGTTCCTCAAGGCGCTGCTCCCCGACACGGCCCTGCGGCGGCGCGTGGCGATTCCGGCCCTGATCCGGCTCCGCGGCTCCGCCGGGGCGGACAGGGGGACGTTCTCGACGGCTTCGACACTCTCGGCCGACGGCGGCGAACTTTCCGTGAAGGGGCGGTTCAACCCCCGCGAACAGAGTTACGACGCCGCGATCCGGGCCGACAGCTTCCCGCTCAACAGTTTCCTCCCGGCCGATTCGCAGGGGATCGTCGACCTGGCCCTGCAAGCCCGCGGCACGGGCTTCGACCCGCTGCTGCCCCGGACCCGGACGAGCCTCCGGGCGCAGATCGGCCGCGCGGAGTTCGGCGGGCGCGACTTCGGGGGCATCGAACTCGACGCAGAACTCGACAGCCAGCGTCTTTCGGGACGGATCTCCGACCGCGACGAGGCGCTCCGGCTGCTGCTGTCCGTCTCCGGAACGCTGACCGAACGCGAACAGCGCATCGGCCTCTCGGGCAGCGTCTTCGGGTTCGACCTGGCCGCGCTGGGCGTCAGCCCGGAGCCGATCGGCGGATCGTTCGCCCTCGATGCCTCCGCATCCGCCGCCGGAAAGGGCGCCTATGCCGCCCGCATCGCGCTGGACAGCATCGAAATCCGGAACAAACACCGGACGGACCGCATCCGCCCGACGAGCGTCTCGCTGCACACCGACTCGGCCGCAACCCGGGCCGAAGCGGCTTCCGGCGACCTGTCGCTGACGTTCTCCACGCCCCAATCCGCTGACTCGCTGATCGCGGCGCTGACCCGGAGCGCCCGGACGCTGGCCGGACAGATCGACGCGCAGAGCATCGACATGGAGCAATTGAAACCCGCGCTCCCCGACTTCGCCCTGCGGGTCTCGGCGGGTCCCGACAACATCCTCAACAGCCTGCTGAAATCCCGGAAGATCGCCTTCGACGCGCTGAACGCCGAAGGGGTGAACTGCGACTCGCTGCCCGTTTCGATCCGCCTGCGCACGGAGGGACTGGCCTACGGGAACGTGGTCCTCGACACCGTGACGGCCGACATCCGCCAGAACGGGAAACGGCTGGAATACGCCCTCGGGCTGGCGAACGCCCCCGGGAACCTCGACAACATCGCCCGGGCCGGACTGTACGGCCATCTCGTGCGGAACACCGGGCAGGCGAACCTTTACCAGCGCAACCGCGCCGGCCGCGAAGGATTCCGCTTCGGGCTGGACGTGACGTGGACCGACAGCCTGGTCCGCGCGAGCGTGACGCCTCCCGACCCGCTGTTCGGTTTCGAGCCGTGGACGGTCAATCGCGGCAACTACCTCGCATACCGCTTCGACAAGCGCGTGGAGGCCGACCTCGACATGACCCACGGCGACCAGCGGTTCGCGATCCGCACGACCCCGGGCGGCGACGCCGCCGACGACATCCGCCTCGACATCGCCGGACTGAACGTCGGTCCGGCGCTGGGGCTGTTCCCCTCGGCCCCGCCCGTCGACGGCGTGCTGGGCGCGAACCTGACGCTGAATCTCGCGGCGGACAGCCTCTCCCTCCGGGGCGGGGTCTCGGTGGCGGAGCTGACCTACGACAAACAGCGTTTCGGCAGCGTCGACCTCGGGCTGTTCTACAAACAGGACCGGGGACACCTCGCCGACGCGCGCCTGACGCTCGACGGAGCCGAGGTGCTGACCGTGCAGGGGGACTGCCGCGAGGGGCGCGAAAGCCCGCTCGACCTGACGGTGACCGTCCCGGGCTTCCCCTTGCAGCGGGCCAACGTCTTCCTGCCCGCCGACCTGCTCCGCCTTTCGGGCAGCCTTCAGGCCAGGGTCCACGCGGGCGGCACTCCCGAGCGGCCGAAACTCGACGGAGGCGTGCGGTTCGCCGGGACCGACATCCGCGTCCCGATGATCGGCACGTCGTTCGGCCTCTCCGCGGACACGATCCGCATCGCCGGCAGCCGCATCCTGTTCGACGACTACGCGGTTTACGCCCCGAACAAAAGCGCGCTGACCGTCGGCGGCGAGGTCAGCCTCGCCGACTTCGGGCGCATGACGGCCGACCTCGCGCTGCGGGCCTCGGATTTCCAGTTCGTCGACGTGGCCCGCAAGGCCGGCACGGCAGTCTACGGCAAGGCCTATCTCGACCTCGGCGCCACGGCCAAAGGTCCCGTGGACGAACTCGTCGTCCGCGGCAACGTCGCCCTGCTGGGCGGCACGGACATCAACTACGTCATGCAGGACTCGCCGATGGACGTGAAGGAACGCCCGCAGAATGTCGTGACGTTCGTCTCGTTCAGCGAGCTGGACACCCAAACCCCGGACGACACGCCGCAGGAGGTACGCATCGGGGGCATGGACGTGCTTATAAACGTCGACATCAACAACGACGTGCAGGCCGCCGTGGACCTCTCGGCCGACGGCAGCAACCGGATCGACCTCCGGGGCGGCGGCAACCTCACCTACACGATGAACCCGCTGGGCGACGTCCGCCTGTCGGGCAAATACGTGCTTTCGGGCGGAAGCGTGCGCTACAACCCGCCCGTCATCTCGCAGAAAATCTTCAAAATCACGCCGGACAGCTACGTCGAATGGATCGGCGACATCGCCGACCCGGCCTTCAACATCACGGCCGTCGAGACCGTGCGGGCCAACGTCTCCTCCGACGGGCAGGACTCCCGGCCGGTGAATTTCGACATCTCGATCAACATCCGCAACTCGCTCAACGACCTGGCGATCAGTTTCGGCCTGGCGGCCCCCGAGGACCTCGCCATGCAGAACCAGCTGAACTCGCTGACGGCCGAGCAGCGCGCCAACCAGGCGATGAACCTGCTGATCTACAACACCTACACCGGCCCGGGAACGACCGCGAAAGTCAGCTCCGAGAATCCGCTCAACACGTTCATCCAGAAGGAGCTGAACCAATGGGCGCAGAACAACCTCAAGGGCGTGGACCTCTCCTTCGGCATCGACTCCCACGGCGAAGACGACCCCAACGGCCAGCGCACCGACTACTCCTACCGGCTCTCGAAAAACCTCTTCAACAACCGCGTGCGGGCGGTCATCGGCGGCAAGTTCAGCACCGACGCCGACCCGTCGCAGAACCTCAAGGAGAACCTGATCGACGACATTTCGCTGGAATACATGCTCACCAAACGCGACAACATGTACCTGAAAGTCTTCCGCCACACGGGCTACGAGAGCATCCTCGAAGGCGAGATCACCGAAACGGGCGTGGGTTTCGTCATCCGCAAGAAACTGTCGCGGCTGGGCGACCTGTTCAAGCCGATGCGTCCCAAAACCAAAAAACCGAAAAAATGAGTCCGCAGCGCATCCGAAACATCGTTCTGCCCCTCTGCGCCGTGCTGCTGGCGGCCTCCTGCTCCACCACCCGGCGGCTGGGGAGCGACGAGGTGCTGTATACGGGCGTGAAAAAGATCCTCATCGAGCCGGATTCGGGCGTCGTGCTCACTCCGGCGGCCGAGTCGGCGGTGAAGGAACCGCTGTCGGTCGCACCGAACAATCCGCTTTACAGCCCCTACCTCCGCACCCCGCTGCCCGTCGGGCTGTGGGCCTACAACCACCTCTATACGCCGAAGGAGAAAGGATTCAAATACTGGTTCTACAAGCGGCTGGCCAAACAGCCGGTGCTGATCTCCAAGGTACAGCCGCAGCTGCGCACGAAGGTCGCCGAGCAGGTCCTCGAAAATTACGGGTACTTCGGCTCCCGCGCCGCCGACTCCCTGCTCTACCGCAAGCGCGGCCGCAAGGCGAAAGTCCGGTACACGCTCGGCATCGCACCCGCATGGCACTATTCGTCCATCGCCTATCCGCAGGCCGTCGGGGGTCTGAAACAGCTGATCGACAGCCTGCAAGCCACCTCCCTGCTGCGCGTCGGGGCGCAGTACAACCTCGACTCGCTCACGCTCGAACGCAAACGCATCTCCCAGCTGCTCCGCAACCGGGGCTACTACTATTTCCGTCCCGAATACATGGAGTACCTGGCCGACACGACCGCCGGCCGACGGCAGGTCGCCCTGCGCCTGAACCTCCGGCCGAACGTTCCGCAGGCGGCCCTCATGCCCTACCGCGTGGGCGACGTCACGGTCCGCCTGACCAACATCAAACCCGGCCCTGCGGATACGCTGCGCCTGCCGGACGCGACCGTCATCGCCCGGCGGCCGCTGAAAATCCGCCCCCGGGTCCTGTCCCGCGCCCTGACGCTCCGGCCCGGGCAGCTCTTCACCGTCGACGCCCAGAACCGGACGCAGACCGACCTCAACAAACTGGGGATCTTCCGCTCCGTCAACCTGAGCGTCACGCCGCTCGACTCGCTGCGCGGCTCCGACACGCTCGACGTGGAGATCGACGCCCGGTTCGACTACCCGCTGGAGGCGGCCCTGGAGACCGACGTCACCTCGAAGTCGAACAGCTTCATCGGCCCGGGCGTCACCTTCCGGGTCAGCAACAACAACCTCTTCCGCGGCGGCGAGGTCCTCTCCGTGAAGCTGAACGGCTCCTACGAATGGCAGACGGGCAACAAGAACTCCGGGGGACGCTCCTCGCGGCTCAACTCCTACGAACTGGGGCTGAACGCCAACCTCGACATCCCGAGGCTGCTGCTGCCCCGGAGCATGACGCGCCGGCAGAAATACCCGGGGAGCACGTCGTTCCAGCTGGGCGTCGACCTGATGAACCGTCCCAGCTTCTTCCGGCTGATCGCCTTCAGCGGTTCGGCGGGCTACAACTTCCAGACCTCCCCGTACAGCCGCCATTCGCTGACGGTCTTCAAGCTCACCTACAACAAACTGCTCCACACGACCGACTCCTTCGACCGGACGATGGACGAGAATCCGGCCATCGCCATGAGTTTCCGCAACCAGTTCGTGCCCTCGATCAACTACACCTACACCTTCGAGCGGACCTACGGCGCCACGGGCAACCGGCGCTTCTACTGGCAGAACAGCGTCACGTCGGCCGGCAACCTGCTTTCGGGCATCCTGCGGGCCTTCGGCGAGCGGCAGCCCCAGACCCTCTTCGGCAACCGTTTTTCGCAGTTCGTCAAGGAGGTCAGCGAAGTGAAGTTCTACCACCGCATCGGCCGCCGCAACAACTGGCTGGCGACGCGTCTCCTCGTCGGCGCGGGCTACGCCTACGGCAATTCGGAGGTGATGCCTTACAGCGAACAGTTCTACATCGGCGGCGCCAACAGCATCCGCGCCTTCACCATCCGGTCGCTCGGCCCGGGCAGCTACCGCCCGCCCACGGACGACCGCAACGGCTACCTCGACCAGACGGGCGATTTCAAACTGGAAGCCAACATCGAATACCGCTTCGGCATCATGGGGCGGCTCAACGGGGCCGTCTTCCTCGACGCCGGAAACATCTGGCTGCTGAAGAAAGACCCCAAACGTCCCGGAGCCGAACTCAAATGGAAAGGCTTCCTGAACGACATCGCGCTGGGAACAGGCTTCGGACTGCGCTACGACATCAGTTACCTGGTCATCCGCGCCGACCTCGGCATCGGCCTGCACACCCCCTATCCGAACCCGGACAAGAAGGGCTACTACAACATTTCCAGTTTCAAGGACGGTCTCGGATTCCACCTGGCCATCGGGTATCCGTTCTAAACGTCCGCTCCGGCAAGGCAGGACGCCCGCCGCCATACCCGCGCCAAAGGCCTCCGGACGCGCCGCCCTTCGGCGTCCGCATCCGTCCCTTCGATCCTTTCCGGTCCGCAGAAATCCCTTTCGCCATCCCCGGGCAGCGGCTGTTCCGGACGAACCGGTCCCGTCCGGACATCTGCGCATACCATTCCGACCATCCGGTCCGGAACGCGGCGGAGCGCCCGGGTTATCCGGCCATTCCGCAAGCATCAAATGCACGGAGAAGAGACAGCTTGCAGCTGCCATATAATACCGAATTTACGAGAATACAATTTTCAATACGAAAACAAACCCAAGGGTTAAGGTTGTAGTTGCCCGCACAAATTCCGATCTGCATTTTTGTTCAGATTACCCCTTTGAAAGAACAAAAACAGCCAATATGACTACGACTCCTCCCGAAACTCCGAATGCCTCTGTAAACACACGTTCATCATCCCATCCGTCATCGCTGTTTCAGTAAGTCCGGGTAGGTTCTGTTGGCTTCCCATCAACCATCAAAATCCGCTTAATATGTACGTTTCCGAACACCTGAAATGGCGCATTCTGATTGCGCAAGCCCTCAAATCGTTCCACTTCGAGCGCGAAAATGCCAACCGTAACCTCAAGCGGGTCTTCGAGACCTTCGGCAAGTATCTGTTAGGCACGACCTACGACACGTTCCTGAACTACCTCAACAAGGAGAAGTACGACATCTCGAAACTCAAACTGCCGCCGTACATCCTGATCGCGCTGAAACTGCTCGACGCCATCCGGCTCGCGTGCGACCGCCTGCATGCCCGCAGGCCGAACGCCTCGTGGACGCTGACCGCAATCGTCGAGGAAGTGCTCGCCGTCGTGCGCGAGAAAGAGACGGAGCACCCCGGCCGGAAAACCCGCGTCGACTGACCCTGAACCGCAAAAGAAACCGGGCTGCAAGATCGCTTGCAACCCGGTTTTCGCATGCTGCGGAAAGAAGGGGATTCGAACCCCTGAAACCCTTTAGGGGTTTACTCGCTTTCCAGGCGGGCCAGTTCAACCACTCCTGCACCTCTCCTTGCGGTTCGCAAAGGTAATAATTATTTTCAGAATTTACCAATGATCGGCGATTTTCCGCTGCCGAAAAGATAAATTCGGCCCCTCCGGCGGCCCGGCCGTTTTGCCGGGCGCCGATCCGCAGCCGTTTTCGGAGGGGAATCCTCCCCGTCGCCGATTTAGAACGGATAGCCGATGGCCAGATGGAAACCGAGTCCGTCCTTGAAGCTGGAGATGTTGTAATAGCCCGTTTTGTCCGGATTCGGGTAGGGCGTGTGCAGGCCGATTCCGAGGTCGGCGCGGATGACCAGATAGCTGATGTCGTAACGCAGTCCGAAGCCCGTTCCCAGAGCGATTTCGTTGAGCAGCCCTTTCCATTTGAGTTCGGCGCCGGGACGCTTGGGGTCCTTTTTCAACAGCCAGATGTTGCCCGCGTCGAGGAAAACAGCCCCGTTCAGCCGTCCCATGATGCCGAAGCGGTATTCGACGTTGGCCTCCAGCTTGAAGTCGCCGGTCTGGTCCAGATAGCCGTTGCGGTCGTCTGCGGGCGGGCGGTAGCTGCCCGGACCCAGCGACCGGATCGTGAAGGCCCGGATGCTGTTGGCTCCGCCGATGTAGAACTGTTCGCTGTAGGGCATCACTTCGGAGTTGCCGTAGGCGTATCCCACTCCGACGAGAAAACGGGTGGCCAGCCAGTTGTTGCGGCGTCCGATGCGGTGGTAGAACTTCACTTCGCTCACCTCCTTGACGAATTGCGAGAAACGGTTGCCGAACAAATGCTGCGGCTGTTTGCTGCCGAACAGGCTCAGGACGCCCGAAAGGATGTTGCCGGCCGAGGTGACGCTGTTCTGCCAGTAGAAACGGCGGTTGCCGGTGCGGCCGTAGGTTTTGTCGAAGGTGTAGGTGTAGTTGATCGACGGAACGAACTGGTTGCGGAAACTCATGGCGATCGCCGGATTCTCGTCCATCGTCTTGTCGAAAGCTTCGGTCGTGTGCAGCAGTTTGTTGTAGGTCAGCTTGAATACGGTCAGCGAATGGCGGCTGTAGGGCGAAGTCTGGAAATTGTAGCCCGCCGAGCCGCTGAAGGCGATCAGCCGGAAGAAGCTGGGGCGGTTCATCAGGTCCACGCCCAGCTGGAACGTCGTGCTGCCGGGGTATCTCAGCCTGCGCGTTGCGAACGACGGCAGCAGCAGCCGCGGAATGTTGAGGTTGGCGTTCAGCCCCAGTTCGTAGGAGTTGAGCCGCGACGAACGGCCCCCGGAGTTCTTGTTGCCCGTCTGCCATTCGTACGAGCCGTTCAGCTTCACGGCGAGCACCTCGCCGCCCCGGAAGAGGTTGTTGTTGCTGACCTTGAAGGTGATGCCCGGACCGATGAAGCTGTTCGACTTGGAGGTTACGTCGGTCTCCAGCGCCGCTTCCAGCGGATAGTCGAACTGGGCGTCGATGACCACGTCCAGCGTGTCGGCGCCCCGCAGCGAGTCGAGCGGCGTGACGCCCAGATTGACCGAGCGGAAAATGCCCAGTTTGTTGAGGGCGGTCTGCGTGCGGTTCTGTGCGTCCACGGTGAAGAGCTGGCCGGGTTCGAGCGAGAGCGTCCGGGAGAGTATCTTCGGGCGTATTTTCATCGGCCTTTGGGCGATGACCCGCACGTCCCGCAGGCGGAACGTATCGGCCGGACCGGGTTTGATGTTGGTGAGGCGGACCGTGATGTCGCCCACGCGGTAGGGTTTGAGGGCCACCTCCGGGACGTTCGGTTTGAGGTTCAGCCGCAGGTCGACCCGTCGCCGTTCGACGGTCGTGTCGGCGAGGTATTCCATGTATTCGGGCCGGAAATAATAATAGCCCCTGTTGCGCAGCAGCTGCGATATGCGCTTGCGTTCGAGCGTCAGCGAGTCCATGTTGTACTGCGCCCCGACCCGCAGCAGGGAGGTCGCCCGCATGCTGTCGATCAGGGGCTGCAGGCCGCCCCCGGCCTGCGGGTAGGAGATGTTCGAGTAATACCACGGCGGCGCGATGCGGAGCGTATAATAGACCTTGGCCTTTCTGCCGTGCTTGCGGTAGAGCAGGGAGTCTTCGGCTTGGGAGCCGAAATAACCGTAGTTTTCGAGCACCTGCTCGGCGACTTTGGTCCGCAGTCCGGGCTGTACCTTGGAGATCAGCACCGGCTGTTTGGCCAGCCGCTTGTAGAGCCAGTATTTGAATCCCTTCTCCTTCGGCGTGTAGAGGTAGTTGTAGGCCCAAAGGCCGATCGGCAGCGGCGTGCGGAGATAGGGGCTGTAAAGCGGGTTGTTCGGGGCTACGGAGAGCGGCTCCTTCACGGCCGATTCGGCCGCTGCGGAGAGCACGACGCCTGAATCGGGTTCGATCCGGATCTTCCTAACTCCCGTATACAGGACTTCGTCCGTTCCCAGACGCCGGGTCGTGGAACAGGCCGCCGCGAGCAGTGCGGCGCAGAGGAGTATGCAGCTATTTCTGACGCGCATCGGACTCGTTTCGTTTTTGTTTTTCCTTTTCCGCTTTGGGACGCATCGGTTTGAACAGGTCGCCCAGCCGGAGCAGTTTCTTCCGGATGACGAAGCCCACGCCCGTCTCGGTGATCTCGCCTTCGAGGATGCTTTCGTAGCCGGTGTGGCGGAAGACCTTCAGGTACATGTTGTCGCGTTTGGTCAGCATGTATTCGAGCGAAATGTCGTCGATCAGGTTCTCCTTCAGGTTCTGCGACGGGTCGGCGTCGGTGCTGAACTTGCCCCCGATGACGGCGCGCACGCGGTTGCTGAAGAGACTTTTGGACAGCCGGTACGAATAATCGGTCCGCTGGCCGTTCGGGTCGTCCTCGCCGTAGGAGTCGATGCCGAAGCTGAGGTCCACGCCCTTCAGGTTGTTCTGCGCCCACTGGTTCAGCTCTTTCTGTATGAACGAGTTGAGCGGGTTCTCGGTGCTGACCTTGGCGGTCGTTCCCGGACCGGTGTAGGTGTTGTAGATGAGCAGGTTCATCGCCTGATTGGCCCGCTGTTCGGCCGTCAGCGAATTGAGTTGGTTCTGCATCGTGAGGTCTTCGGGGGCGGACAGCCCGAAGCTGACTTCGAGGTCGTTCAGCGTATTGCGGATATTGATGGAGATGTTGAAATTCACCGAGCGCGAATCCTGCCCGTCCGCGGAGACGCTGGCCCGGACGGTTTCGACCGCCGTAATGTTGAAGGCCGGGTCGGCGACGTTTCCGACCCAGTCTACATAGCTGTCCGGCGTGATCTTGAATATCTTCTGGGAGATCACGGGCGGATTGTAGCGCACCGTCCCGCCCGAAAGGACGTATTTGCCTGACAGGCTGACGTCTCCCAGCGGATTCATCGTGAAGGTCAGGTTGCCGCCGCCCTGCAGGTCTATCCGGTTGCTGCCGTCGGCGGAGAGGTCCACGGCGGCTTGGACGTCGTCGTTGATGTCGACGTTCAGGAGGATGTCCATGCCGCCGATCCGCACCGTCGGGATGGCCTCGGCGAAGCTTTGGTTGTCCATGTCGCGGAACGAAACGAAGGTCACGATGTTCTGCGGACGCTCCTTCACGTCCATCGGCGAATCCTGCATGACATAGTTGATGTCGGTGTTTTTGAGCAGTGCGACGCTGCCGCGGACGACGAGTTCGTCCAGAGGGCCTTTGGCCGTCGCGTCCAGATCGAGATAGGCTTTCCCGTAGACGGCCGTTCCCTCCTTCCGGGCCACGTTCACGAACTGGAAATCCGACGCCCGCAGCGCGATGTCGGCCGTTATGCGGCCGAAGTCGGTCAGATCGACGTAGCCTCCGATCGTCAGCGGGCTTTTGTTGGGGGCGGTGACCGCAAAGTCGTCGAACAGGACCCGGCTGTCGTCGATGCGGATCGTGTCGGAAGAGAGACGGAACGAAGTGCCGATCATCGGCACGCGGACCTCCGTCTGTGCGAACTGCAGGCCGCCGTTCAGCTGCAGCCGTTGCGGTGTTCCGCCCGCGTGGAGCTTCCCGGAGAGGATGCCGGAGAGACGGAGCATGTCGGCGGGCAGAAAGACGTCGGCCCGCTGCAGGGGGAATCCGGGGATCGACGCCGTGAGGTCGAGCGGGCTTTCCCGCTCTTTGCAGTAGTCGCCCCGCGCGGTCAGGACGTCGGCGCCGTCCAGCGTGAGCCGCACGTCGGCCTGCTGTTCCCGCCCTTGTGCATAGCGTACGCCCAGCCCGACGTCCCCGAAGCGCTGCTTGTCGTACGAGAGTCCGGCGACGGAGACGTCGCCCCGGACGGCCAGCGAGTCGGCGCCCGTGTTCAGGGTCACGGCGGCGCCCAGCACGCCGCCGACGGGCGGGGCGGAGGGGAGCATCGCCAGCGCCCCGCCGATGTTCAGCCCTGCGATGTCGAGCCGGATGCCGCGGAGCGAGTCGGTTTCCGGAACGGTATGGATCGCAAACCGCTGGTCGCCGTGAGTCATGTCGAGGTCGGCGCTCAGGTTTCCGTCGAACCGGTAGACGAGGTAATTGCCGGGATTCACCGTCCACGGCTCGGAGCCGAATACCGGGGCGAGGGGCGTTACGGATGCACGGATCAGGCTGTCGTTCCACGCTGCGTCCACCCCGAAGCGGAATCCTTCCCGGCCTGCTCATAATTGCTGCCGGTGCCATCT
>OLSF01002008.1_pt1 | contig 16967 bp, 22 predicted proteins | sample 1672301 | NCBI WGS metagenome assembly OLSF01 (sample SAMEA3136669, study PRJEB25190) | human gut metagenome | biome: human gut; feature: human-associated habitat; material: faeces | place: Austria | collected 2013
ATTCTTTATTCGGGGCTGTTGGGTTCATTGGGTATTTTACTTCTTTGAGATAATATTCCGTTTCTGATATTTTATCATCCTCAAGTTTATCTCGCAAACGTGCCCAATAATCAACTATCTTTCGGAAGTTATCAAGGTCTTCCTGTGGACGGGGTCCGGCACTTGGAAGCCGCTCTTCAAATTTAAAGCAAACTTCTCCGTCTTTTATAGTGGGGCGTAGCCCATATGCCCATTCAATATCAAACAGCACATGAAGTGCACTGAATATATTTGCTACATCAGGGTCAGATAATGCATAAAAGCTGACACCTAGATTGTTGGCAATATTTAATAAAGTTGCTTCATCCGGATATCTGTTTCCGAGTTCATAGTTTCTAATAGTAGATTCATTTAATCCGCATCTATCTGCTAACTCCTTTTGCGTCATATCAGATGCAATTCTGAAATTACGAATCAAATAGCCTACCCGGCTGGTGAATTTTTCGCCCATCTTAGCTGCTCCTTATTCGTGGAATGAGTGTTGTAACATGCATAAAGTCACGAGGTACAAAACATGCATCTACATTAATACTTGATATGTTTTCTGCGAAGGCAAAAACTCGAAAAACCTTCGGTTTACCTCGTTCACGGGCACGTTCTCATGGTGCTTTGCCGATTGTTTAATGCTTCGCATATCAATCGGCAAAACTCCATGCTCACTTTTGCCTTCGCGTACATTATATCATCAACAGTACAAAAGTGAAATGTTTTTTGCTAAAAAGTATTGACAGTACAAAAACGAACTGTTAATATAAAACACATCAAAACAGTTCAGAAATGAACTGAATGATAAAACGAAAGAGAGGAGGCATTTGCTTATGGAGAACAAACGTTTTTTAACAGCACAGGATGTCATGGAAATGCTGGGCGTATCACTATCCTATGCTTATAAGCTGATACGGCGGCTGAATGCAGAACTTGAGGCTGAAGGATTTGTGACAATAAAAGGGCGTGTCAGCACGAAGTATTTTATGGAACGAATCTACGGACTGTCCACAGACAAGGAGGTGGGATAGATGGCGGTTATCAAGAACAAAAAGACCGGAATGTGGGAGGTGAGGACTTATTATAAGGATATGACCGGAGAAAGGAAGCAGAAGACCAAGAGGGGCTTTGCGAAGAAAAGCGAAGCCCTTGAATGGTAGCGAAACTTCAAGCTGAAAGAGAATCAGAGTATCAGTATGAGCTTTCAAAGCTTTGTGGATATTTATTTGACGGATTTGGAGCCGAGAATAAAACGCAATACGTTCCTGACAAAAAAGCACATTATTGAGACCAAGATTCTGCCATATTTCGGAAAAAGGAAGCTGGATGATATTCGTACTTCGGATGTCATCCAGTGGCAAAATGAGATTATGAAACTGGAAAAGGATAATGGGGAGTTGTTCTCCCAAACTTATGCATTTGAAATGCTTTACTGGACGGGAATACGAGAGGGAGAATTGCTTGCCCTGACACCAGCGGATTTCAATTTTGAAAAGAAAACTCTTCGGATAAATAAGTCATATCAGAGGCTGGAGGGCGAAGATGTGATTACGGATCCGAAAACACCAAAGAGTAACAGGACAATCGTCATGCCGGATTTCCTTGCTATAGAAATGGAGGATTTTATAAAAAGCATATACGGAATAAAGATGAACGACAGAATTTTTACCATTTCAAAAAGTTATCTTCATCACGAAATGGATATGGGAGTAACGCTTGCAGGAGTGAAAAGAATCCGGATTCATGGATTACGACATTCCCACATTTCTCTGTTAATCAATTTAGGATTTTCTGCATTGGCAATAGGGGAAAGAGTCAGACATGAGGCGGTAGATATCACTTATCATTATGCACATTTATTTCCAACGGTGCAGACGGATATGGCAGCACAATTGGAAACAGAAAGGGAGGCGTTAGTCAATGTCAGAAAAGAATAGAGATGATAAAAACCGATGGCGTAATGTGACAATCGCATTTCGCATGTCGCCGGAGGAGAATGAAGAATTCAATAACCGAGTAAAACTCAGTGGGTTTCGAACCAAGCAGGATTATATTATCCAGAGCGTTCTTCATCAGAAGGTGGTTGCAACGGGCAATCCGTTGATGCTGGTGCAATTTCGGAAGAACCTGCAACAGATAGAGCGTGAGCTTGAAAGAATTGAAAAGGTATCGGATATGGATGGGGAGTTGCTAACTCCCATCCGCTCCATGCTGGAAATACTGGAAGGATTCAAGGAACAGCCGAGAACATTAGCAGGTATGAAGGAACTTACTGTACCGAATGAGAAATAAAAATATTTTTGGAAAGGAAATGGCAGCTATGAGCGAAGAAACATTATTTGAAAAATTAGGAGTGAAATACATAGAAAAGGATGGTATCTTTTATCCGTTGATTACTTTAGATGGCGAGGAGAAAAACACAGATGTTGGGAAATACGGTCACATGTGGATTGATTACATACGGACAGAGTACTCACAGCGATACAAAAGTCTGGTGCGGTTTGGAGAATTACATGATAAGGCAGCAGAGGTAAATGAGGTGGCTTATGAATTGCTGGAGGATATTGAAAAGGAATGGCCGGGCGAACATAAGCCGAAGCAGGCAAATTCTTTTGTGGAAATGTACCGGCTACGAACACAGGCAAGAATGATAGCAGAGGAGGTAGTGCTGCATGATGTGGTGAACTGTTTTCATTAGGAGTCGGCACGGGTATTAAAGGAGCTGTGTATGGTAAATGATATGCCGCATATCTGCGGCTCATAAGCTCCCTTAAGGGAGCTTTATCCGGCTCGCAGAGCCGTACAGCCACTCCGGCGAGGAACGCAAAATCCGCTTGCGGGTCTGTATTTTTGATGGCGAAGCTGTCAAAAGTGCTTTTGCGTTACTTTTGACAAAAGTAACAAAACCTTCCCAAAGAAATTTGCTATCTCGTGCCGTATCCAGCACTCGTTACGAATAAGAAAGAAATGCTTACATACATAACGAAAGAGTAGGATTTTTACAATGGAAAGAACAATCAGCTTTATGAATGGGAAGGGTTCCATCGGACACAACACAAGAAGCTTTATCGCGGACAATGTGGATGCCAGCCGCACCAAAAATAATATTACACTTATCCACGAGGATATTAAGCAAGTCTACCATAAACTGTTTGACAAGGCGCTTAAGGAATACAATGCAAAACAGAAACGCAAGGACAGGCAGATTAAAAGCTATTATGAAAAGATATCCCGGAGTAAGCAGGAAAAATTATTTTATGAGGTAATTGTTCAGATTGGCAATAAGGATGATACCGGAGTGGGCAGTTCGGCTGCTGAGGTTGCAACATGGGTGTTGAAGGATTATGTAAAAATGTTCCAGCTTCGTAATCCGCAGTTATATGTGATTGGTGTTTATATTCATCTGGACGAGGAAACACCGCATTTGCATCTGAATTTTGTTCCTTGGGTATCCGGTTGTAAAAGAGGACTGGAAACTAAGACAAGCCTTAAGGCAGCACTTGCTACCAGAGGATTTGCAAGCGAAGGTAAAAGGAACACTGAATGGAAGCAATGGGCAGAGGCGGAGAAAGATGATATTGCCCTTATCATGCGTAGGTACGGGATTGATTGGAAGAAGAAAAACACGCACAATCCGCAATTATCCGTATTGGATTATAAGAAGCAGGAGCGGGCAAAGGAAGTGGCTGCTCTTGAGGAGGAACTAGAGGGCGCACAGGTTGTTCTTGAATTAAAAGAGGAAAGGATTGAATCTCTGGACAAGGAAATAGAGAATAGGCGTGTCAGTATTCGAAAAGAACAATCCGAAGCACAAAAGATGTTGGATTATACCAAGGCTGAAACTCAGAAATTGCAGTCGGAAGGAACGGATTTACGTCTGAAGAATTCTGAGTTGCGGTTAGAGTATTCTAAAAATGTAGATAAGCTTACCGATAAACAAAAAGAAATTGAGGTCGCTCAAAAAGAGGCTGACAAGTGGATGATGATAACGGATATCGCAAAGTGGCAGACGGAGCAGGCACAGATGAAACTGGAGGAGGCGGAAAGACTTAAGAAGGAACTTCTGGGAGTAGTAGATGGCGATGATTATCTGAAGGAGCAGGGGATAGAGCTTAGATATCAGAATCAGATGCTTCGGGAGGAGAACTAAAGCTTGAAGGATAAGCTGGAAAAGGCGTATGAGTTTATGGAGCGGTTTGTGATTGGTGGGATGAATCTGCTGGAGAAGTTTTTTGAATGGATTGGGGAGAGGGTAAAGGATGTTGGGAGAGGAAGGTGAAAAAGAATGCAAAAGAATGCTTTGCATGGTTGACTTGTGGCTTAATTTAATGTAATATTTAATAAAAGAATGCAAAGGAGATGGATTATGAGATACACATATTTAGACTTGATTGAAGAGGTTCTTAGAAGTGAAAAAAGGGAGATGACCCTTGGGGAAATATGGGAAGTTGCTGAAGAAAAAGGATATAGTAAGAAACTTATGTCCATAGGTAAAACTCCAGTTAATACTATGAATGCATGTATAAGAAAACATATTGAAAAATCCAAGAATGTTAAGTTTAAGCAAACATCAAAGAATCCTGCATTGTATTACTTGAATAACTAGAGAAAGGTATGTTGCAATGATTAATGATTATATAAACACCATTTTTAACACGGATTGTCTTGAAGGAATGAAAGGTATGCCAGATAATTTAGTTGATTTGGTTATTGCGGATCCACCGTATAATCTGTCTAAAGGTGCAAAGTGGAAATGGGATAATAGTGTTGTTTTAAAGGGAATGGGAGGAAATTGGAATAAAGTAATGGCTGATTGGGATGATATGTCCTTCGAAGATTATTGGAATTTCACAATTCAATGGATATCAGAAGTAAAAAGAATTTTAAAACCCACTGGTTCTGTATGGATTTTTGGGACATATCATAATATGGGGATTATCAATGTAATTTGTCAAATGCTGGAAGTAGAAATAATTAACGAGATTGTATGGTTTAAGCGTAATGCATTTCCGAACCTTTCTGGCAGGAGGTTCACAGCTAGTCATGAGACTATTTTATGGGCACATACTGGAGGTAAAAAAAGACAGTATTACTATGATTATGAATATATAAAGAATACGGATTTTCCGGAAGATTTGATTAAGCAGCCAGGTAAACAAATGAGAACCGTATGGGATGTTCCAAATAATAAATCCAAGGAAGAGTTGGCATATGGAAAACATCCAACACAAAAGCCGATAAGATTATTGAAAAGAATAATTATGGCATCATCAAAAGAAGGTGATATGGTATTTACACCATTTAGTGGCTCTGGGAGTGAGTGTGTAGCTGCAAAGATGTGTGGAAGGAACTATTGTGGATTTGAAATAAATAAGGAATATTATAATATTTCATTAGAAAGATTAAGCCATTGTGAAAGAGAGAATGTTCAAATTAGTTTATTTGAGAAAGGTGTGTGTGAAGATAATGCGAATGGAACCGGTAATTAAATGGAGCGGCAGTAAAAGGTCACAGGCACAAGAAATAATTAAGCACTTTGAACAATTTGATTGTTATTATGAACCGTTTCTAGGCGGAGGATCTGTTATGTACGCAGTTAATTCGTCCAGTGCTATTTGTGGTGATATTTGTGAACCATTAATTGGATTTTGGAAGATGGTTCAAAGCAGTCCGCGGGAAGTGATAAGTTATTATTCAGAGGAATGGAATCGTTTGCAAAAAGACGGCTATGAAGTTTATTATGATATACGTTCTAGGTTTAATGCAGATAAGTCACCATTGGATTTACTGTTTTTATCTCGTACTTGTGTAAATGGGTTGATAAGATTCAACTCAGAAGGTGAGTTTAATAATTCTTTTCATCATACGCGAAAAGGAATAGATCCTAAACGTTTTGAAAAAATTGTGTTGGATTGGCATGAAAGAATTTTAAATGTTCAATTTCTCTGTGGTGATTACAGAGAAACGACACAAACAGCAACAAAGAAAGATATAATTTACTTAGATCCTCCGTATGAAAATACTAAAGGAAGATATTACGGAACTATTGATTATGAAGAGTTTTATGAGTATCTGAACGATTTGAATAAAAAAGGAATTAGATATGTATTGTCATTTGATGGAATACGTGGTGATAAAGAATATGAGACAGGTATACCGAAAGAACTGTATGTGAAGAAGTTCTTTTTGGCATCAGGGAATTCTTCATTCAAAAAGGTTATGGATAAAAGTAATGAGCAAGTGTATGAAGCCTTATATTTAAACTGGTAAGAGAAAAACTCTTACCAGTTTGTAAAACAAATTTAACAGATATCGAAGATGTTGATAGGTGAATTGCGATGCTGGATTATGTTGCTTAGATATTCAGCTAAAGTGTTACCAATAGAGGAAAACCCTTTAATTTGTACCTTGCAACGAGAGGTGCTGCTATCTATATTGAATCCTATCAACACATCACAGTTACATTTGCTTGAAATAGTAGATAAATCAAAATTGATAGGGGCAAAAAAGCATCCTATAGAAGCACAAGTAAAATCAGATACAGATACTGTTGATGTAGAAATAGTCCAAATATCTGAATTTAATTGACGCTCTACACTAGGCGGATAAGATAGCAAATCAAATATATATTTTGTTAACGCTGGTCCGATGTTTGGTTCCAAATTTCTTGGTGATTCCTTTGATTCGGTGCATATTATTAATGGTTTTTCAAATAAATTGAATAGAACGGTAATATGGTCAGGCCTTTTGCTGTCACTCACACGGGGGAGGGTCAGCCATCTAAATTCTGTTCCGATTGCAGGATCATTATTATTTATTAGCGATATGCCACTCCAATCACCACCTGGAGGATTACAAAATCCTTCAAATGTGTTGGGAATTATATAGTTAAAAATAGTGTGTATAAATGTATCAACATCATTTTCTGTATAGTGAGTTGGGTATGGAGAAATAAGCATATTTGTTGTTCGATTTTTCAACGACAAGGAAAAAGTTTTATTTTCCATGTTTGGTATTAAGCGAACAATGTTGGAATCTTCAGTATTTTTAGGTATCTTTGGTGCATCAAGTATAATAAAATCGCTTAATGACACAATAGCACTCCATAATCCGTTTCCGCTAGATAAAGATAGTATGTTTTGATCTAACTTTTGTATTGTGGATTCCAAAGTTTCGCCGTATATAAATGTAAGAATTTCAGTTGATTCGCCGAAAAGCATTGCAATTAAAGGGAGAATTCCTCTATCTGGTCGTGCATCGTCTCCGTGTGGCTTGAATCCTTTGAACATACAAATAATTAAGTCGTTTGAGGTGGATAATTTTCTATAAAACTCATCGTTCATTTCAGGATAAAGAGTACGTAACTCATTTGCAAAAGCGGTTTTGTTATAAGAAGTAATTAAACCAAACGGCAAATCTTTAGAGGCAATTCCAGTGCTATATTTCGTTGCTAAATTTGCAAAATCTTTGTTGCGACCAGTGATTGATTTTTGGGCAATTTTCTTTGCAAAAGGGAAAAGATTATTCTGTCTTGAAAATGCAAGAATGTCTCCTGAATAATCATTTTGTATAGATGTCCAATCTTCTTTAGTATAGCTATTTGAACTACTTGGAGTTGTCATGTAATCCATTATTTTTAAGCTTTTTTTGATTAATGAAGTATATATTGGGGTTACATCAATGTTATATATTAAGCCATAAAGCAATGAATATACATCATTTTCTCCAAATAGAGATGTATCAAAATCGTGTAATGATGAATCAAAAGAAGGTTGGAACTCTTCTGATTTGAAATAAACTTGTATGGCTGGATATTTCCAGTGCTTTGATGCGTTATAGTAGCTATAAGGGATAGCGACATTTGGAAAACGCAATGCTTTTCTGTTCCTATTTTCGTCCAATTCATATTTTACAAAGTCGATGATATATAGATACGGACAAATGTTAGCACGAGCAGTTGAGTATGCTCGTCCGCTACGTTGCCATGCTTGGTTACCTGCTTGTAATGCACTACAGAATTCGATGGCAAGAAGAATTTTTTCGCCAGTATCAGTTTCTTCTGTTAATAGAACATCTGGTGTTTCGTTTAGAAAGCTTCCGTTATCCTTTAAAATTTGGAATATATTGGAAGGCCATCGATCACTAGTATTTTTGTTAAAGCCAGGGAAATATTTAAAAAACAAAATGTCAGAATCAATGGTTGTAATTTTAACAGATGGACATGCAGGCGAGAGAAAATAGCGTTCTGCCTTTTGTGTCTGGATGGATTTTGTAATAAGATTGAAGAGACGTTCACATTCGACAATGTTATCTCCGTGTATTCTAAAATGTTTGATCATAAGTGCCTCCTTATGTGTGAATGTATAATATATCATTATAGCACATAATATGTGAAAATAGTGCTAGAATTTCGAGAGACGCTTTAGAGATGTATCACAATAATCCTTACAAATATCACATCCTATAAATCTACGATTCAGATTTAAGGCTGCTTCACCAGTAGAACCAACTCCCATGAAAGGATCCAATACTATTTCGTTTGGATTTGAGGATATTCTAATCAAATGTTCAATAAGTACAAGGGGTTTTTGTGTTGGGTGATTTGGAGAAGATATTTTTTCGGGATATCGACAAGAAGGACATTCAAAGAAATTATGCATTTCTTTCTGACCTAAGAAATTCCATGTGTGATGCTTATTCCAGAGACAGACTACTAATTCGCAACTGTTTAGAAAACTATTTTTATATACGCTTTCTGTTGGGGTAGTTTTGTGCCATACAAATAATTGAAAAGTTTTGAATTCTTTGTCAAATGCTTCATGCCATTTACCAAGAAGAGAATAACTGGTAAAAATGAAAATATTTCCTTTTGGAGAAATAACACGTTTGAAATCTTTTACGTAGTCTAAGGGATTTATAGAATATTTATCCCATTCTGCAATGTCATTATTGATCGTTTTTCCGTTAGTGAGTTTAATGTTACCAGTAGAATTCAATGCAATATTATATGGGGGATCGGTTAAGATTAGGTCGATAGAACTGGTTGGAATTCGAGATAGAAGGCTTAGAGCATCTTCGTTAAATAGTTTATATTTATTTGTATTTGTAGAAAACATGTATCCTCCTTTTATTTTTGTGGTATTATATAATAAGAGAGAAATATTGTAAAGAGAAAATATATAATAATATAGAAACTTTTTGTTAATTTAGTTGAGTTATGTGATAAATACACTTTTGAAATAGACAACAAGTGGGCTATGATAATAGAAATTTTGTTGATATGAGGTTGCACAGGTAATGGAAAAACAAGTAATTCGATTGAATAAAGATATATGTGGAATAATTGAAGAGATTTATCAACAGATATATTGTAAATTTAGTGAACAATATATAGTAGTATTTTTATGCGGTGGAGCAAGTAATAGTAAGCATAAATCGTTAAGAGATCAAGTAAGAGTATTGCTTGAAAATGAAAAAAAGACATTGTGGTATAAACCATTTAAAATATTTTATCCGGAAGATTTATTGATAGAAATTCTTAATAAAACAAAGGATGCTGATTTATTAAGTTATGAGCAATTTTTAGCAAGTAATTCTCATGTGATTGTTATTATTTGTGAAAGCGCGGGCTCGTTGGTTGAGTTGGGTGCATTTACTAATAATAAGTATACTGTTGATAAGGTAATTGCAGCAGTGGACAAAAATTTAACTAAGCATAAAAGCTTTATTATGCTTGGCCCAATAAAATATCTGAAGAAAAGAAATAAGCTCAATGTTATTGAATATGGACAGGATGTGGAGGACTTTGCGAAGCGGCTTTCAAGGGATATAAGGGACAAGAATAAAGTTAGTGGCAATAAGAATAGTATGATTGATTTAACAACTATTGTTGGGATGCACTATTTTATACAACTGATACTTTATTTTTTTAAGTCGCTAAATTCTAAAGAACTTGTAGCAATAGTAGATTATATTTCATGCAAAGAAAAAATAGTATATTCTGATTTTAAAGTTCTTTTTAACGCATCATTGAAATTGCTTTTTCAAGATAAAAAGATAGTTAAAATCACAGGAGAACCGTATTCATCATACAAATTAACAAATATTGGATATGAAACGATAAAATTGATGATAAATGATTGTATATGCGCTGGGGTATGTGATAGAATAAGAGTTGAGCTGATGCATAAGGAGTTCTATAAATTGCCTCATTCTTAGAATTGTTGTTAATATGCATACATAGCAGCTGGGGGTTGGTTCGACCTCGTGAGAATGATAATTACATGAAATCAGCTAAAACAACGGTGAACTTCCACAATAGTGGAACTCCCCCGTTGTTTTACCCGAGAATATACTGAGTAAGAATGAGGTGATTTATTTGAATATTGGAAACAGTGTAGTTTTAAATACTTTAGGTGTTCCAGTAATAAATTCATTTGAACATTTATGCGAACAGCTTTCGATAACAGAACAGTTATTATATTATCTAACATATAAAAAAGAGTATTGTTATTTCCAAAAGGTAATACCTAAAAAGGACAAAACAGAAAGAATATTGAATGTACCAAATTTATCATTAAAAGTGGTACAAAAGTGGATTTTGAAAGAAATATTAGAGAAAATTTTTGTGTCAGAGCAAGCTATGGCTTTTGTACCAAATAAAAATGGATTGAGAGAAAATGCAGAGAGACATAAAAAGAACATTTTTCTTTTGGAGATGGATATCACAAATTTCTTTGGTACGATAACTGAACAACAGGTGTATACGTTGTTTTGCAATATAGGTTATAATAGTAAAGTTGCAGGTATTTTAGCTAACTTGTGTACATATAATAATTATTTGCCACAGGGTGCGGTTACATCTCCTTATATTGCGAATTTAGTTTGTTATCATATGGATGCAAGAATTAATGGCTATTGTAGTAGAAAAGATATTGTATACACTCGTTATGCGGATGATTTGACTTTTTCTTCGGATAATAGAATGCTTTTGAATAAGATTGAGAAATTTATTAAGTATATTGTTACGGATGAAGGTTTTACAATCAATGACAAAAAGACAAGATATCTATCTAATGATGTGAAGAAAACAGTTACGGGCATTACCATTAATGATGACAGTATTCATGTGGACAAAAAATTTAAGAGAGATTTGAGAGCACAGATATATTGTTCGATAAAATTAAAGGATTACCAAAATAACAGTCAAATATTGGGCAAGATTGCATATGTAAATTCTATAGAAAAGGGCTTTCGTGATAAAATTATTAGGTACATCACAAATCTTATCACAAGAACGGAATTTGCAGGAAACATAGATGTAGTTAATGCATTTAATGATAATAAATTATTTGCAGAGTTGCCAGATATGGTGTTTGAAGAAGTTTGTGAGAATCCTTTTGAGTAATGTGATATGGGTACTGTTTATTAGTGGCGAAATATAAGAAAATTGTTGACACAGTGACAACAAAATGACAATACAATCTCAGGAAAAACTACGCAACAGGTAGAAACCGGACAAAACTTCCCGATTCCTGCTTTAAAAACCAACGAAAAGCACCACACAACAAATTGGCAAAGAGGAGTTTGAGTAATATCATGTTTGTTCGCAAACCTCATTATTCAGTTTTTTGTAAAAATGAATAATCTATACACTTTAAGGTTCTGAATTTACATAGTAGGTTCGGAGCCTTATTTTTGTGGGAGAAGAGAGGTTTTGTGAGCAAATATGGTTCACTTTTACTGGATAATAGAAAGTGCGAAAAAGTGGATAATGGAATGTGTGAATGAACATAGTGTTTTTTCTAAAAGTGATTTTGGGGAAAATTGAAATCCGTCAGAAACCGCATAAATAAAGGCTTTACAGGAGCAGGCTTGAAAATCCCCAAAAGTGAAAATAGGAAAAATCCTTGTTTTTGGGAAGAAAAACTCTCTTTTGGGGAAAGAACTCTTCGTTTTTGGGAAATACATTTCTTTTTTTTCAAAATGTATTTTTCCTCTTGGGGAAGAAAAAGATCTTATTTTTCTGGAATAAAAAATGCGAGTGCAATTTTGAAACGTATGAGATTTTCAGGAACAGAACAAGGCATTTTGGGGAGTGACGTTCTCTTTTTGGGAGAAAATCAGCTCTTTCTGGGAAAATAGCCTTTATTTTGTGGAAAATCGCTTCATTTTTGGGAGAAAAACATCCCTTTTTGTGGAAAAGTTCTCTCTTTTTGGGAATGGAGAAGCACTATGCGGAAAAAGGATTACAAAGGACGTTGTGAAAAGGTATCAGTCAGTAAATCATATAATTTTTTCAGAAACAACAATTTAAACATCATTTCTGGTTCTTTCGCTGGACGACCAAAATGTTCACAGTACTGTTTACGTAACATAGGATTTACAAAACTAAAATCTACATTTTCTTTAATTCTACGCAGAAGATGATTGGCAGGAATGATTACTTCATAAATCCCCTGATAAGGTGACAATGATAGTTTTAACTGTGAATTATCTCTCAACATCGAAGAATTCCCCTTCCTACTTATATTTGCGTTATGAAAAGGATGAAAGCAGACAAGAGTCCTGGATATAACTATGATACTGACCGTTTTGAATCAGACAGCCGTAAGGAAGATGATATCTTTTTAAATTTAGAGATGCTCTGTGAAAATAAAATCGAAACATCTGACCGATCTGAAGGAGCTATAAGTCGAAATGATCGTATAAAAGCCATGGAGAACATGGTACATTCCCTGATCAGTGACCGATTACTGGAACTCAGTAAGTATGTATTGCTGGATCCAATCGGCAAAAGAATACTGATCGACAAAAGTTCAATGCAGACTGACGGATATCAGGTGCTCATTAACTAGGAGGCAGATATGAGATTTAGAAAAAATGTGCCTGCGGAGCACAGAGAATTCCTGCAGGAACAGTTAAAGCAATACAAAAAAGAAATGACCATGACGAAAGATGAGTTACGTGAATTGGAAAAATGGGTAGCCAGTGGACGAAGCTCATATGATAACGGCGACTAATTTATAGCGAAAACGGATGCCCAATGGACTTTGTCAGCGCAATGCGTTTCCAGGATGAAATGTATGAATGGTGGATGAGTCTTTCAGAAGAAGAACGAGAACAAGAATTAAGGGAGCTTTGCGGGGATTATGATACTGTTTCAGACAGCATAATCATAGATACTGAATGGAGTGATCCGGCAATGGATCCGGATGCTGAACTTCCGTTCAGCTGATGCGCTTGACGGGTCAATTCACAGTGTAAAAAATCGGATTTACATACAGAAATGCCCCACTTGAAATCAGGTGATTTCTGAATTCAGGTGGGTCAGAATTAAACGTAAAAGTGGGTCAATTTTACTTGACAATCAACAAGAAGAAGCCCCGAATTGTAGTAGCGTACAATTCGGGGCTTCGTTCTTTGCTACAAGTATTTTTGGAATTACTTTTTGCCTATTGGCATTATATTATATGCAAATCTGAAAATCAATATACCGATAAATGGGAAATCGAGAAGAAAAATATTCTGTTTTTTTGGAATAAAAAATGCGAGTGCATTTTGAAACCTATGAGATTTTCAAGATTAGTTAAATGTGGTAGAATTCATATAGAAAATACTAATGAAAGGTTATCAAGATAAAAATGGAACGAGATTTTATCTCAATATTTATTTTTGCACTGGGAACAGCAGGAAGTATATACATTTTTAAAAGTATATTTGATTTTGTAATAAAGAGAAATTTTTCAAAATTATATGGAATAGGAAAATTGCCGAGAAGCATAAAGGTAAGAAAGAAATCAAATGAGAAAGGGGAAAACTATTATTATCTAAATTATCCTTATTGGTCTGTAAGTAAAAAGGACGGTACAGCAGACAGGAGAGTAAAGAAAAACTATATCATATGGAAGAGAAGTAAATTATATGTTGAAAACTATTTGGTTTTTACAGAAAGACCATATGAGTTAGTTGGAGTAGTCAAAAAATTGCGTTTGCAAGGCATTGCAATAGATTTATGTAAAGAAGAAAGAATAAAACGTGCCGACCTTTTAAAGAAGAAAGAGACATTTGCGTGTAATAGTGATATTCAAAAAATCGTTGATTATTATTCGGAGAAACCAACTGATTTTGAGGGATTATGCTCGGAATTATTTGAAAGTTTAGGGTATATAGCTAAACTAACTCCCCCGACAAATGACGGAGGTTATGATATATCACTTACCAGAGGGGGAGAAAAAACGATTGTTGAATGTAAATGCTATTCAATAGGACATAAAGTTGGGCGTCCCAATATCCAGAAACTTGTAGGGGCAAATAATGTTGTATTAGCAGATAAAATGATTTTTATAACAACAAGTGATTTTTCCGGTGCAGCTATTTCTTACGCTGAAGAGGTGGAAGTGAAACTGATAAATGGTAATAAGTTAATGGAACTTTTACACAAGCAGGGTTTTATTGAAAAAGAAAAAGTTAAGATAAATGTGATGGAATGCCAGCTAGAAACGGCAGACTTATATCCATATGTTCCACGCGATATATATGAAAGTTTTTTTGAATGATTTTTGAAATATTTTTGAAAATTATTAAGAGAAATGGAGCAGCAACTCCGGGACATCTCAGAATTCCGGAGACCTATGAGATGGCGAGAGAACTTGCTGATTATATAGAGAATCTGGGAATTGAGGAATGGAAATAATAAGAGAAGCTAAACAATAGGAGAAAAATATGGGAAAAGAAAATGGAAAGAATGTAGGATTCCCTGAGGATTTCATCTGGGGAGCAGCAACAAGTGCGTATCAGATCGAGGGTGCAGTAAAAGAAGATGGCAAAGGTGAGCACATCTGGGATGTGTATACAAAAGAACCTGGGAAAGTATATTCCGGTCACACCGGCGAAGTGGCATGCGACCATTATCACAGATATAAAGAAGATGTTCAGTTAATGAAAGAAATGGGCCTGAAAGCTTATCGCTTTTCCATCGACTGGTCACGGGTTTTACCAGATGGATTTGGAAGAGTGAATGAGAAAGGTATTGAGTTCTATAACCATCTGATCGACGAGCTTGTGGAAAATAAGATCGAACCATATATTACTTTGTATCACTGGTAACTTCCGTATGAAATCTATAAAAGAGGCGGATGGATGAATCCGCAGATCGTGGAATGGTTTGGAGAATATGCGAAGCTTGTTGCAGAAAGATTCAGTGACAGGGTAAGTCATTTCTTTACATTGAATGAACCACAGTGCTTTGTCGGACTTGGCTTTCTTACCGGAGAACATGCACCGGGAGTAAAAGCACCCATGAGAGATACCTTTGAAATGGCACACAATGCCTTGAAAGCACATGGAAGAGCGGTACAGATGCTCCGTACTTATGGAAAACAGAAACTGACGATCGGATATGCACCGACATCATCTGTTTGTTATCCGGAAACAGATCGGCCGGAAGATATCGAGGCCGCAAGAAAGGCATATTTTTCTCTTCAGGAGGATGACAGTAACTGGACATGGAATGTGTCCTGGTGGTCAGATCCTGTTTTGCTTGGACATTATCCGGAAGAGGGATTGGAACGTTATGAAAAATATCTTCCGAAAATTACAGAAGAAGACATGCGTCTGATCTCAGAACCAATCGATATCTATGGACAGAATATCTATAATGGAAGATGCTTCCGTATGGGAGAAGACGGGAAACCACAGGAGGTTTGTCGATATGAGGGATTTCCCAAGACTGCGATCCAATGGCCGGTAACACCGGAATGTCTGCGTTGGGGACCAAAGTTCTTATATGAAAGATATCACAAGCCAATTTATATCACAGAGAACGGATTATCCTGTCATGATGTGATCTCATTAGATGGAAAAGTGCATGATCCAAACAGAATTGATTTTCTTGCAAGATATTTACAGGAACTGAAAAAGGCAGCAGAGGAAGTAGATATCAGAGGATATTTCCAGTGGTCTTTGATGGATAATTTTGAATGGGCAAAGGGTTACTCAGACAGATTTGGACTTGTATATGTAGACTACAGGAACCAGCAGAGAATTATGAAAGATTCAGCATTCTGGTATAAACACGTGATAGAGACAAATGGAGTCGAATTATAAAAAGAAGAGACCGGATATGAAGATCCATCTTTTTGCGATCTGATGTGAAAAATCTGGAGAAGAATCATTGGGTCCGACAGAAGTATTGAAGTTTCATGAGGTTTCAGTAAAAGAATTCCAGACGCTTGTGGCAACAGGGGAAGTGAAGCATGTTGCAGGCCTTGCAGCGTGGGCACGATGGATGAGCAGAGAAGACGAAAAATAATGGAATATTATGGACTGATGTCTTATAACACGGACAAATATCAGGAAGATCATGTATCCTGGTGGGACTGTGTCGACGTGATCTCTTCCAGCAGATATTATCCGATTGATCAATGGGAGCAGGAACTGGATCGTATCGAAAAAACCGTCTTAAAATATCGGAAATCATTTTTCTTCGCCGAAGCGAGATGTATGTCGCGAAAAGGTTCCGGGATGATTCCGAATAACTGGGAATTGCAGGGAGAACTTCGCCTGGAAGAACAGTGTGAATGGTATCGTGCAATGTTTGAGGCCTGTAAGAAACGACCATGGCTTTGTGGCTTTGCTTTATGGGAGTGGGCACCGAAGCTGCCTTCTGCTTCCGAGGCATGGAAGGACGACAGCTATGAAATATGTGAGAAACCGGTGCAGGAGATAATAAAGAGATTCTATGAGCATGAGGCAGGAACCTCATTAATGTAATATTTGTAAAGGAAAAAGAACAGTCTGTTTTGATGGGATTAATTTCTGTTATGACAGACTGTTTTTTCTATTCCATTATCAATAGTTGATTTGCGGAAAAACATCGAAATATATGTGTTAACTTCCAATTGTAGGTACAACTAAACAAAAATCCATTGCATATCAATTGT
>OLSF01002012.1_pt1 | contig 16949 bp, 16 predicted proteins | sample 1672301 | NCBI WGS metagenome assembly OLSF01 (sample SAMEA3136669, study PRJEB25190) | human gut metagenome | biome: human gut; feature: human-associated habitat; material: faeces | place: Austria | collected 2013
GCATCTGCCTTACAAGCAGAGGGTCATAGGTTCGAGCCCTATAGGCCCCATTTTTGAACAAATTAATTGAATATGCGGGTATGGTGGAATAGGCAGACACAAGAGACTTAAAATCTCTCGGGGGCAACTCCGTGCCGGTTCAAGTCCGGCTACCCGCAGTATCAGTAAGATTCCTTTTTAGGGATCTTTTTTTGTATCATAAAATTTATTGATGAAAACGGGAAAATATTCCTAGCTTATTGGTAGGGATATTGACAAGGCTATTTTCCCATGATAGAATCCTGACAGTTGTAAAACAAATCGGACAGATATAAAAAATATATCCGTTGTCAGTATAAATATACATGGAAAGAATATAAGGAGAAGTCAGAAAATGCTGAATCAGTTTTCAAGAACAGAATTATTAATCGGAAAAGAAGGAATGGAAAAGCTGAAAAATTCCAGAGTCGCAGTATTCGGAATTGGCGGTGTTGGCGGATATACGGTGGAAGCACTGGTCAGAAGTGGCGTAGGTACCCTGGATCTCATTGATGATGATAAAGTATGCCTCACCAATATCAATCGCCAGATTTACGCAACAAGAAAGACCGTAGGGAAATATAAAGTTGACGTGGCCAGAGAACGTATTCTTGAAATTAATCCGGATGCAGTTGTAAATATCCACAAAACATTTTATGTGCCGGAGACAGCAGATTCCTTTGATTTTTCCCAGTATGATTATGTAGTCGATGCGATCGACACTGTAACCGGAAAGCTGATGCTCGTAGAGCAGGCAAAGGCTTCAGGAACACCGATCATCAGCTCTATGGGGGCCGGAAATAAGATGGATCCAACAGGTTTTATAGTGACAGATATTTATAAAACGTCCGTCTGTCCCCTTGCAAAGGTCATGCGCCGTGAACTGAAAAAAAGAGGAATCAAAAAACTGAAGGTGGTTTACTCACAGGAGAAGCCAATGACTCCAATTGATGATATGGCGATCAGCTGCAAGTCTCATTGCATCTGTCCTCCGGGAACAGAAAAAAAATGTACTCAGAGACGTCAGGTACCGGGAAGTAATGCCTTTGTGCCTTCCGTAGTGGGACTGATCATTGCCGGTGAGGTTGTAAAGGATCTTATTAAATAGAAATTGGATTATTCTGTGTTACTGAGAACGGAATGAACAGTAACCATTCTGTAAGAACAGATATTGCATGTATACTTATATTGTGCAATATCTGTTTTTTTGTGATAAAATATTTTTTACAGATAGTTTTGTAAATAAAAGAGAAGGACAGATAAAGTATGGGGATCGTTGAAAAATTTATAAAAGAGGGACAGCTGACAAGGGAAGAATATCCGGAACTTCTGCACTTATACCAGGATCCGGATACGGTTCGTCTGCTTCGGGAAGAGGCTGTCCGTATACAGAAAAAATATTTTGGAAATAAAATATATACAAGAGGTCTGATAGAATTTACCAATTACTGCAGAAATGACTGCTATTACTGCGGGATCCGCCGTTCTAATAGGAATGCCAGCCGTTACCGCCTTACAAAGGAAGAAATCCTGCAGTGCTGCGAGAATGGCTATGAGCTGGGATTTCGGACATTTGTGCTCCAGGGAGGGGAAGACCCATGGTTTAATGATGACCGGATGGTTGACATCATCCGGCCCATCAAACAGGGATATCCGGACTGTGCGATCACGCTATCCATTGGGGAGAAATCAAAAGAAAGCTATCAGAGATTTAAAGATGCCGGAGCAGACCGCTATTTACTCCGTCATGAGACGGCCAGTGAGGAACATTATCGTTATCTTCATCCGGAGAGTTTAAGTCTTGCAAACCGTAAACAGTGTCTTTATACCCTGAAGGAACTGGGATATCAGATAGGTGCCGGATTTATGGTAGGTGCGCCGGGACAGACGCTGGAGTATCTGGCGGAAGACCTTGTTTTTCTTAAAGACCTGAATCCGCATATGGTGGGGATCGGACCATTTGTCCCGCACCATGATACGAAATTTGCAGAGGAACCGGCAGGAAGTGTGGACCTGACACTGTTTCTGCTGTCTGTCATCCGGATCCTGCTTCCACAGGTACTTCTTCCGGCAACCACAGCACTGGGGACCCTGGACCCCAGAGGCAGGGAAAAGGGTTTTCAGGCGGGTGCAAATGTAGTAATGCCCAATCTTTCTCCGGTGAAGAACCGTAAACAGTATGAGCTTTATGATAACAAGATCTGTACAGGCGAGGAAGCAGCAGAGTGCAGAGGGTGCCTTACCAGACGTGTGGAGTCTGTAGGCTATGAAATCGTTACAGACCGTGGAGATTCCCCGATGACAGATTGACACGGGGTACAAAATACTTTCTTTTTTCAGCGATTTAAGGTAAAATATCAGTAAGATCAGATTGCTAAAAAATTAACAGCTGGTCAGAAATAAGCGGAATTTTCCTGCAAAGCGGAATGCAGGAAAAATGATGGAGTGCGTAAAATATGGAAAAATCAGAAAATGCTGTGCGGAGCAGACTTCTGGAAGCGGGGAAGGAAGAATTCAGAGACAGGGGATTTCTGAAGGCTTCTCTTCGTGCGATCTGCAAAAAAGCAGAGGTGACTACGGGAGCGCTATATTTCTTTTTTGAAAGTAAAGCAGCTCTTTTTGAAGAAATCGTGGAAGAGACGGTAGAGGATCTGAAGCGGATCATGGGAGACTTTACGGATCAGGAAAAACAACTGCATCCGGAAGAATATGACAGGATACTTATGGAATTTATCTGGGAAAACAGGGACATCGCAAAAATCCTCATAGATGGAGCTGAAGGTACCAGATATGTGAATTTCCGTGAGGATGCCTGTACGAAAATGGAGCAGATCCTTAATGAACGTTTTCAAAAGGAATGTGGACAAGAAGTTGATCACGAGCTGGTACATATCCTGGTACAGATGAAATTTCAGGGATATTGTGAACTGCTCCGGGGAAACTGCTCCAGGGAAAAACTCCTGGAAATTTCCAGAATTCTGCAGATATGTTCTAGCCAGTGCCTTCTGGCAATTGAGGCAGAACTAAACAGAAAGCAGTAAAAACCATTGCTCATTCTCCTAAAGTATGTTATGATTAACTTGGTTAGTTTTAACAAACCGAGGGAGGTGTAAATAACGTGAGATCAAATGAATCATCTGAAGATTATTTGGAAACGATCCTGATCCTTGGAAACAGGAGCTCTCTTGTAAGAGCTGTGGATATCGCGGCAGAGATGGGCTTTAAGAAACCGAGTGTCAGTGTTGCCATGAAGAATCTTCGCCAGAAAAATCTCATCACAGTAGCCGACAACGGAGATATCCGTCTGACAGAGGACGGACATAAGATTGCCGATAAGGTATATGAACGTCATCAGCTGATCTCTTCCTGGCTGATGATACTGGGAGTCCAGGAAAAAACAGCGATTCATGATGCCTGCAGGATCGAGCACATAATCAGTGAGGAGAGCTTTCAGGCATTGAAAAAGGCAGTTTATGAGCTGAGGGAGCAGCAGGCTGTGCTCCATGGAGAAACTGCGGATCAGGTTTGATCCCTGCAGCAGAAGCTATCAGGAATTGACAACTGAAAAAATAAGAATATAATGGAAATCCAGGTTATGAAATGGAGGATACCAAAAGATGAAATTACTTTTTATACGACATGGAGACCCGGATTACACAATAGATTCCCTGACCGAAAAGGGCTGGAAGGAAGCGGAATTTCTTTCTGAAAAGATCGCAGCTCTTGATGTCAGGGATTTTTATGTTTCTCCGCTTGGAAGAGCAAAGGATACCGCATCCTGCACACTGAAGAAAAACGGAAGAACAGCTACAGAATGCAAGTGGCTGAGAGAATTCGACGTAAAGATCAGAAGACCGGATCTTCATGGGGAAAAGATCATTCCCTGGGACTGGCTTCCCCAGGACTGGACGAAGATCGAAAATTTCTACAGCTTTGACCGCTGGTGGGATAATGACATCCTGCGAGAGGGAAAAATGAAAGAAGAGTATGACTGGGTCACACAGAATTTTGATAAAGTTCTGGCAGAGCATGGCTATGTGCGGGAAGGACATTATTACAGAGCAGAAAAAGCCAATGAAGATACGCTTGTGTTTTTCTGCCATTTCGGTGTAAGCTGTGTACTCATCAGCTATCTTCTCAGTATCTCTCCGCTGGTGATGCTGCAGAATTTCTGTGCGGCGCCGTCATCGGTGAGCACCATTGTTACAGAGGAGAGGCGAAAAGGGATCGCGTCCTTCCGTATGAGCTCTTTTGGAGACATTTCTCATCTGTATGCGCATCAGGAGCCACCGGCTTTTGCTGCCAGATTCTGTGAGACATATGATAACAAAGAGCAGAGACATGACTAAAAAGCGAAAGAAACGGCTGTAATATTTCGTGTTTTTCCGGAAGACCATGGTAAATAATGATCAGCAGGATTATTTTGGAAAATGATTAGACTTCGTTAATAAATTTTATAAATTTATTAGAAATTGTACAAATTTCTCTCACATTTATCCTGTATGATATAAACATCTTAAGAGAACAGAAGCTCTTAAGAAAAACTCTTTCCTTTCCCTAAAATATGTATGAAGATAAACCACCGTTCCATTGGCAAGACAGAGCCGACAGGACGGTGGTTTTGCATTGCAGAAAAAAACTGCCGAATGACAGAGGAGATAAAGATTTCCAATGTTTATCGGCAGCATTTTTTTGTTGTCTGAGATTTATTGGATATACAGCTTCAGGCACAGCTACGGCCTGCGATAGCGGTTAAAGCAGGAATATATTTCCTGGATCCTGGGCATGGCATAACCGCATGGAATATAAGAGCCTTCCGAGAAGAAGGACAATCCCTGCCTTTTTAGCTGAGTATCCAGATAAGTGATGATCTCCGGCAGAGTACGTTTTCCGTCAATAAGATGTTCGCAGGCATATTTCAGAAGCAACGCCAGGGATGCAGTTTGCTCGGAGTCGATCAGCTGCTCCACATAGCGGAGATCCACTTCGGTTTTTCCAAGAGAAAAGCCATCTTTGCCGTGAACCTTGGTTTTCAGTCTTTCCGGTTGTCCGGGACGGCTGTGGCGGGATGGAGCCACTTTGGCCCTGGTCATGATGCGATGGCTTTCTGGAAGGCGGAATGCAGGGGCCTCAATGTCTGAGAGAGGATATTCCTGACAGAGCTTTTTGGTGACTACTGTGATGTCCACCGGATGATAATTATCCATCTGGATCACAGTATCCGCAATATGGAAAAAAGCTCCGGAGCTTCCGGCAACCAGGATAGTGGAGATCCCTGCCTTTTCATAGAGATCCCGGGCACGTTCCAGAAATGGAGTGATGGGCTCCTTTTCCCGGCAGATCACCCGCTGCATGAAGGAATCACGGACCATAAAGTTGGTGGCAGAGGTATCCTCGTCAAGGAGAAAGACTTTACTTCCTGCCTCCATACTTTCCACGATACCGGCAGCCTGTGAAGTGCTGCCGCTGGCATCCTCTGTAGAAAAGCAGAGGGTGTCTTTTTTATTTGGAAGATCGTTGATAAAAAGAGAAATGTCCACATCTTTGATAAAACGGCCGTCCTCAGAGCGAAGCTTCTGAGCAGAAGGATCGGTAATGACATACTCCCGGCCATCGCCGGAAATGTGATCGTAAATTCCCAGCTCCAGTGCGTTAAGTAAGGTGGATTTGCCATGGTAGCCGCCACCTACGATCAAGGTGATGCCGCAGGGAATGCCCATGCCTGTGATGGTTCCTCTGTGGGGCAGCTCCATGGAAACCCTCAGGCTTTCCGGAGAAACAAAAGGAATAGAGTTTTTCATCGGGCGTGAAGAAATGCCGCTTTCCCTGGGGAGGATGGCGCCGTCACTGACAAATGCAGCCAGAGAACGTTTTTTCAGCTCCTGACGGATAAATGCCTGATCTTCGGCAAGGCAGATGGCTTTTCTCAGCGCTTCCGGGTCAAGATTCCGGTAAAAAAATGCCTTGTGAACACAGACCGGAAGAAAATCGAAGAGGATTTTTTCCAGTTCGGGAGAGTTGATGGTTCTGCCATTGGCCGGGAAACCGATGAAAAAACGGGCAATGATGCCTTTTTCCGTTATTTCACAGGCGGTACGTGCAAGAACCTCCTGACCACAGTGGCTTACTGAGATCAGGCCGCTTTTTCCGGAGCCTTTTGCACGGAAGGTATAACGGTTTACCTGCTGTTCAAACTGGCGGTTCAGAAAGTCTCCCAGTGTGATGCGGGTCAGGGAATCCTTATAATATTCTGCCGGAAATCCGGTGTCTCGGTGGGAAAGCTTCACACTGATGTGAGAGGGAGAGGCAAAAGGATCCCCCTGCACGTGGTCAATGGACAAAATATAACGGTCAAACTGGTATGCACCCCGCAGAGACTTGTATGCAGGATAGCTTTTGCGGTTGATGCTGTGAAGAAGCTCTTTTAGCTGAGCAGATGATTGCATGTTGTTTCCTCCTTTGCCCTGTTGGAGCATACAGGTAAAGTCTACGGTGAAACAGAAAGCTTTCCGTGTGTGAGATACCTGAAAATTTTGGATACAGGGCCAATTCTTAAGAACTACTATAACGAATCATAAAGATTTTGTAAAGAATGGGAATTGCGGTGGAAATTCGTAAATGTTTGACCTATAATAGTAGACAGATTGCAGATAATATGATGAGAAACGGCAGCTGCCGGAAGCTATAAAGAAAGGTGGACCACTAAAATGGAAAGAAGAAATGCGTGGCTTTCTTATAAGGAAGCAGAAGAGACAGAAATGGAGAAGCTTGCGAAGGCTTACAGAGAATTTTTGGATAAAGGAAAAACGGAACGGGAATGTGTTGCAGAAATCGTGAAGGAAGCAGAGGCTGCCGGATATGAATCTCTTGAGTCGAAGCTTGAAAAAGGCGAGAAGATCAAGGCCGGTGACAAGGTTTATGCGGTAGGGATGAAGAAGATCGTTGCTCTGTTTCATGTAGGAACGGAAGAGCTTTCCGGAGGTATGAGCATTCTCTGTGCACATATCGACTCTCCGCGACTGGATGTCAAGCAGAATCCTCTGTATGAGGATACGGATCTGGCTTATCTGGATACGCATTATTATGGTGGCGTAAAGAAATACCAGTGGGTGACACTGCCTCTTGCCATGCATGGTGTTGTTGCAAAGAAGGACGGAAGCATTGTGGAGATCAGCATTGGTGAGGATGCGGAAGATCCGGTACTTTACATCACAGATCTTCTGATCCATCTTTCCGGAAAACAGCTCCAGAAAAAGGCAGCAGAGGTTATTGAGGGTGAGATGCTGGATATCCTGATCGGCAGCAGACCTCTTGCAGAGCTTCCGGATGATTCCAAAAAGGATGCGGTAAAACAGAATGTGCTGAAGATTTTAAATGAGAAGTATGGTATTGAGGAAGAGGACTTTCTTTCAGCAGAGCTGGAGATCGTTCCGGCAGGAAAGGCAAGAGACTGTGGACTTGACCGCAGCATGATCGCAGCATATGGACAGGATGACCGTGTCTGCGCATATACTTCTTTTGTGGCAATGCTTGAGATGGAAGCACCAAAACGTACCAGCTGCTGTCTTTTGACGGACAAAGAAGAAATTGGAAGTGTAGGAGCTACTGGCATGCAGTCTAATTTCTTCGAAAATACTGTGGCAGAGCTTCTAGAAGCTATGGGATGTTATTCCGGACTGGCACTCCGAAGAACTCTTAAGAATTCCTTTATGCTTTCTTCTGATGTAAGTGCAGGCTATGACCCGGCTTACGGAGAATGCTTCGAAAAGAAAAATGCAGCATATCTTGGAAGAGGAATCGTTCTTAATAAATTTACAGGTGCAAGAGGAAAGTCCGGATCTAACGATGCCAATGCAGAGTATGTGGCAAAAGTACGTTGCATTTTTGATGACAGTAATGTTGCCTTCCAGACAGCAGAACTTGGCAAAGTAGATGTGGGAGGCGGCGGAACGATCGCTTATATCGCAGCACTTTACGGAATGAATGTGATAGACAGTGGTGTGGCGGTCCTGAGTATGCATGCACCGTGGGAAGTAACAAGCAAAGCCGATATTTATGAGGCGAAGAAAGCATACAAAGCGTTTCTTAAAAATGCATGACAGAGATTCTGGTGCCAGAAAAAAATAAGCATAATACAGAAACAATAAACAGCGACATCAAAGGAGAATGCAGAATATGAATGATACGCTGATCAAGGTGGAAGACCTTTGCAAGATTTATAATCCCGGCGAAAATGAAGTAAGAGCCCTGGATCATGTGAGCCTTGAAATAAAAAAAGGAGAACTGGTGGCAATCATCGGGCAATCAGGTTCTGGCAAGTCAACTTTTATGAATATGCTTGGGTGTCTCGATGTGCCTACCTCGGGAAAGTATTATCTGAACGGGACTGATGTGTCCGAAATGACGGACAATGAACTCTCGGAGGTAAGAAACCATGAAATTGGATTTATCTTTCAGGGATTTAATCTTATTGCAAATCTGAATGCAATTGAAAATGTAGAATTGCCGCTGATCTATCGTGGAATTGATCGTAAGACGAGACATGAACTGGCTATCGAATCTCTGAAAATGGTTGGCCTGGAAAAACGTATGGATCATAAGCCAAGTGAGATGTCCGGTGGGCAGCAGCAGCGTGTGGCAATTGCAAGAGCAATCGCTGCACAGCCTCCGGTCATTCTTGCAGATGAGCCGACAGGAAACCTGGATTCTGCATCCAGTAAGGAGATTCTTGCAATTTTAAAGAAAATGCATAAAACAGGAAGAACAGTAATATTGATCACGCATGATAATGGTATTGCAGCACAGGCAAGACGTGTAGTGCGTATCATGGATGGTAAGATAGAATCGGATACAATCAATCCGGATTTTGACCAGGAGGAGGCATAATGAAAAAGAAAAAGTCCAAAAAGAAACTGGTGATCGGAGTTGGGATTCTGGTCGTGGCAGTAGTAGCCGGTGTCAATATCTATGGCAGTATGAATGCAGCGGATTCGGCAATTCCGCAGGTGAAAACAGTATCAGCTGTCCGCGATAATGTTCAGCAAACGGTAGAAATCAGTGGTACAGTAGTAAGTGAAGAACAGAAAACATATTTTTCTCCTGTCAATGCCAAAGTTGATACAGCTGCGTTGAAAGAAGGGGAAACTGTAAAAGCAGGAAGCAGCCTGATCGAATTTGATCAAAAAGACCTGGAGAGAGAGGCGAAGAAAGCTGATCTGAATGTAGAGTCCGGAAAACTGGATATGAAAAATACTTTAAAAAAATCGGATGAGGCAGTTCGGAAGCAACAGAATGCGGCAGGTGATGCGGCAAGTCTAAAACAGCAGGTTGCCGCTCAGGAAAATTATGTTGCAAGTCTGAAAGCAAGGATTTCGCAGGCAAATGCCAATGCACAGGCAGCATCTTCCAAAGCTGCAGCAAAGAAACAGGCAGATGCAGCTGCCGCACAGGAGGCACAGCAGCAGGAAATACAGCGTGAATATGCACAGGCACAGACTACATATCAGAATGAAACCCTTCCTGCGTATCAAAATCAGCTGAATACACTGAACAATGAAATGAATCAGGCACAGTCGGATTACAATCAGGCAGAGAACAGTTATCAGATGGCTTTTCAGGCGTGGTCTGCAGACCAGAGTGATGATAATGAAAATGCACTTGAGATAGCAGAGCAGATGAGAAGTGAAGCGCAGATTACATATCAGAATGCAAAAACAGCTTATGAAGATTATAAAGCGCAGAAGCCGGCTGCTCCGGTAATGTCTGACTTCACCGGCGAGGCTGACATTGTTTCTGACGGAACGTCTGCAGATGTTTCTGCATCTGCTTCTTCCAGCACGGATGATACTGCTGTGACAGCGGATACTACTGCACTGGAGAATGAACTTGAAAAAGCAAGTAATAATCTTGCAGAACTTCAGTCAGAACTTTCCTCGAAGGAAGCGGCTGCAGAAGCAGATACGGGTGCTGTGACTGAAGAAGAAAAAGAAAAAATGGAAATTACCAATAATCTTTCTGAACTGGATCAGATGTCTGCACAGGAACTTGTAGAAGCAGCAAAGAAAGGAATCAAGGCTGATTTTAATGGTGTGGTTACAAAAGTTTCTGTGGTTGAAGGTGCAACTGCAACACAGGGAATGGAATTGTTTACTTTACAGAATACTGATAAAGTAGATGTGAATGTAAATGTTTCGAAATACGATTATGATAAAGTGAAAGAAGGTCAGTCTGCGGACATCACCATTGCAGGAAAAATTTATGAAGGTGAAGTAACGAGTATCAGCCATGTTGCTACTCAGAATGAAAAAGGTGCTTCTTTGATTTCTGCGGATATTCGTATCAAGAATCCGGATGAAGATATTTTTCTTGGTGTGGATGCCAAAGTAACGATTCATGCAGAAGAGGTGGACAATGTAGTTGTACTTCCGTCTGAAGTAGTTAATATAGGAAAAGAGGGCTCTTTCTGTTATGTACTTGAGAATGGGGTTATTACCAAAAAGGATATCACAACAGGAATCAGTTCGGACGAATATGTAGAAGTGCTTGACGGCATTAAAGAAGGTGATGAAGTTATCCGTGACCTTGGTTTCCTGGAAGAGGGAATGCAGGCAGAAGCTGCTGATAGATCCGGAGATGTGAATGGTGAAAATACAGAGACAGATAATGCAGAAGAAGGTGTCTGATGGGCGGATTATATGAATATATAAAAATGGCTGTCCAGAATATCCGGGCAAATAAAGGACGTTCATTTCTTACCATGCTGGGAATTATTATTGGCATTGCTTCGGTCATTGCAATCGTTTCCATCGGCGAAGGAACGAAGAATCAGATGAACAGTGAGATCGATGGAATTGGCTCAGGGCTGATCGCTATCGATGTCAGTAATGATGCCATGACGGAAGATGAATGGATCACACCGGATGATGTACAGGAAATCCGTAAGCTCGATACAGTAGGTGGTGTTAGTGTTTCAAACAATTACGATGGTGAAACGGTGACCGGTAAGGGGAATTTTTCTATCATGCTGACAGGTGAAGGTCCCGATGCCAAAATGATCAATAATTCCGATATGAAATATGGAAGTTATTTTGGCGAGACAGAGATTGAAGAGGGCAAAAATGTATGTGTAATCTCAGATACAGATGCCAGGCAGCTTTTTGGTACAGATGATGTTGTTGGTATGAGCCTTGATATTACCTGTTATGATTCTTCAAAATCTTTTCGCATCATGGGTGTCACTACGCAGAAAGAAAATGGAACATTCGTAAGTTATACTTATGATGGAATGCCGGTTACGGTAAATGTTCCGTATTCTTCCATGGATGATCTTGTGGGTGGAACCGATGAATTTTATTCCATTACAGTGGTTCAGGCAGACAAAACACTAGATTCACAGATCGTTGCAGATCAGGTCGTGCATCTTTTGGAGAAACGTCATCAGTGCGCAGGGGAAGACTATTTTCATGTGCAGAGTTTCCAGGATGTCCTGCAGTCAATGAATGAAATGCTCGGTATGGTGACGGCATTTATTTCATTTGTTGCCGGAATTTCTCTTTTGGTAGGTGGAATCGGTGTTATGAATATTATGTTGGTATCTGTTACAGAAAGAACACGTGAGATTGGAATCCGTAAATCACTTGGCGCCAAGACCTCTTCTATTATGTTACAGTTCCTTGCGGAAGCGGCAATCCTTACAGTTATGGGAGGCGTGATTGGAATTATTCTTGGAATTCTTGCAGGTTATGGAATCTGTTCTATCATGAGTGGAAGCATGGGAATGACGATCACACCGGGAATCAGCCCGACAGTGATTCTGGCGGCAACACTTTTCTCCTGTGCGGTCGGTGTATTTTTTGGAATCTATCCGGCGAAGAAAGCTGCAAAACTCAGTCCGATCGAGGCTTTGAGACGAAATTAAGTTGAATAGTTTTATAAAAACAAAATGGCTCTTCGGTATCCTTTTATAAGGAATATCGCAGAGTCATTTTGGCTTTTAAGGTTGAATTAAAGTTAATTCACACTATCACCTTTTTTCTGTTTTATATTTTATAGAAGAGGGAAGAAAAAGCCCGGGAAGTTTTATCAAGACATAAAGGATGATAAACTTTCCAGTATGTTTTTGGGTTTAGCTGCATATATGACAGGCTTCGCAGGCGGACGGTGCAGTTGCACAGCCGCCGAGGGCGGTTTCGCGTAATTCGGCAGGTAGTTTTTTGCCTACAGTGTACATGATCGTGATCATCTCATCAAGGGGAATGAGCTGCGTGATTCCGGCAAGTGCCATTTCGGCAGCAACGAGAGCATTGGCAACTCCGGCAGCGTTTCGGTTCTGGCATGGATACTCGACAAGGCCGCCGACCGGGTCACAGACAAGTCCAAGCATATTCATCAGTACGGTAGATGCTGCGTGGGTACATTGCAGGGGTGTTCCGCCAAGTAATTCAGTAGCTGCAGAAGCAGCCATGGCAGCAGCAACACCTGTCTCTGCCTGACAGCCACCGACTGCACCGGCAACAGTTGCATTTCTCATGGCAAGATAACCAATGGCACCAGCATTAAAAAGTGCTTTTTGGATATATTTGTCAGAGTAGTTGTAAACTTCCTGAAGGGCAAGTAAAAGGCCTGGAACGATTCCGGCAGAACCCGCAGTCGGAGAGGCCACGATTAGCCCCATGGAAGCATTGGTTTCCAGAGTTGCCATCGCGTAAATGACAGCTCTTTCCAGAAGATCTCCGCAAAGACCTTTTCCGGTATCTTTGTGATCTGAAATCTTTTTTGCTTCGCCACCGATCAGTCCACCCATGGATTTGACCGGGGTATGGATCGGAGTAGAAGCGGCTGATTTCATGATCTCAAGAACACGATCCATTTTGCGGTCTGTCTCTTCCGGATCCTGTTCTCCCTCTGTGAGCTCTCTCTGAAGCATCACAGCAGAAATTGAAAGGTCTTGTTCCTGACAGACTTTTAATAATTCTTTTGCATTTCTAAAATCCATAATCTGTATTCTCCTTCCAATTACATCTGAACAACCATAACGTTGTATACATTTTTGTTTCTTCTGATTGTATCTGCGATATCTTCCGGTACCAGATCATCGGATTCTACGATGGTATAAGCGGTATTTCCTTTGGATTCGCGGAACAGACGCATGAATGCGATATTGATTCCAAGTTCACTGAGGCATTTGGTAATGTAAGCAACAACGCCCGGTGCATCTTTCTGGACGACGACGATCGAGCTGTATTCTCCGGTAAAATCAACCTCCACACCATTGATCCGGCACAGGCGGGCTTTTCCGCCACCGAGAGATTCTCCGCGGATCATCATCTCCTGCCCTTCTTCATTTACCATCAGGATATCGACGGTATTCGGGTGTACGTCGGTTTCTACGTTGTTCGGAATGAAAGAATATTCGATTCCGTTGTCTGTCGCGATCTGGAAGGAATCGCGGATGCGCACGTCATCGGTGGCAAATCCCATAATACCGCCGAGAAGAGCACGGTCCGTACCATGACCGTGATAGGTTTTGGCAAAAGATCCATAAAGGGTAAATTCTACTTTTTTAAGAGAACCGGTGAGAAGCTTTCTTGCAAGCAGAGCGATTCTGGCAGCTCCCGCAGTATGGGAGCTTGATGGTCCGATCATATTCGGTCCCATGACATCAAAAACACTGATAAAGGACATAGTAAACCTCCTGTAAAATAATTGTTTTACGTAAGTAAAAAGGATTGACGTCTTATTAGTTATATTGTACCATCAACTTATGAGTGAAACAAATTCATAGATTTTATGAAGACGTTGAAAATTTTTCATAATGGAGTCAGAAGATGGAATTACGTCAATTACAGACTTTTACACAGATCGCGCAGATGCAGAGCTTTTCCAGAACGGCAGAGATGCTGGGGTATTCGCAGTCGGCAGTGACGGTTCAGATCCGCCAGCTGGAAAACGAACTTGGGAAAAGGCTGTTCGACAGGACAGGAAAGAAAGTGGTGCTTACCCCGCAGGGGGAAGAATTTCTGGAGCATGCCAACCGGATTCTTTATGATGTTCATCAGGCGAAAGCATCCATGAATGATACGGATGAATTGAAAAATCCACTTCACATTGGGACGATCGAGTCTCTGTGTACGGTGAAATTTCCAAAGATCATAAGGAAATTCAGGGAACAGTATCCCAGGGTTTCTATCCGGATTACGGTAGATTCTCCGGAAAAGCTGATCCAGATGATGGAACATAATGAACTGGATCTGATCTATATTCTGGATACACCAAGATGGGACAGCAACTGGATCAAGGTGATGGAGAAGGCAGAACCGGTTATGTTTGTGACATCAGTCAGTCACCGGCTGGCAAAAGAAAGAAATTTATTGCTTGATGATCTGCTGAAAGAGTCTTTTTATCTTACAGAGCGCAATGCCAATTACAGGCAGGCACTTGATGGTCAGCTGGCGTTAAGAAGAAAAGAGCTTTCTCCGATGCTGGAGATCAGTGATACTGCATTTATCAAAAAAATGCTGATGCGTGGGGGAGGCGTTTCATTCCTGCCACGTTTTGCAGTGGAAGATGATATTGAGAAAAAGAAACTCACACTTTTGGATGTGAAAGATATAGAAATTACGATGTATCGTCAGATTTTCTATCATAAAAATAAGTTCAAGACAAAAGAGATGGAGAAATTTGCAGAGTTTGCACTGGAGGACAACTAAGAGAAAATACGGCTATGGATAAGAAAAATACTGATTTTGGCTTGGATGTATTACGAAAATTTATCTGAAGAGCAGGGAGAGCATAATATTTTCTACGTCATCTTGCGAAGTCTCAAAAAAGGATTTATACTAAAAATTAACAGAAAATCATAAGAGGAAAGAAGGAAATAAAAGATGGAAAATTTCACATTTTATGCACCGACTTATTTTGCTTTTGGTAAGGATACAGAAAATGATACCGGAAAGTATGTAAAACGTTTTGGCGGCAGTCGTGTACTGCTCCATTATGGCGGAGGTTCTGTCATTCGTTCCGGACTTTTGGATCGTGTTAAGAAATCTCTGGACGGAGAAGGGGTTTCTTATGTAGAATTAGGCGGCGTAAAGCCAAATCCGAGAAGTGGTCTTGTATATGAAGGAATCGATCTGTGCCGGAAAGAAAAAGTAGATTTTGTACTGGCAGTCGGAGGCGGAAGTACAATTGATTCCGCAAAGGCAATTGCGGCAGGTGCAGTATACGATGGAGATTTCTGGGATTATTATGAAGGAAAGCTTGTCGAGGAAGCACTTCCGATCGGAACAGTTATTACGATTTCAGCTGCAGGAAGTGAAGGATCACCGGACTCTGTTATTACAAAAGAAGAAGGAATGTTCAAAAGAGGGGCAACCGGAGAAGCATTCCGTCCGAAATTCACGATCATGAACCCGGCACTTACACAGACACTTCCGGCATATCAGACAGCTTGCGGAATTACAGATATTATGGCACATCTGTATGAGCGTTATCTGACCAATACCGAAGAAGTAGAAGTGACAGACCGTATGATCGAAGGGCTTCTTCTGACGATGATCCATGAAGGACCGAGAGTCATTGCAGACCCGGATAATTATCAGGCAAGAGCAAACATTATGTGGGCCGGTATGATGGCACACAATAATTCCTGCGGAGTAGGACGTACACAGGACTGGACAAGCCATAACATCGAGCACGAATTATCTGCATTGTATGACTGCGCGCACGGTGCAGGGCTTGCGGTTGTTATGCCGGCTGTATTTACTTATACACTGGAACACAATGTGATGCGTTTTGCACAGGCTGCAGTCCGTGTCTGGGGCTGTCAGATGGATTTTGCAGATCCAAAGAGAACGGCACTGGAAGGAATTGAGGCACTTCGAAACTTTTTAATTTCGATTGGGATGCCAAAGAATTTTGCAGAGCTTGGAGCCAAAGAAGAAGATATTGAAAAGCTGGCACATACCTGCTGTTATGGAGATGTAAATACTGGTACAGTGGAAGGATTTGCAACTCTTGATCAGAAAGATGTGGAAAATATTTATAAACTGATGGTATTTTAGAAAAAGAAATATCGGAAAACAGGAAATTTGGAAGAGGGAGTGTGTGACTTAAACTCAAGTCATACACTCCCTCTTTTTGAAACGTCTATTTTCCAACAGGCTATGCATTTTCATAAATCGGTTCGAAATCATCTGCGCCGTGTCCACAGAGCGGGCAGGTGAATTCTTCCGGAAGATTGCTTCCTTCGTATACATAATTGCAGATCTTACAGCGCCATCCGATAATCTTCTTATCCTCTTTTTTCTGTTCTGGTTTTGGCTTTACATGTGCCTGATAATCTGCGTAAGTCAGAGGCGGATTGTCACTTAAAAGTTTCGCATCGGTTACTTCAGCAATAAAAAGGGTATGTGTTCCAAGATCCTGTCTGGAAACTACTTTTGCGCTGAGAACAGAACAAGTCTGCCATCCGAGGTAAGGAACTGCATTTTCATCTGCAGGTGCAGTGATATTTGCGAATTTATCAACATCTCTGCCGGACTGGAAACCGAAATGCCGGATCGTTTCAAAAGAGCAGGTCTGGTCAAGCAGGCTTAACGTAAAAATGCCGCTCTCTTTGATCAGATCACAGGTATAGTTGCTATTCAGCACAGAGATTGCGATCCGTACCGGATTATTCGCAACCTGGATGCAGGTGTTGGTAATACATCCGTTTACCAGAGCGTGTTGCAAGCATAAATACTCCATAAGATAAATTGTAAAGTGCTTTTTTATCCATATAACATTCCTCCTAACTTTCAAAACTTGATAATAAGAATCATTACTATAATTAAAGAATACATGATAAAAGAAAAATTGTCAATTATAAAATCAAGATTTCCGGAAAATCAGAATCACAAAAAATGTGATGATTTCTGATCCTAAGAAGGAAA
>OLSF01002014.1_pt1 | contig 16939 bp, 11 predicted proteins | sample 1672301 | NCBI WGS metagenome assembly OLSF01 (sample SAMEA3136669, study PRJEB25190) | human gut metagenome | biome: human gut; feature: human-associated habitat; material: faeces | place: Austria | collected 2013
CAGGGTGCGGCTGCTTCTACAGGAAAGGTCAGAAAACTTGGCAATGCAGTCGGAAACGTAGGAAGCAAGGCAAGGAAAAGTTTGCCTAGCATCATGTCTCTGGTGGCGAAATTCTGGACGTTGAAATTTGTTGTTGGAAAATTTGGAAGCGCAATTGAAAGTTCCATGAATTTTCTCGAAGATTACAACTACTTTCAAGCGGCGTTTCGTCAGGTAGCGGATAAAGCAGGAGAAACTTGGTCAGAAGCAGGATATGATTCTGCGGAAGCTTACGCAAATTCATTTAGCAACAGAGCCAGAGAACTTACATCCAAAATGTCTGGGTTCGATGTTTCTGATAATGCGATTTTGACCGCAAATAAATCAGGTAAATCACTCGGTATGGACCCGTCCATGCTCTTGAATTATCAAGGCCAGTTTGCACAGTTGTCGTCCTCCATGGGAACAACTTCTGAACAGGCATTAAAACTGTCGAATGCATTAACCATGATCGGTGCTGACCTTGCATCTGTTAAGAATCTTGATTTTAGCACAGTTTATGAGAACTTATCCTCTGGATTAGTAGGTATGAGCCGTGCTGTAGACAAATATGGTGCAAACATTCGTGTGGCAAACTTACAGCAATATGCAGCAAATCTTGGTATACAAACGTCTGTTTCTAATATGGACCAGGCAAGTAAGGCAATGCTGAGAACGATAGTAATACTGGATTCCACCCGGTACGCATGGGCGGATATGGCAAATACGATAGACGATGGCTATGAGCTATCATTTGTCGCCTAATACAGTGATGTATTAGTGAAAATCGAGCAAAATCGGTGAAACCTAAATTGAGTTCCCATATTCCTAAAGAATGTGGGGTGGTACTATTAACAAAGAATATATAGTCTATAAGGCTACCAATAAAATAAATGGAAAAATATATGTAGGAAAAACTTATAATTTTGAGAAGAGAAAGAAAGAACATATCTATGATATTGACAATGACATTCCTTTTCACCGAGCGTTAAAAAAATATGGCATTGATAATTTTGAATGGGAAATTATTGATACAGGTATTGATGATAAAGAAATTATAGAAAAGGAAATTTATTGGATAAAGAAATTAAATAGTTGCATACATTTTCAAAATTCAAATGGATACAATATAACGTTAGGCGGAGATGGAGGAACATCTTGGAACTCACGTCCTGTTTTACAGTTTGATTTAAGTGGAAATTATATTAATGAATATATGAGTTGCGCTCATGCTTCTGCAGAAACCGGTGTGAATGCACATTGCATTAGCCATTGCGCAAACAGGAAAGCAGAGCGTGCAGGACAATTCCAATGGAGATTCAAAGATGAATGCAAGGAAAGCAAAATAGCTCCTTATAAAAAAGCAGATTCTTGCCGCCAGCGTTCAATCATTCAACTAGATCAGGGTGGAAAATATATAGCAACTTTTTCTTCTATTACAGAAGCTAGCATAAAAACCGGGTTATGCAGATCAAATATATCATCTTGTTTGACTCAAAAATCTCATAGATGTGGTGGATTCCAATGGATTTATAAAGAAGATTACGATTCTCGAAAAGATTATAGTTTTAAAGGCATACAGGCAGGAAATGGAATTATTCAGCTGAACGATAACTGGGAAATTATAAATCACTTTCCAAATTGTTCCGAAGCTGCGAGATATCTTGGAGAGCCTACAAAGGTTCATAAGCAGATACATAAAGCTTTAAAGCTAAACAAAAGATGCAGAGGATTTTATTGGAGAAAATATGACGATTATATGAGAACTCAACAAGGCAATACCGAGGTAACTGCATAGATTTCGAAAGGTTATGCAGCACCGTAGAGCGTAGGAGATGAATAAATATAATTCTCCCAAGAGTGCTCGACAACCATAGGGCGTAGAAATACGTCTTATTTTTATGGTTGAAAATGTACGCCGACCTTACGGGAAACCGTAAGAAGTAAGGGATAAAAAACCTTTACGGTAACAATGTGAAATATGCCAGCCAACCAGTTACGTATACTTCGTGCAAACTTAGTATCCTGTGCCAGAGCATTAGGAAATATCTTTATGCCTGTAGTAGCGGCAGTGCTGCCATATATCAATGGTCTTGTGATCGCATTCCAGAGATTTTTGACATACATTGGTTCGCTTCTTGGAGTTGATACCAAAATCGGAAAAATGTTCGGTTCTATCGGTGGTGGAAGTGAAAATCTCTCGAATGCACTTGATTCCATAGACGATTCTGGAATTTCGGACATAGATGATGCTGCAAAGGATACAGACAATAATCTGAAAAATGCAACCAAGAGTGCAAAAAAATTAAAACAGTTCCTCGCATCCTATGATGAACTTGAAATTATGAGCAAAGACGATAGTTCCCTGTCAGACCTTGCAAATTCTAAAATTAAAACACCGAAAATTGACACATCTGCAATTGACGCAGGAATCCTCAACGATGCCCTTGATAAGCTTTTGAATGAATACCAGAAGAAATGGGATGCCGCCTACAATTCCATGGAAAATAAGGCTATGGCATTCGCTAATAAGGTTACAGACGCATTTAAGAAACTTGCAAAAGCCGCAGAACCTACCACAAAAGCACTGAAAAATCTCTGGGACAATGGATTGAAACAACTCAGAGATTTCACATGGACAGCATTAAAAGATTTCTGGAATCATTTTTTAGTTCCGCTTGGCAAGTGGACACTTGGGGAAAAAGGATTACCACGACTAATCAATGCTTTTAACGATTTTCTTGTGAAAATCAACTGGGGCAAAATCAATGCTTCTCTTATGCAGTTGTGGGATGTATTAGAGCCATTTGCTGAGAATGTCGGAACTGGCTTACTTGATTTCTTCGATGATTTCTTTGACAAGGCGGCAGATGGAGTTAATAAACTTCCTGATCTGATTGACAGGTTCAAAGAGTTTATCGCAGCATTCTCACCGAAGCAAGCACAGTCTATCGGATATTTCCTCGGGCAGCTCCTGACAGCTTTTGTAGCATTTAAAGGGCTTACATGGTTCGGAAGTATTTTCGGAAAAGATGGAGCAATAGGTAAAGGCATTGCCATGTTAGCAGCGCATCCATATGCTTCGATAGCAGCAGGGTTAGGTCTTACCGTTGCCGCGCTTGATAAATTTGGAGTGATTGATGTTGATTGGGAATGGCTATGGGACAAAATAAGTCAGCTAAAAGATACAGTTTCAAACTTTATTAATAATGTCGATTGGAGCTTTTTGGTAAAAACAATCGGTGATGTATGGGATGTTTTCCAACCATTTGTGCAGGGCTTCGGAGATGCCTTTGTTGATTTTTTTGATGTAATGGTAAACGTCATTGGTGCTCCATTAATTAACGGTTTAGCAGTTGCTCTTGAAGCACTTGCAAAAGTTTTGAGTCTGCTTGACGATAAGCAAATAGAAGCGTTGGGATATGCACTTGGAACTTTTCTTGCGATAAAAGGTACACTCAAATTTTCTCAAAAAATAATCGGCGTAGTTAGTTCTATTAGAGCACTCAGAACAATCTTTGGCGGACTGGGAACAGTTCTTTCTACAGCCAGTGGTGCATTGCAGACATTCTTTGGCTCTGGACTTGGTTCTACGCTTGCGGCAGGATTCGCAGACAGCATGGTTGTCTTAGGAACCGCAATGGCAGGATTTAATCTTGGCAAATGGATAAGCGTCAATCTGTTCGGCGGCGAAGATAAAACTTTTGGAGAGTTTTTGGAAGATAATGTATTCGGATATCAAAAAGGGGATTTTACCGGTGCTATCAACGAATGGATGAAAGATATATTCGGAGTCGGTAATAAACTTACAGAGGACGATTTAAAGGTATTTCAGGAGTATGAAGATGCTATTCTCGGTTTGGTTCACGCAAGCCAGATTTCAGGCGAACAAGCATATCCTTTATTAACATTCCTTTCCGAGCTAAAAGATAACGGATATAGCACAGAGCAGGCACTATCAGAGCTTGAACTCAAGCTTAATAATCTTGGTGTTTCGTCCGAAACTTTTGAAAATGCGTTGGCAGGCGTGAACGAACCAGTCAAAGACCTTGGAGATACAGCGGAAACATCCTCTAATCAGTTTTCGAATATGGCTGATCGGATTAACAATGTGTCGTTTGAGGATATCTCAGAACAACTTACAGGATTCCAGACGCTTATCCAGACCGTTGACTTTGCAACTCTGGTAACGGATACAGCAAATGCAATTGATGAAATGGGTGGTATCTGGGAAAATGGAAAACAGATTCTCGGCGAAAAAGCATTACAGATTTATCAGGAAATCGCAAAGGGATTAGAGCCGGACGATAACGGTTACTATACTTTGGCAAACGGACAGATGGTGCAGTTTGGAAAAGGTATTTCTGACTATGAAAGTACTCTACAAAGTACAATGGATTCAACTTTACAGGGGGCAATCAACGGCGTTCTGGATAACAATTCTGGTTTTGAATTAGTCACAGAACTCGGAAAGAATCAGATTCTTGCCGTAGGTAGTGGGATTGAGCAAAACGGCAGTAAAGTCACTGAAAAGCTTAACTCAACAATTCAATCATCTGCGAAAGGTGCAGAAGAAACTGCGAAATCAAGCGGCAAAACCCTTGGAAGCAACATTGCAGAGGGATTACAGACTGGAATTAACGGGAAGAAAGAAAGCACAAAGACTTCGATTCTTGATCTAATGAATAACAGCGTAAAAGCCCCTGCACAGGAAGCAGTAGACTCCCATTCTCCGTCCAGATGGTTCAAGCAGCTTGCAGAGTACTGCGGTCAAGGATTCCGAAACGGATTAGAGCCGGGCTTTTCTGCGTCGTTCACATGGTTCGGAAGAATCCGAAGCAGAATCAGCAATTCCATTGGAAACCTGTATAATATCGGTTGGAACTCTATTATTGGCTTAAATAATGGAATTGTAGGCGCGGCACAACAGCTTTATGCAAATGTGCAAAAGATCGCGCAAAATATATCAAATACGTTCCGCAAAGTTCTTAAGATTCATAGCCCGTCGCAGGTAATGATGGAACTCGGTGGATTTACCGTTGAGGGATTCCAACTCGGTATGCAGAATATGCTTCCAAAAGTCGAATCCACCATCAATGATATAAGCGCCGAAGTGCAAAAAATTAATACACCAACCGCAGACATTATCACAAAGAGTGCGTCCTATCAGGAAGTAAAGAGCAGAATGTCAGTTGATACAGATGATTTTGTGGATGATATGCGAAAAGAAATCATGGCAATCAGCAGTAACACGTTTGACAATAATCAGATGATCGGGCAGGCGGTCAAAAACGCCCTGAACGGCATGGCAATCTACGCAGATGGACATCTGATCGGATATCTGAAAGAAGAAAATCAGCAGTTCAGAAATCGTAATGGCTACGGACTGTTTGAAGGGTAGGTGATAGAATGAGTGACTTTATTGCAGGAAGCAGTTTCCAAGGCTATTTTTTAAAGTTCGGGGGAAGCGTTCTCCCGAACAAATTCTTAGCCTACGATGATTATTCCGCAACTCCGAATCAGCGAACAGAGATAGAAGCATACAGGGACTTGAATAATCTCTTACATAGGGACACAAGCCCAAATTTCAAGACTAAAATAGACTTCAACACAAGGCCGATGTGGCTGCCAGACAAAATTGAAATGCAGTCTGTTTTTAAATCAGGCTTAGTCAATAAGACACAGCGGAAATACAAAGTTACGTACTGGGACGATGAAGAAAACACCTACAAAACAGGTGTTTTTTATATGCCCGATGTCGAGTATAAGCCTATCAGAGTTGTAGGAAATAACATTTTGTATAACAAAATCAGAATCGCACTAATAGAGCATTAAACCAGAGTGCATGGGTGTCACAGCTCATGTGCTCTTTTATTTTAGATAGATGGGAGGATAATTATGGCAGATACAGTATCTTTTGACAGTTTATTGAATACGACAGCCGGGATGACTGCTGTTGTTAACAACAAGAAACACGATGATGATGTAGTCAGTGTCACAGGTGTTGATTGGTTTACTTATGCAGGAAAGACTGCCAGTACCATATATGTTTCTGGAAACAATTTCATCGGGTTCGGGCAAAACGCCGAACAACTCAAAATCTGCCGCAGGGACGGCGCAGTTTATTACATTTATCGGCAGGAAGGTGTGTTGGATTCTGGCAAGAAATTCCTCAAAATTCGCGTTGAGGGATATACGCATTATTCCATCACGTCGGCAACAAGCGCATTAAAATATGAAATATTCCTGATTGAAGGACAGACATTATTTATTAATGTTATTCAGGTTCCAATAAACAGTTCCTACATTGGTACATCAAGTATCACCGACGGCTCAACCACTACAACGTTGAACATAACAACCAGCTCTACAGTTCCAATTTACATTCTTGTCAAAAACGCTGGAAGCGCGCAGGAAGTTTCTTATGAAAAGTATTCAGATATGTCCATTACAGGAATATCCGTAACCACTTTGCCGAATAAGACAACTTATTACCAAAAAGAGCTATTTGACTCAACAGGCATGATCGTGACCACAACAACAAACGATGGAAACACTGTAGAAATATCTAGTTATGAAATCTCTGGCTTTAATAGCAATTCTGCAGGTACAAAGACAATAACTGTAACTGCCGGAACTATTTCAACTACATTTGAAGTGACAGTTTTGGAAGAATCTCTGACAGGAATCACGGTAACGGCTCTGCCAACCAAAACAGAGTATCATATCAACGGAGAATTTGACCCTGCTGGAATTACAGTATCTGCCAGTACAAGTGATGGAAATACAGTTACATTAAACTCTGATCAGCTTGAATATTCTGACTTTGATAGCAGTTCTCCAAAAACAAATACAATAACCGTTTCTTACGGAACATTCACAACCGTATTCGATATTACTATCATGCGGCCATTGCGCATAACCAGTGCAAATTATTCAGCGGGCACATATTTTGTTGGAGATGAAAGCAATATTACTGTCTCTTACATTGAAATAACATATGACGGAATTACAGATGAACGTGTAGAAAGCGGATACACAATTACACAAGCAGATACATCAACAGCTGGCCAAAAATCTGCCATTGTAAATTATTTCGGTGTAACTACAGAAATTCCTGTGGCTGTACTTGATTCGTATTCGGCTCAAGCAGGAACGCCAAACTTGGATGATGTAACTATTACGTTTGACCTCGGCACAGGGGTTATGAATATAACGGGAACTGGCGAATTTTTACCATATTATCAGCTTCAGAATACGCCATCTAGTTTAAATCAAAGAATAAAAATATTAAATATTGGAAATGGAATTACAAAAATACCAAATGGTGTCTTTTACAATAATAGTAATCTTGAAAGTATTTCATTTTCAAATACATTGACTGAGATTGGAAATGGAAACTTTGCTGGCAACAGTAAGATAACGACTCTTGTTTTTCCGAAATCATTGAAAAAAATAGGGAGTTCTTCCTTTTACAACCTTTCAAATTTGCAGGAAATTACTTTTAACGAAGGCCTTGAAACAATATCCGGTCAAGCATTCAATAATTGTCCCTTAGTTAAAAATTTGGTTCTTCCGTCAACGCTTACAAATATGACATATAGCTTTTACAATTCTGTACTTGAAACTCTTGTCATGGGTAGTGAATCTGTAGTTTTTGCACAAGACGGTACTGGAATAGCTGGTATGTCAGCTAAAAATATGACTATCCGTGGCGGAACTATAGATTATAGTGCTTTTTCAGGGAAAGACATTATTGAAACTGTAGCTTTAGGTGGAAGCGTAAAGTGGAGCGGCAGTGGTCAATTTCAAAGATGTACGAATCTGGTGAGTGTTTCTATAGGTGACGGAATTACAAGCATTCCAAACGGATGCTTTGGTAGTTGTTCATCACTTAATAACGTCGTTCTCCCAGATAGTGTCGAAACATTAGAAACAGCATTTTCTGGATGTTCTTCTTTATCTTCGATAACACTATCGAAAAATATAAAGAAGATTCCAAACAATTGCTTTTCCAATTGCGGATTTGAAACATTTACAATTTCAGACGATTCGTTAACAGAAGCACTTGAAAATGTTATATTTAGTGGGTGTTCAAAACTAAAAACCGTATATATTGGAAAGAATGTTAAAACCATTGGGGGCGGCGGTTTTTCTGGTACAAGCGGTGTTAATATCAGAATTAATAAAGTAAAAAACTCTATTTCTGGTTCGCCGTGGGCGGCTACAAATGCAACTGTAGACTGGCTTATTAAGGCAACGAAAATCGAAATAATTTCGTTACCATCAAAGCTTAAATATAAAAAAGATGAATACTTTAATGGCTCTGGATTAGTTGTAAAAGCTGCATACAATAATGGAACATCAGCAGAGATTTCGGACTATAAGATTTCCTATCCAGACATGTCAAGCGCAGGGACAAAAACCGTAACAATCACTTATGATGAGCAAACTGCTGCGTTTGATATTGAGGTTATTGCAATATCAAAGATAGAGATTACAACTCTTCCAAATAAATTGGAATACCGTAAAAACGAAACTTTAGATACGACAGGATTAGTTGTTTCGACAGTCTGGACAGATGGCTCAAAAGAGGTTCTGGCAGACGGATATACAGTATCCGAATTGGACAGCTCTGAGACAGGCGAAAAGACCATCACAATCACATATCAGACTTTTACAGTAACATTCACCGTAGAAGTCGTGGCAGATACTGCCGGAATCCGAATTACAAGTTTTCCGTCAAAAGTTTACTACAAAATCGGAGAATCATTTGACCCGTCTGGTCTGACTGTCGCAGAATTAAGACAGGATGGAACGGAGAAAGAAATCACAGATTATGACATTTCTGGTTTCGATAGCTCCACCGCAGGTTCTAAAACCATCACTGTTTCTTATAATGTGACAGCTAATGGAGTTTCTAAATTTATCGGCTCTGATAGCTTTCAAATCAAAGTCACAAACGATGGAAAGAACCCATTCGACGATAATTCAAGTGGTGGCTCTGGCGGTGGTTCCGGTGATGTTGAAGAAGAAAAAACCGAGCCAATAAAAGTAACAGTACACTGGATTAACGGAGAATTTGCCGATCTTACAAACGAAAATATCGACCAGAATACACTTACTTTGCAGGAGTCTATTTGTTCTGAAAGCTATTTCATTTTCGGCGGCTGTGTCTGCAATCAGATAACGTTTCAGGCTCACCACGATCAGTTTAATGGCACTTCGGAAGAGTTTTATCCGTCCGGAAAAATCGAAGTTTACATCGAAAGAAAAGGAACAAAAATTAAAATTTTCACAGGCGAAATTGACAGCGCAGAGCGAAAAGCAAATTCCCTGACACGTAATTTTATCGCATACGATTATCTGTATAAATTACGGAATACTGATATTGCAAGGTGGTATAAAAACCAGACGACTGATAAGAAGAAAAAGCTGACTCAAAAGCAATTCAGAGATAAATTATTTGAGTTTTTAGGGCTTGAACAGGTCAGTACAAAGTTGCATTGGGACGACACCTATGTCCCTGATACGAATAACTCAAATGAAATGAACGTAGTAAATATTCTGAAAGATTTATGCTTGCAGAATGATCGCTTTGGATGGATGAACAGGGATGGAAAATTTGAGTATTTAAAACTCCGCCAGAACAGTTACAGATACGGGCAAACCACCGATAATCAGAACATTTATAAATACTACAACAACGAAGAAATTCACCTCGATACATTTAAAAGTTTTACCGCAAAAGAGGGCAGAATCTGGTTCCCGAATGTTATATTTTGTGATCCTGACCCGAACAGAGCCTTTGGCTTTACACAAGGCGACTATACAGCGCAAGAAGCGTATGATAACAACGTTTATTACAACAGAAATAGCTTCTTTGTGGGTAATGAGGACTGGCTAAATTACGTTTGGGATGCAGACGAATATGGCGGTATTTCAAGGGCTGAACCAATTATGAAGATTTGCTATGGCGTATTCGTAAATCAAGATTTGCGGAAATATTACCGTGCGCAGGGATATACTGCCGAGGTTCAGGGAAACCCACTGAATATGGTTGGACAGGCAGTCGAACTCTACTATAAAAAGCTGATTCAGCACGACGATCAGGAACCTACGGAACTGCAATGGTACGTCCATTCATACATCATGAGCAGGACGCTCAAAATCGGCGCTACAGACATGATTGACACCTATTCTGCCAACAATGCACCGTTTAATAGTAACAGCCAGCAGTTAGGAAAATACACTCCCGAAATATCTGGAACGGTTAACCTTACACGATCTGAAATGCCGACAATCAGTTATGCAGAATTTACGGACGGTTCGGATTCTGAATTTTCACCGGCAATGATTGATGATTTTACGGACGGTTCTGGTGGTTCTGGAAGCACTTCTGAGCAATTGAAAAAGGCACAATTAAGGTGCATAAAGCGAATCAAGAAAGCTGATTACGACGCTCTTGTAGCCGCAGGAACTGACCGAGCAGATACGTTGTATTTCACTTACGAGGAGGACTGATTGAATGAAATATCGGGCATTTGCAAACGGGCAGGAGATTACAGATTTCCCTATTTCAGGCACTGACACAAATGCTATATATGGTGGCGATACACTATTGTGGAAAAAAGTAAAGAAAGGGCTTTTTGACAAAAGCCTATATATGAAACTTGCGTATGACCATACATCAGGGTTAAGCACTGGTTCTAACCCATATTTTAAGTACGACGAAGTAGGATTTTATTTTCCGTATATGGAAGACTATATCACTTTGCAATATTATAAACCTGACGAAATAGAAAAAGTTGCGTTCACTTATTATGATAAAAAGGAAACAGATTCTAGTGGAAAGTCTGTTTATTATAGGCTTTTCAACGTGGGATGCAAAGTGAAAGAAGTAGACCCTAATAAACGTTTATATATAGCTGAATATCATGCCTACAAAGGACAATATGTGCATAGTTCGCAAATTAACATACAGGATTCACCATTACCTGTCAGCCAGCAAAATAAGAACACATTGATAATAGACAGTGACAATATATATTCTATTGATGGAATATATGATTGGATGACATGGGATGATGGGCATGGTTCATGGGGACCTATATACGGTGATGAATGGGCGCAACGAGCAAAAGAAACAGGTGTTACAAACGGAGCATATTTAGCGGAAAATCTTACTGCCATGAAAGAATATTTGTGTTCTTAAAAGCACTAAATTCCATTGTAAAATCGCCCCAAATATGTTATAATAAAACCGTAAAAATTTGCATCTGATTCTTAAAAGAATCCAGAGCCGAGCGGAACGAGTCAAGCCAAAATGGGCTCAATCCATCGGCTCTTTTTGCTTATTTTAATGTTAATTTTTGCAAATAAGAACCACAGAATCGCAAATAAGAGCGCATTTTTCTTTAAAATCAAAATAAGTCCTTATTCACCGAAATAGCCTCAAAATCTCAGTCCCGAACGTACTAAAATGTAACTATATTGAAAATAAAAAATGAATAATTTGTAAACGTAAATTTTGTTAGTTTTCAGAATAAATCAACTATCTGAGAAAATAATAAAATCCAGAAATAAATATTCTGTCAACAAGCGATTTTCGTTTACATAACATCTCAATGTAACGTTACAATAACGTTACCAGTAACGCAATGTAACGCGATAGAATAAGAATAAGAAATAGAATAAGAATATAATTAATATATATATGACATATATATTAATCGTCAAATAAGCCTTATTTGACCCTGACATTTTTAATTCGTTTCAGCCCAAAGCAAACCATTTTTATTAACCAGCTTGTATTTGACTCATATAACGATTTTATGTGCAATTCGATAAAATCCTCGAATGATATATAAAAATTGATTCTATGGGTAAATACAAAGCTTACAGAGTATATTTAACAGAAAGGAGCAATGTATATGAACAAATATGGCAGAAATATCCCAGAACCGGGAACAATCGTAAGGCATTTCAAACGGGAAACAATCAGGAATCCGGGAATAAATGACTATTTGTATGAAATTGTTGGATTGGCTGAACATACGGAAAGTAAAGAAAGCATGATGATTTACAGGGCACTGTACGGAAGCGGGAAATTATACGCCAGACCGCTTGACATGTTTATGAGCGAAGTTGATCGCAATAAATATCCGAGCATTCAACAAAAATACAGATTCGAAGAATACAATGGTTGATTAAACAATGAAAGGAGCGGATTGTATTGACAGACGAACAGAAAACAGTTCTCAGGAAGATTATTTATGCAGTTGAAACCGGTGGACAGGTTTACGGACAACAGGATTATTCCGACTTCACAGAAGCCTACACCAATTCTTCTGAAGAACACGCAATTACAATCGGGGCAGGACAGTGGTACGCAACCGAAGCTAAAACACTTCTGGAACGAATTTACGATGCCGACCCGGAACAGTGGGAGAAGATAGACAAGGTAAGACTTCTGGAACAAGTTCAGACCGCTAATTGGGAATGCTTCAATATTTCCAGAATATCACAACTTGCCGACACTATAGTTGCCCTTATTTCGTCCGATTTGGGCGTTAAATGCCAAGATAGCCTTATGGATGAACAATTAGCCACCTATGCAGATGAAGCCCTTAAACAGGGCGTTACGGATGCTAGAGCGCAAGCTATGTGTGTGAACTTTAGACACCAAGGCGGACAGGGAGCAGTAACGAGGATTCTGGCAAAGACTCAGAAGCCATATACGCTCGATAATCTCTATGCAGCTTGTCAGACGGACACAGGGAATCAAGTCGGGGCATATGAGAGCAGGCAGAGATTTGTTTATGGCGCATTAAAGACATATTTTCCAGAAAGTGAGGAGACAGACATGAACGCAATTGATAAATTAATCCAGATCGCAAAGAATGAAACCGGATATCTTGAAAAGGCAAGTAATAGTCAGCTTGATAGTAAGACAGCAAATGCCGGAGAAAATAATTATACGAAATATTGGCGTGATATTAAGCCGGATTATCAAGGACAGCCATGGTGTGCTGCATTTGTTTCGTGGTGCATGATGAAAGCATTCGGCTTAGACACAGCGAAGAAACTTTTGAAACACTGGCCATACGTTTATTGCCCGACAATGGCGGATTTGTTTACTCTGAACGGCAATCCAAAAGTCGGAGACATTGTTATTTTCTACAGAAACGGAGAATTTACGCATACTGGAATCGTAATAAAAGTGTCAGGAGATCGGTTCTGGACAGTCGAAGGAAATACTTCTGGTGGCTCTACAATTATCGCAAATGGTGGTGGTGTATGCCAGAAAAGTTACTACAACAGCAACCTTCCCGGAACAAAATTCTGCACTCCAAATTACAGTTTAGTTAAAAATACAACGTCAGTTTCAGGCTCAGATACAGCCAAAAAGCAGAACACTAGAGCCTACATTGCGCAGATAAAAAAGGACACAAAATGCTATACAAAATCAAACAAAAACAGCCCGTCAAAGCTGTTTCCAAAACTGAAAAAAGGTGCAGTTGTAGAGGTGATGAAGTACACAGAAACCGACAGCTCGGGACTTAAATGGTACTTCATCCGTATCCCACATCCGACAGAAGGGTTTGTTTTTGAATTTGTTCCAAAGGGAACGTTTACCAGAATCACAGAAATTTCTAAATGACAGTTGTAATATGACTTTTATAATGCTATAATAAAACGTGTTCGATATAGTAGTTCGTATTGCAAACCTTTTATTTATTAAGTGTTGAAAATGAAAATGACCGCCAATTACTCCTTCCCGGGTTGGCGGTCATTTTGCTATCAACTTATGTAATTTTCATATTTTTCTTTGATTTCCTTTGCTCCATTCTGCCTTATCTGGACAATGTCCCCAGAATCCATGACGAAATTATCACCTGCCGACTGAATATGATTCATGTTCACCAGATAACTCTGATGGCAGCGCAAGAATCGCTTATCAGACAACTTTTCTTCCAGATCGTTCAGCTTGCAAGTGGTCACGAAACATCGGTTATTTGTAGCGAAAATATGGCAAACTCTTGCCTGACTCTCGACGTACTCAATTTCATCGTATTTGAGCCGGTTTATCTGCCTGTGGAATTTGAACGTCAATGTTTCGTCCCTCATCTGTGACAGAATCTCGTCGATAGCCCGGTATATTCTACCGTATTCCTTGCCCTTGACCGCATACTGCATAGCACCGACGTCGAATGCTTCTTGCAGATGAGAATCGTCGGCTGTCCAGAATATAATCTTTCCATCATATCCAATATCCCGGAGCCGGTTCGCAATCTCCAAACCGTTCTCATTTTCCAGAATCATATCCAGTACAATTACATCGTACCATTTACCCTCTTTCACATCTTCAACAAGCGGATAACCTGCTGAATACTCGCTGATTTCATAGCGATAATCTCCTTTGCGCCGTAAGAATCCCGATACGCACTCTTTAAACAAGTCAACTTCAAGCTGGTTATCGTCACATATGGCTATTCTCATATGCGCACCCTCCTTTCGTAGTCTCAATTTGTCAAAATACGCCATGATTTTGACAGTACACACATTTTTCTTCTTGCTTGTGGTATTATTGTCCCACAAACAAAGTGTAGCACTTGAAATTGTTAGTGTAAAGCATTAAAGTTTGACATAATTCGCAAAATATGGTTTCTGTGTCCGGGAGGATGTGTGGATAGAGAGACTGCCTGCGAGAACGACAGGCAAAAGAAAGAGGGGCAGTTGCCCCTCTTGTTTATTTCGCTAAATACAAAACTGAAACAGTATCTATTTTTACGCACATTCCATTCTCTAACGGTAGATTCCCAATTTCACTGGAATACAAAGAATTAATGCTTTCTAAGTCAGAACCAAGACTTTCTTTATATTTTTTTGAAGCAACATGGTATTCTTCTGAATGTTCGTAATCATCATTCTTATAATCATCGTAGCTGTCATATACGCTAATAATTCCTGCTCCGTCGGTTATTGAAAAGGTGTACTTTCCGGCAGGAATATCTTCGCCAATAATATAAACACCTGGATTTAGCCTGCCGGTATCATCAAGAGAATCATTTTCCTGAGAATTAGAATTTTCGCTTTCCACGTCTTTTAAAACAGCTTCTTTTAATTTGGTTCCGTCTGAAAGACGCGTGATTGATAGCGAATCATCCCAAATTGAGCAAGCCAGAGTATCATTTTTGAAATTCCAAACGTTTGTTAGAACTACTCCATCATAACCACTCTTATAGAAATCATCAGTAACATAATCATAATCATACCAATCCTGCTGAGATGCTTCTGACAATACACCGGAAACCTTTGAAGCAAATGTGCCAACTTCATCATCTGGCACGTTCTCACTTATAACGACGCTTAGATGCAAGGATTTAGTGTTTTTGTCAATCACACATTCAGATGCTTCGACAAACCCATCTTCACCATTGATCTTATTAAGCATTTCATTAATGTTGTCAAAGGAAGTAGCACTGGCATTGACAGGCGAAATGCATAAAAAAGCACACATCGTTATAATTCCGCAAACTCTCTTTTTCATAAAACCCTCTTTTCTGCTAAAGAAATCTCATATACTGCACTGCAATAAAAACTACTTCAATGATTCCGACAATAATTCCGAACCATGAGCCAATATGCCTATATTCCTCTTTCTTTGTGCCAATATCTACTAATCCTACAATTGCTCCTGCGAGAGCCAGAGGAAACGACAGGATAATTGGCAACGGAAGAATAAATGCCACGCCTGCCAGAATACAGGAGATGACACTCAGGGTTGAATCTTTCTTCTTTTCACCTTTGCTCATACAATCCCCTCCCTTGTTAAAATTTTACAATATTATACCACCTCATACAAAGTGTGCATAGTAAAATATCAAAAAAGTAGATTATTTTTGCAGAAAAACTCCATGATTTTGCATTTACCAGAAAAACTACACAAATTCGTGCTATAATGCGTGATATATTTTTAGAAAAGAGTTGGTAGTAATGGAGAAGAACAGATACAGGATAGTCGTATTCATCCTGATATTTTGCGAAATATTCTGTGCGGTGCATATACCGTCACATGATATAGCAGAACGTCACCGCAGAGATGCGCAGATCACAAAGGAAGCTACGGAACAAATTTATTCCGTCCAGATGCAGGAGTTGAGCGAGATCAAGAAAATTTGCAATGCCAGATGTTATATTCGCGAAAGCACAATTTTCTTTGAGATTGCGAAGTTTGCCTACGAAATAACAAAAGTCCATGTATATATTTGGCAGTTGCCAAGAGGGAATATCGGTGATATAATAACGAAAAAAGAACCTATGTTCGATTATATTTCCCACTGTCCAGACATATACTGTAGTAAAGTTTCAATCGGGAGGTAGATATTATGGATTATAAAGAAAAAATTCTCAGACTGTTGGATAAGGTAAATTCAGAAAATACTTTAAAAAGAGTATATAAGTTGTTGGAATATCTCTATTTACGAGAATAGAAAATGCCCCTGTATAATGCAGGGGCATCATATCACACTTTCCATCATATTCGTGAAGTTGAATAGTATTTCCAATAATGTCATAATCAAAATCACTAATAGTCCCGTACTTCTCTGATTCATCTTTCTTAACTTAAATTCCTGTTACTGCTCCTGCATATACAGGACTACAAGTACTTAAAGTCGCAAAAGAACACATAAAAATCAATACTTTTTTCTTCATACTATGTTTTCCTTTCTTGATTAAAACTCATGCTTTGAAAACTCGCCCACATTGCCTACATTGATATTTGGTAGAAAATAATCCTTTACCAATTATTTGAACATTGGCACTTCGACAGGTGATAGCAGGACACTTGATTTTTCTGGTTATCTTGTCAATCTTATTCCTTTTCCTCATATAAAGCCCCTCCTGTGCTTTGTTT
>OLSF01002019.1_pt1 | contig 16909 bp, 15 predicted proteins | sample 1672301 | NCBI WGS metagenome assembly OLSF01 (sample SAMEA3136669, study PRJEB25190) | human gut metagenome | biome: human gut; feature: human-associated habitat; material: faeces | place: Austria | collected 2013
CCTGCCGATAGGCTTCATCCCAAGAGACGAACTGCTGAGCGAAGAGTCCAGCGGCGGCACAACAGGCCGCCAAGGACAGCATGATTTTTCGTATCATAAATATCAGTCTATTTTCAAAAAGGGAGGGGGCGGAAAATACTCCGGCCCTCTCTCCCGGTTTTGTCCGTTCTTTATTTCGTCACGCAGATATCGTCGATGAACCAGCGCGAGAACTCGCCCGAAGCGGGTTCGCTCGTAAAGCGCAGGGCCGTGGAGACCGTCGCGCCGTCGAGTTCCACCACCCTGCGGCGCCCCGTCAGGTCGCCGTAGTCCCGCAGCACGCTTCCGGCGTTGAGCCAGATATGCGTACCGTCGGGCAGCAGATTGGTCTGCCGGGCGAAGTTGGTCCGCACCGTGCGGCTGTCGAAACGGTCGTATACGGCATTGCGGGCCATGCGGAAGCGGCGTTTCGGATTCCAGACGCCGGAGACCTTTCGTTTCGATAATCGAAACGCCGCCTCCCGGAATAACCGATTATCGAAACCGGAACGGCGATAATCCGTTCGATACACGAAATTAGAACATCGCATTTCGGATTGTTTCGATTTTCGTCTTGGTTCGCCCGCTGAAATGGCGTACGTTTGTCCCAGTTCCGAAAGGGGCTATGAAGAATTCAGTTTGCATGTAGTGACGCCCACAGAAGTTGGAAGAATTGCTTGACAGTGACGCAACTATGTTCCGCACATCCGGAGGCTTCGAGGGGAGGGTTGTGAAACCCTCCCCTTTCCTTTCGTGCCCGCCGGAGAGACTCCGCATCGGGAACGGGGCGTCAGCCCAGCTGGGCGACGATCTCGCGCTGACGCTTGAAATAGTGGATGCGCCGCAGCTCTCCGCTGCCGGATATGAGCGTCGAAAACCGGCTCTGGGTCTTGATCCATTTCTTCACGTATTCGTACATCAGCGGATCGGGCGTCCGCAGTCCGTTCAGCGAGAACATTCCGATGTTCACGGCCTGGTGTCTGCTGGTCGTGACATAGCTGTACGACGACTCGAGGTCGATGTCCGAAAGATAGAGGAAGATCTTGTTGCCGTTCTCGAACTCCCCCTTGACCGCCACCGTCTCCATCTCGTCGAGCATGGCGAAGAGTTCGTCCCGGAGCACGCGAACGCTCTCCTGCGAAATCAGGTGCATCTCCCGGTAGGCGCGCAGGGCGTTGAGCCAGTGCTTGAAATTGCTGTCGTCGAAGATCAGGTAGGTCGTCGCGACCGACTGCACCCACCGGACATACTCCCGGCAGTTGCGCTGCAATTCCGCGGGGAGCTTCAGCTCCTCGAAGGTCCTCACGGCGGGGTTGCCCACTTCGTGCTGGTAAAGCCATTTGAAGAGCTTGAACCGGTTCAGGTTGTCGTATTTGCCGTAGAACTCCGCCGGCAGCGAATTGGTCGCCGTGGCAAATTCGGTCGTGGGGTCTGACGCCACCTCGCGCATAAAGGCGATATCGCGTTCCAGAATCTCGTTATAGGTTTCGAGCGGCGCCGTGAACTCCTTGAACTTGAGCTGGAACGACAACTTGTCCGTAGCCGCCAGCCCCACCACCCGGTCGAGCGAGAAGTGCATCCGCGCGCACAGCGCGCTGGCTTCGCCGAAGGTGAACGGCACTTCGCCGCGCAGCCTCCTGTAAGCGGCCTCGCGGCCTATGTTCAGCATGTCCATCAGCAGCGAAGCCGGATTCGAATGCTGCGGCGTATGCGCATGGATCGCCTCGATCAATGCGGCATTCGATTTTTCAAGCATAAATATAGTCAACAAAAAATTCTCTTCCCAAGTCACAAAGATACGAAAAAACCGGACGGTTGCAAAACTGAATCGCACCCGGTCCGGGGGGGGGAGACGCGTCGTCGCCCGCGGCGCCGAAGATCCGAAAGCCCGACCCGGAATCGCAGCCTGCGGTTCCGGTCCCCGGGATACGAAAAGAGGAGGGCCTGTACAGGCCCTCCTCCGGAATCGGTGAACGGATCGCTTATTTTCCCAGACCCATCTTTTCGATGAGGGCGCGGGTTTCGGGCTTGTGGCCGCGGAAACGCACGTAGAGTTCCATCGGGTGCTCCGTACCGCCCTTCGAGAGGACGTTCTCGCGGAACGACGAAGCCGCCTCGCGGTTGAAGATGCCCTTCTCCTTGAAGAGCGAGAAAGCGTCGGCCTCGAGCACCTCGGCCCACTTGTAACCGTAGTATCCGGCGGCGTAACCGCCCGAGAAGATGTGGCCGAAGGCCGGAGCCATCGCCGTTCCGGAAACGACGGGCAGCACCTGCGTCGGGGCCATCGAGACGGCTTCGAACTGCTCCACGTCGCCCTCGAACGGCTCGGTGAGCGTATGCCATGCCATGTCGGTCATGCCGAACGACAGCTGGCGCACGTTGGCGTAAGCCGCCAGATAGTTCTGCGCGGCGACGATGCGGTCGACGATCTCGGCGGGCATCGGCTCGCCGGTCTCGTAGTGCACGGCCCACAGGTCGAGGAACTCCTTCTCGGTCGCCCAGTTCTCCATCAGCTGCGAGGGCAGTTCCACGAAATCGCGGTAGACGTTCGTGCCGGTCTGCGACTCGTACTTGCCCTCGCCCAGCATGCCGTGCAGGGCGTGTCCGAATTCGTGGAGGAAGGTCTCCAGCTCGTCGAACGTCAGCAGCGACGGAGCCGTTTCGGTGGGCTTGGTGAAGTTCATCACCAGCGACACCAGCGGACGGGTCTCCTTGCCGTCCTCGATCTTCGTGCCGTGGAACTCGGTCATCCACGCCCCCGAACGCTTCGACTCGCGGGGGAAGAAGTCGAGGTAGAGGACCGCCATGAAGCGTCCGTCGGCGTCCGTCACGTCGTAGGCCGTCACGTCGGGATGGTACACCTCGATCTTGTCGTCGGGCGTGAAATTCAGCCCGTAGAGCTTGTTGGCCAGCATGAAGACGCCCTTCTTCACGTTTTCGAGTTTCAGGTAGGGTTTCACCAGCTCGTCGTTCAGGGCATATTTCTCATCCTTGTATTTCTCGGTGTAATAGGACCAGTCCCAGGGCATCAGCTGTCCCTTGAAACCGAGCGTAGCGGCGTAGTCGCTCACCGTGCGGTAGTCGGCGTCGGCATAGGACTTGGTCGCGGCCAGCAGTTCCGCGAGGAAGTCGTTGACCGTTTTCGTATTCTCGGCCATGCGGCGTTCGAGCACGTAATCGGCATAGCACTTGTAGCCCAGCAGGTTGGCGATCTTCAGACGCGTATTGGCGATTTTCTTCACGATCTCCGTATTGTCGAACTCGCCGCCCAGCGCCCTCGAATTGCTGGCTTTCCAGAGTTTCTCCTTCAGTTCGCGGTTCGAGGAATAGGTCATAAACGGCAGGTAGCTGGGATGTTGCAGCGTCACGGTCCAGCCCTTCTCGCCGCGGGCCTTGGCCTCGGCGGCCATGCCTTCGCGGACGAATGCGGGCAGCTCGGCCACCACCTTCGGATCGGTGATGTTGAGCGTGAATGCGTTGGTCGCGGCCAGCGCGTTCTGCCCGAACCGGAGCGTCAGCCCCGAGAGTTCGGAGGTGTACTTGCGGTAAAGCTCCTTGTCGGCGTCGGAAAGGGCCGCGCCGCTGCGAGCGAAACTCTGATAGGTGTCCTCGAGCAGTTTCCTGTCCTCTTTGCGAAGACGTCCCGGATGCTCGTAGACCTGTTTCACCCGGGCGAACAGCTCGGGATTGAGCGAGATGTCGTTCGACAGTTCGGTCAGCTTGGGCTGCACGCGCTGTGCGATCTCCTGCATTTCGTCCGACGTATCGGCTTCGAGCAGGTTGAAGAAAAGCCCCGCGATGCGGTTGAGCAGCTCGCCCTGACGCTCCAGCGCCACGATCGTATTGCCGAAGGTGGGTTTCTTGGGGTTGTTCACGATCGCGTCGATCTCGGCGCGCGAGCAGGCGATCGCGGCATCGAACGCCGGTTCGTAGTCCGCGAGTTTTATCTCGGAGAACGGCGGTGTCTCATGGGGCGTATCCCATGCGGCCAGCAGGGGATTCGACAGATCGAGTTCGGGCAGCTGCGCTTTGGGGATCGAATTGTCGGCGCAGCCTGCCGCCATAGCGGAAACGGCCATAATAAACAGTACTTTTTTCATTATCATATCAAATTAGCGGTTTCTTTTCCGATGGGTTCGAGTTTCAGTTTTCCCGGGCGGCGGATGCCGTTTCGGCAGCGGGAGCGGCGTCCTCGCCGGATGGTTCGGGTTCATTCAGAAGCCCCCGGCCGCGAAGCATCGCCCGCTTATCGGGGTCCTTGCCGCGGAAGTCGCGGTACATGGTCATGCCGTCCTCCGAGCCGCCGCGGGCGAGGATCTTGCGGCGGAAATCGCCGGCGATCTTCTTGTTAAAGAGGTCGCCGCTCTCGCGGAAGGACTCGAAGGCGTCCTTGTCGAGCACCTCGGCCCACGTATAGAAATAGTAGCCCGCGGAGTAGCCGCCGTCGAAGATGTGCGAGAAATAGGGGTAACGGTAGCGCGGCTCGATCTGCGGGATCAGCCCGCGTTTTTCGGTCAGGGCCTTGCGCTCGAAGGCCATCGGGTCGAACGGCTCGTATTCGGTGATCGAGTGGATGTCCATGTCCGAAAGCGACGCGGCGATCAGCTCGGTGGCCATGAAACCCTGGTTGAAAAGTTCGCTGCGGCGCAGTTTGTCGACGAGGTATTTCGGAATCACCTCGTTCGAACGGTAATGCACGGCATACTGCCTGAGCACCTCGGGATCGAACGCCCAGTTCTCCATCAGCTGCGAGGGCAGCTCCACGAAATCGCCCTCGACCTCCGCGAGTCCGCGGTACTTCACGTCGTGGAACAGGAAGTGGAGCGCATGCCCGAACTCGTGGAACAGCGTCTCGGTCTCGTCGAGGGTCAGCAGCGCGGGATTGCCCCCCGCCGGGCGCGTGAAGTTGCAGACGACCGACACCACGGGCGCCACACGCTTCCCGTCCTCGTAGGTCTGCTCCACGTAGTTGCCGCACCACGCGCCCTGGCTCTTTCCGTCGCGCGGGAAGTAATCGAAATAGAGCACGCCCAGATGCGACTGGTCGACGTCGAGCACCTCGTAAGCGACCGCCTCGGGGTGGTACAGCGGCACGACGATCGGGCGGAACGTGATGCCGTAGAGCCGGTTGGCGAGGAAGAAGATGCCTCCCTGCACGTTCTCCAGCGAGAAATAGGGCCGCAGCATCTCCTCGTCGAGGGCATATTTCTGCTTGCGGACCTTCTCGGCGTAATACCACCAGTCCCACGACGCGAACTCTCCCTCGGGGAAATCCTTCCGGAACAGCTCCTCCATCTCGGCCAGCTCGCCCTTGGCGCTTTCGAGCGCCGGGGTCCAGATCTCCTCCAGCAGGCCGTACACGGCGTCGGTCGTTCCGGCCATCTCGTCGTCCACGACGTAGGCGGCATACGAAGGATAGCCCAGCAGGTGTGCCTTCTCCGTGCGCAGGCGGATGAAATCGTTGATCAGCTGTTTGTTGTCATACTCGTCGCCGTTGTTGCAGCGGTTGAGGTAGGCCTTGTAGATCTGCTCGCGCAGTTCGCGTTTCGACGAGTAGGTCAGAAACGGGATCAGGCTGGGCTTGTGCAGCGTAAAGACGTATTTGCCCTTCCGGCCCATCGCCTCGGCCTTTTCGCGGGCCAGATCGCGGGCCGTGGCCGGGATGCCGTCCAGATCGGACGAGGCGAGTTCCAGCGCATAGTTGTTGTTCTCGGCGAGGAGGTTCTGCCCGAACTTCACGGCCGTGAGCGACAGCTCCTCGTTGATCGCCTTCAGACGCGCCTTCCGCTCGGCGTCGAGCAGCGCTCCGGCGCGCACGAAACTGCGGTAGGTCTTCTCCAGCAGACGGCTCTGCTCGGCGTCGAGTCCCAGCGCGGCGCGACGGTCGTAGACGGCTTTGATCCGTTCGAAAAGTTTCCCGTTGAGACGGATCTTGTCGGCGTGCGCCGCCATCCGGGGCATAATCTGCTCCTCCAGCGCCTGCATTTCGGAGGTGTTCTCCGCGGCGCAGAGCATCCCGAAGATCAGCTCGACCTGCGAAAGCATCTTTCCCGAAGCGTCGTAGGCGAGGATGACGTTCTCGAACGTCGGTGCGTCGTTGTTCGACGTGATGGCGTCGATCTCGGCCTCGTGCAGCGACATGCCGCGTTCGATCGCAGGCAGGAAGTGCTCCGGTTCGATCTTGTCGAAGGGCGGCACGCCGTATGGGGTCTCCCATTCGGCGAAAAAAGGATTTTCGCCCACGGTTTTCCCGGACTTGCAGGATATGAATGTCATAGCCAGAAAAAGTGTTAATAAAGCGGTGATACGTTTCATCGATCGTGTTATTTTAGTAACTTTGTCGCGCATTATTCGACAAAGTTAGGGAAAAATCTGTAAATAGAATAAATAATAGGTCTCCAATCATGCAACTTTTCTACGCGCCGGACATCGTCCCCCCGCTTCATACGCTGAACGAGGAGGAGTCGAAACACTGCATCCGCGTACTGCGGCTCCAGTGCGGCGGGCGCATCCATATAACTGACGGACGGGGCAATTTATTTTGTTGCGAAATCACCGACGACAATCCCCGGCGCTGCACCGTGCGGGTCGTCAGCGCCGAAACCGGGTTCGAAAAACTGCCTTACGCGCTGACGATGGCCGTCGCGCCGACCAAGAATTCGGAGCGTTTCGAGTGGTTTTTGGAAAAAGCCACCGAGGTGGGCGTCACGGCCGTCGTGCCGCTGGAAACGGAACACAGCGAACGCCGGGTCTTCAAGCCCGAGCGGGGCGAGAAGGTCGTCACCGCGGCGTTGAAACAGTCGCTCAAGGCCTACCGCCCCGTGCTGCATCCGCTCACCCCCTTCCGCGAAGCGGTGCTGTCGGCCCCCGAGGGGCGGAAGTTCATCGCCCACTGCGCCCCGGCGCAGTCGCCCGCCGGGAAGGCCTACCTGGCCCGCACGCTCCGTCCGGGCGAGACGGCCACGGTCTTCATCGGTCCCGAAGGCGACTTCTCGCCCGGCGAAATCGCCTTCGCGCTGGCCAACGGTTTCGAAGAGATCACCCTCGGACGACAGCGTCTGCGCACCGAGACCGCGGCCCTCGCGGCGGTGGTCATGGCATCGGTGGTCAACGGTTAAGAATACGATAAATTTCTGAAATATGCTTTTTCTCTACCTGCTAATCGCCCTGACGGCGGTCGCGGCGGCCATTTTCGCCACGCCGCTGCGGCGCAAGGTCTGGACTGCGCTGGCCCTCACGGCCGCCGGCGCCCTGTGGTGCTCGGCACGCGCCGTCGGCGTGCTGGCCGGAGCGGACAGCGGCCCCGTGTGGTCGGTCCCCGGCACGCTTTTCGGCGGCGACACCGGCTCGATGGACGGGCTTTCGGCGCTGTTCGTCGTGATCATCTCGGTCGGCGCCGTCGCCGCCGTGCTCTACTCGCGGGGCTATCTGGCCCACTGCCTTGCCGAGAAATCCCCGGCCCACATCTCGCTGCACTACACGGCGCTGGTGGCGATGTTCTACGCCATGCTGGGCGTGGTCCTTTCGGACGGCGGCTTCTCGTTCCTCTTTTTCTGGGAACTGATGACCGTGGCGTCGTTCCTGCTGATCCTCTTCGACGCCCAGCGGCGCGAAGTCCGGCGCGCGGCGCTCTCCTACCTGATTATGATGCACATCGGCTTCGTGCTGCTCGTCATCGGCTTCGTACGGCTCGACGCGGCCTGCGGCGCCGCCACGTTCGGCGCGCTGGGCGACTACTTCCGCACGCAGCCGGGACTGCCGCTGCTGCTGGTGTTCCTGGCGGGCTTCGGCATGAAGGCGGGACTTTTCCCGATGCACGTCTGGCTTCCGGAGGCGCACCCCGCAGCCCCGTCGCACGTCTCGGCCCTGATGTCGGGCGTGATGATCAAGACGGGCGTCTACGGCATCCTGCGCGTGACGGCCGCGCTGGGCGAACAGCCCCTCCTGCACACCGCCGGAGTGATCCTGCTCGCGGCGGGCGTCGTCACGGGCCTGTGGGGCGTGATCCTCGCAGCCATGCAGAACGACGTGAAACGCCTGCTGGCCTACTCCTCGATCGAGAACGTCGGCGTCATCCTCATCGGACTCGGCGTCGCCGCGTTGGGCAAATCCTCGGGCAACCAGCTCGTCGCGCTGTGCGGCGTCACGGGCGCCCTGCTGCACACGCTCAACCACTCGCTGTTCAAGAGCCTGCTCTTTTTCGGCGCGGGCAACATCCTCTCGCAGACCCATACCACGTCGCTCGACGCGCTGGGCGGGCTTGCGAAGCACATGCCGCTCACGGCGATCCTCTTCCTCACGGGCACGGCGGCCATCTGCGCCCTGCCGCCCCTCAACGGCTTCGTCTCCGAACTGCTGATCTACCTCGGGATGCTCGACGGCATCGCCTCGGGCAGCAACGTGCTGGCGTCCGCCGCCGGACTGGCCGCGCTGGCGCTGATCGGCGGACTCGTCGTCCTGGCCTTCACCAAACTCTACGGCACGGTCTTCCTCGGCTCGCCCCGCACCCACGAGGTCGCCGAGTCGTCCGAGGCCGACACCTTCCGCATCGCGGCGATGGCCCTGCCGCTCGCAGGCATCCTTTTCGTAGGGCTGTTCCCCCGGGCGGCCGTCTCGGCCGCGACCCGTGCCGCGGGCTTCTTCCTCCGCACCCCGGCCGACGCCGCCGACTGGCTGCTCTCGCCGCCGCTCGCCGCCGCGGGACGCACGGCCTGGATTCTGATCGCCGTGGTGTGCCTGCTGCTGTGGCTCCGCCGCCGGACGCTGCGCACGCGCACCGTCGCCAAGGGTCCCACATGGGGCTGCGGCTTCACGGCGCCGAACGTCCGGATGCAGTACACGGGCGAATCCTTCTCCGAAGGGCTTCAATCCATCGCCACGTCGCTGACCCAGAACAGCGGCCAGGGCTCCCCCGTGGGCAAAGGCGAAATCTTCCCCGCGGCCCACTCGTTCGACATCGGCCACCGCGACCGCATCGGCCGGCTGTTCGCCGCCTGGTGGGTCGAACTGCTGCGCGTGATCAACCAGCGCGTGATGCGCCTGCGCACGGGCAAGATCAACCATTACATCCTTTTCGCACTGGCTTTCCTGGGGCTGGTGTTCCTGTTGTCGGTATTTAACGCGATTTAAGATGGCAGCACTCAACACACTCCTTCTTCTGTTGGCGGCCCTGGCGATTCCGGGACTGATCAACCGCACCCGCGCGCTGCTCGCGGGCCGCAAGGGCATCTGCTTCGCCCAGCACCTTTACGACGTGCGCCTGCTGCTGCGCAAGGGCGCCGTCTACTCCCCCACGACGACCGCCGTGTTCCGCGCGGCCCCGTCCGTCACGCTCGGCACGGCCCTCGTCGCCGCGCTGTTCGTCCCCGTAGGCGACCTGCCGTCCGCGCTGTCGTTCGAAGGCGACCTGATCGCCTTCGCCTACCTCCTGGCTCTGGGCCGCGTGGCCCTCATCCTCGCGGCGATGGACACCGGAAGCTCGTTCGAGGGCATGGGCGCCAGCCGCGAAGCCCTGTACGGCGCGCTGGTCGAACCGGCGCTGATGCTCGTCTTCGGCACGCTGGCCCTGCTGTCGGGCTACACCTCTTTCGACGCGATCTTCTCGGGCGACGCCGTGAACGGCGTGCAGCTGGTCGTGGTGCTGCTGCTGGCGGCCTACGTGCTCGTGAAGATCGTCTTCACCGAGGCCGGGCGCGTCCCGGTCGACGACCCCCGCACGCACCTCGAACTGACGATGATCCACGAAGTGATGTGCCTCGACTACTGCGGCGTCGACCTGGCCTATATCAAGATGGCCGGATGGCTCAAGACCGCCGCGCTGTCGGTGCTCGCCGCCGACGCCGTCGCCGCGACCTGCTGTCCCCGCTGGTGGGCGGCGGCCCCGCTCGCGGTGCTCGTCACGGGGCTTTCGGTGGGCATCGTCGAATCGACCCAGGCCCGCAACAAACTCGCCCGCAACACCACCTTCATCCTCACCGTCGCGGCGCTGGCCGTCCTCGTGTTCTTCACGGGCTACCTGCTGCAACTTAACATCGGTCTGCAATGATACTTCCGCTGATCATCCTCTACGTCGTGACGCTCGTCTATCTGGCGATCACCGAGCGTTTCCGCAATTTCGCCTCGCTGATCGGCCTTCAGGGGTGGCTGCTGTTCGCCGTCGCCCTGGTGCGGCTGCACGCCATCAACCCCGCCGAACTGGCCTTCATCTGCCTCGAAACCCTGCTTTTCAAGGGCATCCTCGTCCCGGGACTGCTTTTCGCCGTCATCCGCCGCACGAAGATCAACCGCGTCTCGCGCTCCGGCTCCACGCAGTCCGGCTCGCTGCTGCTGTCGCTCGTGGCGCTGGCCGTGAGCGCCTCGGTCACCTATTACATCGCCGACACGACCATCGACCTGGTGTTCTTCGGCGTGGCCTTCTACTCGCTGTTGAGCGGACTGATCCTGATCGTCATGCGCCGCCGGATCTTCTCCCACATGGTCGGCTTTCTGGTCATCGAAAACGGCGTGTTCCTCTTTTCGACGGCCATCGGCGTCGAGATGCCGCTGCTGATCAACTTCGCCATCCTGCTCGACATCCTCATCTCGGTGCTGATGCTGGGCATCTTCTTCACCAAAATCGACGGCAAGCTCCATGCCGACGACGCCGATTCACTCACCAACGTAAAGGACTGACGCCATGATCTGCTACCTCATTTTCAGCGTCCTCATCGCGGCAGCGGCCTTCACGGTCCGCCGCCGGAGCCTGCTGCGCCTCACGGGCGCGGCCTTCTACGCCGTGCAGGCGGCCTTCGCCGTTCGGATCGTCGCCGGAGGGCTTTACGGCGAGACCTCGGCCGTGTGGTTCGCCTTCGACGCCGCGGGCACGCTCTTCTACTGCCTGCTCTGCATCGTCTCCGCCTTCGCCTTTTTCCACTCGAAGGCCAGCCTCCACGACTGCGACCTGCGCCAGACCCGCACCTACGCGGGCCTGCTGATGCTCCTGACCACAGCCATCGCGGGAGCCTATTTCGCCTCGAACCTCGCCGTGACGTGGATCTTCCTCGAAGCCACCACGCTCTGCTCGGCGGGCATCGTCTACCACCGTCGCACGGCGCAGGCGCTGGAAGCGGCGTGGAAATATGTCTTCGTCTGCTCGACGGGCATCGCCATGGCCTATCTGGGCATCCTGTTGCTGGCCGCCGCGACCAAATGCGAAACGCTTTCGTACGAAGCCGTCGCCGAAGCGGCCTCGTCGGGCAACCCGCTCTACCTGAAGACAGCCTTCCTGCTGATTCTCAGCGGATACAGCTGCAAACTGGAGCTGTTCCCGCTCTACACGGTCGGCATAGACGCCAATTTCGCGGCCCCCGCGCCTGCTTCTGCACTGATCTCCACAGGACTGGTCAACGCCGGATTCCTCGCGCTGCTGCGCGTCTACAAACTGCTCGCCGGAACGGAGGTTTTCCCGTGGGTGCGCTCGGTACTGCTCATCGTGGGCATTCTCTCGCTGGGCGTGGGCGCGCTTTTCCTGCGCCGCACCAACAACTACAAGCGCTTCCTCTCCTACTCCACCGTCGAGAACATGGGCATCGCCGCCATCGGGCTGGGCATCGGCGGCATCGGCGTATGGGCGGCGCTGTTCCACGTATTCTGCCATACGCTCATCAAGAGCAGTCTCTTCCTGCAGATGGCCGTCGTACGGCAGGTGTATGACAGCTACCGCATCAACCGCATCGGCGACTACATCCGCATCAACCGCGTCGGGGCCGTCGGCCTGCTGACGGGCATGGTCGTACTGCTGGCCTTCCCGCCCTCGCCGCTGTTCGTCTCCGAGCTGATGATCCTCAAGCAGGTCATCACCGACCGGAACTGGTGGCTCGTGGCGGGACTGCTGCTGCTCATGTGCATCGTCATCTACTCGTTCGGATCGCGTCTGATCCGGCTCTGCTACCAGCCCAATCAGGACCGCCTGCACCCCTCGAAAGCCCACAAGGCGCTCTCGTGGTCGGCCCTGTCGCTGCTCGCGGCCGCCGTCGTGCTGGGCATGTGGCAGCCGGAACTTCTGCAACGGATCATCACCGAAATCGCCGCGTTATGAAATATTATATAACCGATAATACAGCCCCCGCCGTACCGCTGTCGGAAATTCCCGAAGCGTCGTACGCCGAATTCTACGCCGATCTGGCCGCCAAGCTGGCCGACGCGCGTTACCATATAGCCCACTATTTCGCCCTGCCGCTCGGCGACCGGCTCCGGTTCTTCTGCCTGCTGCTCGACGACACGGAGGCCAAGGTGCTGATCGCGTCGCACGCCATGGAGTACTACGACGAGCAGGAACTCCCTTCGCTCACGGCCCTGCACCCGCAGGTGCACCCGTTCGAGCGCGACATCGCCGAACGTTACGGCGTGCGTTTCGACAGCATGCCGTGGCCCAAGCCGCTGCGTTTTCCGTTCGACCGGTTCGACCGCGGCAGTACGATGGACAACTACCCTTTCTACACGATGGAGGGCCGTTCGCTGCACGAAGTGAACGTCGGCCCGATTCATGCGGGAATCATCGAACCGGGCGCGTTCCGCTTCATCTGCAACGGCGAGCAGGTGCTCCACCTCGAAATCGCGCTGGGATACCAGCACCGCGGCGTCGAGCATGAATTCGAGACTACGGCCAACCGCCTGCGGCAGATGTGTCTCGCGGAAGCCGTCGCGGGTGACAGCGCCGTGACCCACGCCGCCACGTTCGCGTCGGCGGTCGAGAAACTCACGGGCGGCGTCCCCTCCGCACGGCTCGGCGTCGAACGCGCCGTGGCGCTCGAACTGGAACGGATGGCGATGCAGATCGCCGACACGGGCGCGCTCTGCATGGACGTCGGCTACCAGCTGGGACAGGTGGCCTGCGAAGCGCTCCGGACGATGACGATCAACACCACGCAAGCGTGGTGCGGCAACCGCTTCGGCAAGGGGCTGATCCGCCCCGGCGGCACGAACCATCCGCTGACGGCCGAAAAAGCGGAGATGATCCGCCGCAACGTCGCGCAGATCGCCCGCCGTTACGACGAAGTGCGCCGCGACATCAAGTCGTCGCCGACGCTGCTGGCCCGCTTCGAGCAGTGCGGCATCGTGCCGCGCGAGGAGATGCTCCGCATCGGCGGCGTGGGTCAGGCGGCCCGCGCGAGCGGCGCGGCCCGCGACATCCGCGCCACGCACCCGTGGGGCGTTTTCGCAGGAACGATCCGGCACGAAAGCATCGTCAAACGCCACGGCGACGTGATGGCGCGTCTGATGGTGCGCTGCCGCGAGGTGCTGCAATCGGCCGGGTATATCGACCGCCTGCTGGCGGACTATGTCCCCGGAAGCCTGCCTGCACCCGATTATGCCGCTCCGCCCGCACCCGATTCGCTCGCGTTCGGGCTGGTCGAGGGGTGGCGCGGCGAAACGTGCCACGTCCTGCTGACCGACGCCCAAGGCCGGATCGCCGCCTGCCGCATCAAGGACCCCAGCCTGCACAACTGGCTGGCGCTGGCGCTGGCCGTGCGCGGCGAAGGCATTTCGGACTTCCCGATCTGCAACAAGAGTTTCAACCTCTCCTACTGCGGCCACGATTTGTAAAGACGAAAAACATGATACTACCGAAAATAAAAGTACTGCGCAGCCACGGGAAACAATACATTCCCGATCTCGACGCCGTCGAACTGACCGAAGAGTTCCGCGGACGGCCCGAACTGACCGAAACCCCGGACACCGCGGACCTCGAACGGGCAGCGGCAATCTGCCCCACCGGGGCGCTGACCACCGCGCCGCTCTCGCTCGACCTCAGCCGCTGTCTCTTCTGCGGCGAATGCGCCCGCACGGCGCCGCGCAATATCCGCTTCACGAACGACTACCGCATCGGCTCGCCGACGCGCGAAGGACTCGTCGTGCGGCCCGGCGACAAATGCGTGCGGTTCGACCCCGCGGCCGTACGCCCCGAAATCGGCCGCTACTTCGGCCGCTCGCTCCAACTGCGCGAGGTCTGCGCCGGGGGCGACGCATCGGTCGAAATGGAACTCAACGCCACGGGCAACGTCAATTTCGACTTGGGACGTTACGGCATCGGCTTCACCGCTTCGCCCCGCCATGCCGACGGCGTGGTGGTGTCCGGCCCGATCACGGTCAATATGGCTGAAGCGCTCCGGATCTGCTTCGACGCCGTTGCCGACCCCAAAATCCTCGTCGTCTGCGGCTCGGAAGCCTGTTCGGGCGGTCTGTTCGCCGGCAGCCGCGCCGTGGACCGCACCTTCTTCGATACGCACGCCGCCGATCTCTGGCTGCCGGGCGCCCCGACGCATCCGATGACCTTCATCGACGGCATCCTCAACCTGTTAGGCAAGAAAAAACGCGAATGACCATGCAACGACTCCGAACGATTTTCGCCTCGTTCTTCAAGATCGGGCTTTTCACCTTCGGCGGCGGATACGCCATGCTGCCGCTCATCGAGCAGGAGCTGATCGCCAAGCGCGGATGGATCGAGCACAAGGAATTCTTGGACCTGCTGACCCTCGCGCAGTCGGTTCCCGGACCGATCGCCATCAATACCTCGGTATTCGTCGGCTACAAGATGCGGGGTCTCAAAGGCGCCGTCGCGGCACTGCTGGGCAGCGTCCTGCCGTCGTTCGTCATCATCCTCGCAATTGCCCTGATGTTCGCCGACATCCGCCACAATCCGGTCGTGGACGCGGCCTTCAAGGGCATGCGCCCGGCTGTCGTTGCGCTGATCGTGGTGCCGGTTTTTTCGCTCGCACGCGGCATGCACTGGTCGATGTTCTTCGTCATCGCGGCGGCGGCCTTCGCCGTATGGTATCTGGGCTGGTCGCCGATCTACATCCTGATCGCCGCGGCCGCGATCGGCATTTCATGGACGCTGCTCATCACTAAAAAGGCAAAAAAATGATCTTCTGGCAACTCTTCGCAAGCTACCTCAAAATAGGGTTCTTCGGCTTCGGCGGCGGATACGCCATGCTCTCCCTGATCCAGAACGAAGTGGTCGTCCAGCACGCATGGATGACCAACGCCGAATTCGCCGACATCGTGGCCGTCTCGCAGATCACGCCCGGTCCCATCGCCATCAACTCCGCGACCTACGTCGGCTATACCGTCGGCGCGCAGGCCGGAAACGAGTGGTGCGGCATTCTGGGGGCGGCGCTGGCGACGTTCGCGGTCTGCCTGCCCTCGCTGACGCTGATGCTGCTCATCACGCGCTTCTTCCTGCGGCTCAAGCAAAATCCGCTCGTCGAAGGAGCCATGAAAGGCATGCGGCCCGTGGTGATCGGCATGATCGCGTCGGCGGCGCTGCTGCTGATGTTCCCCCATAGCAAAGCCCCCGACGAGCAGAATTTCATCGACGGCTGGAGCTGGGCGCTGTTCGGCGGCGTCTTCATCGCTTCGGTCAAAAAAATGAATCCCATTCTGTTGATCGCCCTCTCGGCCGCAGCGGGAATCCTGATCTATTACGTATTCTGACCCCATCCCTCTCCTATAAAAACGGCCGGAGCGCATACGCCCCGGCCGCTGTTTTCCCAACAGTCGCCGATCACACCACGGCGACGACCGCCGCACCCGCCAGCAGCAGGAACAGGAAGACTCCGAGACACAACAGCCCCAGAACGGCTATGAACGTGCCGATACAGCCCCAGCGCTGATCGCCGCCCGGCAGCGGATCGGTCAGCAGGGTGATGATCAGGCCGACGAGCGGCGTGAAGATCAGGCTCAGCAGGAAAGCCAGCCCGAAACCGATGCGCCGGCGGCTGCCGATGATACCCACCAGAACAGCCAGCAGGCAGCCGCTCAACAAACCGAACAACAGAGTCAGAATAGCCATAATCGAAATCTTTTAACGGATGAAACGGTAATAGGTCCCCAACGGCAGCTGCTTGCCCGCTCGGTCGGTGAAACAGAGTTCGCCGTACTGCTCTTCGAGCGGCGCGCCGAAAGCCTGCCGCACGGCGGTACGGGCCAGCGTGGACGAAAGGCCCATCGAGTAGAGGTTCAACACGAGAAACGCCCCCTGCGGCTCCAGCAGCTGCGCGCAGCAGGCGAGCATCTCGCAGATATTCTCCTCCAGAATCCACTTTTCGCCGTTGGCGCCGCGGCCGTAGGCCGGGGGATCGAGGATGATACCGTTGTAGCGGCTGCCGCGCCGCACTTCGCGCCGGACGAATTTGAGCGCGTCTTCGACGATCCACCGGATGCCGTCCAGCCCGCTCAGTTCCATATTCTCGCGCGACCACGTCACGACCTGCTTCACCGAATCGACATGGGTCGTCTCCGCCCCGGCGGCACGCGCCGCAAGGCTCGCGCCGCCCGTATAGGCGAAAAGGTTCAGCACGCGGGGCGTAACCGGTTTTCGCGGCGCAGTCCGGCCCTTTGGCGCAGCTCCGGACAGGACGCCCTCGGATGCGGTTGTGGCCGGAGCGCCTGCAGGAGCGGTTGTGTCCGGCATCGCATCCGGCGCCTTTCCGCCCGCAATCCCCATCGCAGCGGCCCCGCCCGAAGCCAGCGCCCGGCAGTTGTCGTAGATGAAATTCCAGTTGGCGGCCTGCTCCGGGAAGATGCCTACGTGCTTGAACGAGGTGAGTCCCAGCCGCATGCGCAGCCGCATCCCCTTATAGACGTAATCCACCGTCCAGCGCGAGGGCATTTCGGGACCGAGACGCCACTCGCCGCGCTCCTCGCTGCGCGTATCGCGCAGAAAGGAGGCGTCGGCCGCGCGACGCCACTCCTCCTCGGAGAGCGTCCGCCGCCAGATGGCCTGCGGTTCGGGACGCCGCGTAACGTAACGCCCGAAGCGTTCGAGTTTCTCGAAATCGCCCGTATCGATCAATTCGTAATCCCCGAAAGCGGGTGTCAGCTGTTCTTGCATAAAAAAATCTCCTTTATT
>OLSF01002020.1_pt1 | contig 16905 bp, 12 predicted proteins | sample 1672301 | NCBI WGS metagenome assembly OLSF01 (sample SAMEA3136669, study PRJEB25190) | human gut metagenome | biome: human gut; feature: human-associated habitat; material: faeces | place: Austria | collected 2013
TACTGAGCGGTCCCCTCTGCCCTGCGGGCATCTCCCCACCCCGTGGGGAGTCACCTTTTCAAGGGGTATGTAAGCTTGCAAACGCCGTATGAAATAAAGCTACCCGCCTGCACCAGAAAACACCTGAATATCAACATTACCGATACCGGCAAGGGCAACAATCGGCGTTGGCAAGCCACAGGCGGACAGCGAGGTACGAGCAAATTCCGCCGAACGGTTTCGACATGGCTGCCCTAGAAGTTATGTTTCACGGGGCGATGTGGGCATCGCCCCCTACTTAGGGACCTAGTGCATGTGGAAAATCTTTTACTTGCTATGTTAGGTTTCACGAAGAAATCCCTCCGGCACTTCGTGCCACCTCCCTTTTCAAGGGAGGCTTTTTGTTCAGGCTCCCTCATGAATTGAGCTTCTTTTTCAGGGACGGCTATTCCACAGGCATCTCTCACTGTCACCCAAACAATTTCCTGCACCGGAAAATATTTCTGAGAATTTCGTGAAAACCATAGCAATTCCAAATGAAATGTGGTATAATAAATTCTGTGAGCCGCTGCATAAAGCTTGTGCAGCGTTTCCCTGTATACCGAGCCGGCTCTCACGTCGCCTGCTCTGTCAGAAATTTTCTGCGTATACGCCACTATGCAGAGCGTGTGCACATGAGATAAGGCAATTCCGCACAAAGAGCGTCTGGCGACTTTGCACGCCGCTTTTTGTTTCATCTGACGAAAAATTTGACGACGCATCTGTCGCACAATCTTTGTGCGGTATTGCCATAAAAACACGCTCCGAAACCCGCCTATGGCAGGTTCTGATATTCGTGCGGGCAGTCCCTTTTCCGGACTGCCTTGAGAAAGGACGATGTTATGACAACCAGTTATCAACGTATCCCGCTTTCAGATGCCATTGCATTTTCTGAAATTCTGGATCCCAAACTCAAAACCAACTCGCTGCGGATCCAATTCCTCCAGCCTTTGTCGGAGAAAAACGCAGCTGCCTGCGGACTGGGCGGTTCTCTGATCGCCTCCAGCAGCAAAGCCTATCCCTCCAACGCGATCATGAACCGCAAGCTGCACATGCTGTACGGGGCAGATCTCAGTTGCAGCATTTCCAAAATGGGTGATGTACAGGTCATCACCCTGCAGACTTCTTCCATTGCTGACCGCTATGCTCTGGAACACGAAGCTGTCTTTTCGGAACTCACCCAGATCCTGCTGGGCTGCATTTTTGAGCCGAATGTAACAGACGGTGCATTCGACGAAACCGAGTTCCGCATTCAGCAGACCAACCTGCTGGACTGCATTGATGCGGAAGTCAACGAGAAGCGGCAGTACGCCATTTCTCAAACCCACAAGACCGCATTCGCCGGTGAACCGGCTGCCTTTTCCTGCTACGGCACCCGCGAATCTGCCGAAGCCATGACTCCGAAGGCTGCTTACGAAGCATTTCAGCAGCTGCTCCGGACGGCACAGATCGAGATCTACTTTGTGGGACCGGAAGCTGTTCCCCAGCTGGCGGACACCCTGCGGCAGGCTTTCGCTGCCATTGCCGACCGGAAGCCGGTTCCCGTTTCGTTCCTGTCCCCCAGCCCCTGCAAGCCGGAGCCTGTCACCGTGCGGGAAGCCCTGCCGGTCAACCAGTGCAAAATGGTCATGGGCTGGAAAACCAGCTATACTGACCGGTATGCCCTGAAAATGATGACGATGCTCCTCGGCGGTACACCCAGCTCCAAGCTGTTCGCCAACGTGCGGGAAAAGATGAGCCTTTGCTACTACTGTGCGGCAAACTTCAACGAGTGCAAGTCGTTCATGCAGGTGGACAGCGGCATTGAAACCGAAAATCTGGAAACTGCCGAAACTGCCATTGCGGCACAGCTGGAAGCCATTTGCAGCGGCGACATTTCGGACGAGGAAATGCACAGCACCATGATGACCATTCACAACACCCTCTGCGGTGTGGGCGATACTGCCAGCAGCTATATTGCATGGTATTTCGGGCAGTTCTGCCGCGGCACCAAGCTGACACCGGCGGAAGAAGAAGAACGCTACCGTCAGGTCACCAGGGAGGACATCATCGCGGCGGCAAAGTCCATGCAGCCGGATACCGTTTATATTATGGAATGCAAAGAACAGGAGGCGGAATAACATGGCAGAAACCACGAAAAAGACGATCGTTTCCCCCCAGACCGGTGACAAGTACACCCATATCCACCACAAAAGCGGACTGGAGATCTTAGTCTGCGAAATGGAGGGCTACAGCACCACTGAAGCCATGTTCGGCACAAAGTACGGCTCGATCAACACCCAGTTCAAGACCGCGGCGGACAAGGACTACTGCACCGTTCCAGAGGGCATCGCCCACTTCCTGGAACACAAGCTGTTCGAGAACGAGGACTGCGATGTGTTCGACCTGTACGCCAAGACTGGTGCCAACGCCAACGCGTTCACCTCGTTCGACAAGACCTGCTATTTCTTCAGCTGCTCCGACAACTTCAAGGCTTCGCTGGAGATCCTGCTCTCCTTTGTCCAGTCGCCGTACTTCACGCCGGAAAGCGTTGCCAAGGAACAGGGCATTATCGGGCAGGAGATCCGCATGTGCGACGACGACCCCGGCTGGCGGGTATTCTTCAACATGCTGTGCGGTCTGTACCAGAAGCATCCGGTTCGCATCGACATCGCTGGCACCATTGAGAGCATTGCGGAAATTACAGACGATCTGCTGTACCGCTGCTACCGCACGTTCTACAACCTCCACAACATGGTACTGGCAGTTGCCGGAAAGTGTACGGTGGACGAGGTGCTGGAGGTTGCCGACCGGCTGCTGAAGCCCTGCGAAGACCAGAAGCTGGAAACCGTCTTTCCGGAGGAAACACTGGACATTGTACGAGAGGAAACGGTGGAATCTGCCGCAGTGGGACAGCCGCTGTTCAATCTGGGCATCAAGTGCCAGCCACGGCAGGGACTGGACAATCTCCGTGCGGAAATGCTGGCGGACATCACCATGCAGACCTTATCCGGCAGTTCCTCTCCCCTGTATCAGGAAATGCTGCAAAGCGGACTGGTCAACGAGAGTTTCTCCAGCGAGGTCTTTAACGGCGACGGGTTCTTTACCATGATCTTCGGCGGCGAATCCCGCGACCCGCAGGCGGTGCGGGAGAAGGTCACCGCGGCAATTCTGGACGCACAGAAAAACGGGCTGGACGAGGTCATGTTCAACGAGTCCAAAAAGTCCGCCTACGGAGAACTGGTGCGGAAGCTGGGCGATGTTTCCGCCGTCACTAACACGCTGGTAGCAGCTCACATGGCTGGCTGCGGACTGTACGACCCCATGCAGGTGCTGTCTGAAATGACACTGGACGACTGCAACCGCTTCCTGCGGGAAGAAGTCGATGTCCGCCGCATGAGCCTGTCTGTCATCACACCGGCAGAATAATCCAAAGGAGCCGAAAACATATGGCAACTGAAACAATCGGGACACTGGACTACAACGAGATCGTTTTCCCGAAGCTGGGCATCGATCTCCACGTCAACAGCACCGCCTTTTCGATCGGCGGGCTGGACATTCAATGGTACGGCATTCTCATCACGCTGGGGCTGGGGCTGGCAATGATCTACGCGTTCACCCAAGTGAAAAAGTACGGGCTGAATCCGGACCGCGTGCTGGACTGCATCATCGGCGGCATCATCGGCGGCGTGGTAGGTGCCCGTGCCTACTACGTGCTGCTGAACTGGAGCGATTACGCCGGCGACTGGAAAAGCATTTTCAACATTCGCGGCGGCGGGCTTGCCATTTACGGCGGCATCATCGGCAGTCTGCTGGTGGGCTTTCTGGTGGCAAAGATCCGCAAGGTGAAGTTTCTCCCCCTGCTGGACATCGTGGGCATCGGGTTCCTGCTGGGACAGGGCATCGGCCGCTGGGGCAACTTCTTCAATCAGGAGGCGTTCGGCTGCAACACCGACAGCCTGTTCGGCATGTCTGGCGGACGGATTCAGGAGTGGATCACCGACCAGTACCCCTCTACCACCTATTTCGCCAACTTCGGCACCACGCTGGACGCTTCTCAGCCAGTACACCCCTGCTTCCTGTACGAATCCCTGTGGTGCCTGCTGGGCTTTGTACTGCTGGCAATTTTCGCCAAGAAAATTCGCCGGTACGACGGACAGATCTTCCTGATCTATATCTGCTGGTACGGTGCAGAGCGTGCCGTGGTGGAGAGCCTGCGGACGGACAGTCTGGTAATCGGCAACGTCCGCGTGTCCCAGATACTGGCGATCACCTGCGTGGTGATTTCCATAATTCTGCAAATCGCAATTGGCACCAAAGTGAAACGCATGGGCGTGGACTACCGCATGTACAAGGACACCAACGAATCCAAGCAGATGCTGGCAGAATATGAGGCTGCCAAATTTGTGAAAGAGCCGGAGGACGACACCAACGAGGACACCGCTTCGACAGACGAAGTGGCAGAAACAGATACGACAGATTCTTCAGAATCGGACGAAACACCAGCAGAAACTGATACCAACCAAACGGAAAAGGAGTAAATAACCATGGCAAAACTGATTTCGGGCAAGGAAGTTTCCACCCAGATTCGCCAGAAGATTCGGGAACAGGCACAGCAGCTGCGGGAGGACCGCGGTATTCAGCCGGGGCTTGCCGTGATTCTGGTGGGCAATGATCCGGCATCGCAAATCTATGTTCGCAACAAGCAGAGAGCCTGCGAGGAAGTGGGCTTTCACGCATTCGAGTACAAGCTGAACGAAAACGCAACGGAAGAACAGCTGCTGGATCTGATCGGCGTGCTGAACAAGGACAACAAGGTACACGGCATTCTGGTACAGATGCCGCTGCCGGATCACCTCGATGAACAGCTGGTCATCAAGACCATTTCCCCGCTGAAAGATGTGGACGCATTCCACCCCATAAACGTGGGCAAGATCATGATCGGCGACTACGACTTCCTCCCCTGCACACCGGCGGGTGTCATGGAACTCATTGACAGCACCGGCGTGGAGATCGACGGCAAGAACTGCGTGGTTGTCGGCAGAAGCAACATCGTGGGCAAGCCCATGGCAATGCTGCTGCTCCACCGGAACGCAACTGTTACCATTTGTCACTCCCACACCAAAAACCTCAAGGAGGTTTGTGCATCGGCGGATATTCTGGTCAGTGCCGTGGGAAAGGCACACTTCATCACCGCGGACATGGTGAAAGAGGGTGCGATCGTGATCGACGTGGGCATGAACCACGACGAAAACGGCAAGCTTTGCGGTGACGTGGAATTCGCCGAAGTGGAACCCAAGGCAAGCTATATCACACCGGTTCCCGGCGGCGTGGGACCGATGACCATTACCATGCTGATGAAAAACACCCTGCGTGCAGCAGAAATGAAACAGAAGTAATCTCAATCCTCTATATCAAAAACGCCCCTCCGGTGCACTTGCCGGAGAGGCGTTTTTTTGATATGCTGCATCTTGCCGCCGCAGGGTGACATGCCATAACACAAAAGAGCCACTGCCCGAAGGCAATGGCTCTTTCTATGAACAACAATTTTGAAATGCGATTATTCCTTTACGCCGCCCAGTGCTACACCAGCAACGATGAATCTGGACAGAATCAGGTAGATCACAATGATCGGGATAACAGACAGTGCAACTGCAGCGTACTGTGCACCCAGATCAGGGTGCTTATCCTGACCCAGAACGCTCTGGATCATGATCGGCATTGTGAAACGCTTTTCATTGGAAATGATGATCATATTCTGTGTATAGAAGTTGTTCCAGTTCTGTACGAACGCGAAGATCGCCTGTACTGCAATTGCCGGTTTGCACATCGGAATTGCAATGGTCAGGAAGGTGCGGAACTCGCCGCTTCCGTCGATACGGGCAGCCTCTACGATGTCCAGCGGGAAAGAAGACTTCATATACTGACGCATATAGAATACAACGGCAGGTGCTGCGATTGCAGGAATGATCAGCGGAATGTAGCTGTTTGCCAGACCCAGAGTACCTACCATGAACTTTACGAAACCGGTAGATGTAACCTGAATCGGGATCATCATAACTGCCAGAATAAACGTATATGCACCGTCACGGATCTTGAAATCGTAAACGGTCAGACCATAAGAGGTCAGTGCGGAGAAGAATACGGTCAGAATTGTGGTACAGCCTGCAATAATCAGGGAGTTCCGGTAGCCCAGCCAAACGTTAAAGTTCGGGGACTGCGGGAATTCACCGCCGGCAATATTTCTGATATTGGTTGCCAGATTACCACCCGGCAGGAACTGCAACGGTTGAGCACGCAGAGCAGCGTCCCCGTGGGTTGCGTTCATGATCATGATGTACAGCGGAACCAGACAGATCAGTGCCAGCAGAACGCAGACAATGAAGCAGCCAGCCGATTTCAGTCTTTGCACCAGAATGTAATTGTCCTTAACACCAACGTTTTCCATTATGCACCCAGACCTCCATTCTTAGCCAGCTTCTGCTGTTTCTTGTATTCCTTGACCAAAGCCTTACGCTCCTTCTTCTTCCGATGCTCGTCTTCATCGCGGTTCATACGGAATACGAGAATACCCAGAGCCGCAGTGATGATAAACAGAATTACGGAAGCGGCACCGGCAATGCCGTAGTCAGGCTGGTGAACCTTTGCACCGGCACGGAACTGTTCATAAACGAATACCGCAACGGTACGCAGGTTTGCGTTGATTTTACCAGCACCTGTATGATACAGATACGGGATATCGAACATCTGGAGACCACCGATCATAGAAGTGATCAGGGTATAAACAACCATCGGTCGCAGCAGCGGCAGGGTCACCTTGCGGAGCACCTGACCACTGGAAGCACCGTCGATTGCAGCTGCCTCAAACAGAGACGGATTGATGCCCATAATACCAGACATCATCATGATCATAGTATTACCAAACCATAGCCATGTCTGAATGAACATTACGATGCCGCGGCTCCAAACAGCAGATGTTTCGAAGTTTACCGAATCACTGCCGTTCAGCAACAGCAGTGTATTCACTGCGGACAGCTGGCTGTTGGAAATAAAGCGCATGAACAGCGCTGCAACAGATACTGCAGTAATGATGTTCGGCAGATACATAACAACTTTAAAGAAGCCCACGCCCGGAATGTGCAGTTTCGAATCGGTAAACCAAACCGCCAGCAACAGGGACAGCAGGATCTGCGGAATAAAGTTACCAAACCACAGAATGATCGTGTTTTTGAACGAAGTCAAAAACAGCTCCTGCATTGCCTTTGCACGACGACCCATTCCTTCACCGGAACCGAACAGAATGGTAGCATAGTTGTCGAAGCCGACAAATGTGCCCGCATCTGCACCATTTCCTTGAAAGCTCAGGATAAAGGTCTGAAGCAGCGGCCAGATCTGGAAGAAACAATACACAAGAAAGAACGGGGCAATGAACATATAGCCATATTTCGCATAGCTAATCGACTTAATACGACGTTGTGCAGCGGATGCCATTTGCACACACCCTTTCAAAAATTCAGTAGAATAGTAAGAGAAAAGATAAACATACGCCTATAGGACGCAATTATCCTATAGGCCGTACGTTCAATCATTCAAAAAAGCGTTGAAAAGCCGAAGCTTATTCAACAGTGATGTCAGTTACATCAGCTGCAACTGCATCCAGGAATGCGTTCATGCAGTCTTCCTCAGAAGCGGTTACGCCATTGCAGTAATCCTGAACTGCGTTCTGCAGGTCAGTGTTGATCTTTGAATCATACTCAGAAGCAATGCTCATGTCGATCTTGTCAGCAGAGTTGAACAGGATCTGGAACTGATCCTGACCACCGAGCAGCGGGTTGCTGTTTGTGCCAGCTTCAGTTGTAGCAGACATTACGCCCTTGTTGTTTACGAAGTCACCACGAGCATCTACATACTTCTGCATTGCATCAGCATCAGCAGTCATAGTGTAGATGAACTGGCCAGCTTCCTTAGCGTTATCGGTCTTCGGATATACGCAGATCCATGTGCCGCCCCAGAACCAGGATGTCGGGCCTTCGCACAGAGCGTACTTACCATAAGTAGAGCCGCCCTCGCCGCCTTCAGCCTGTTCCAGCTGAGCGCCTGCTGCGATCGACCAAGTCGGGAAGAAGAAGCCGAAGGTCTTGTTAGCCTGAGCACCGTCAGACTGACCCTGCGGGAGCCAGTCATCAGTCCACTGAGTTGCACCAGTGATGTAACCCTTGTCGAAGTTTTCCTTAGCCATAGAGACGAAGTCACCTACGGAAGAAGGATCCAGAGCACCGTTGTTTACCCAAGACTTGGTTCTGTTACCGTTGGAGTAAGCTCTCCATACGCCGCCCAGAGAGTCAGCCATAGCAGTGGTGTTGCCAGACTTCTCATATACGGTAGCTGCGGTTGCCCAGAAGTCATCCCAGCTGCCGATCTGTGCCTGCATATCTTCCGGAGAAGTTACGCCCAGATATTCTTCAGCCAGATCTGCACGGTATGCATAGCCGCCTGCTGCAGCCTGCCAAGAAGCACCCTTCAGAACGCCGTTCTTGTCCTTGCCCATGTCTACAGTGTAGCCATAAGCATTTGCATACATGTCTTCAGAGATACCTACTGCAGACAGCGGAGCAGAGTACTCATCGTTGTTCTGATAAGCCATGTTCCAGTCAGCGTCGCAGAAGTACAGGTCAACGTCGTCGCCAGACAGGAATACCTGTGCGTACTGTTCGTTAGCCTCAGTACCGCTAGAACCAACGTTCTTGTAGTTGATCTTGCTCTTGTCCATGCCGGTTGCATCAGCAACGATGTCATACATGTACTTCAGGTCATCTTCGGTCCAGCACAGGATTGTCAGCTTGTCGCCGCCGTCCTTCAGGGAGCCGTCCGGTTCGCCCAGAGCCGGAATTTCAACGTTGGTGTAGCCAGCTGCGGACTCAACAGAAGATTCTTCTTCAGCGGTAGAATCTTCAGCGGAATCTGCTTCTGCTTCGCTGCTGTCTTCAGCAGAAGACTCAGCCTTAGACTCAGAAGTGCTGGAGCTGTCATTGCCGCCGCATCCTACAAATGCAGTTGCAGTCATAGCCAGAGCAGCCATCAGAGCCAGTGTTCTTTTCAACTTGTTCATTGGAAATTTCCTCCTTAAATATATATATCACACGTTGTGCCGGTTTGGTACAGCAGTGCAATAAACAATATAAAACGATACCATGCCGCCCGCCGGAGTTTCTCCGCCGCGGCAAGCCCTGTTCCCATAAAAACGCACAAAACACGCCTAGGGAACATTTCTTGTGATAAGCCTAATATACAACAATTCGAAACAAATGTCAATGCCTTATACCGTTCTTTCATTTTTTTCAGTGATACAGTACAAAAATCAGTTGATTTTTTTGTGCAATCCGTCAAGTATTTCGAACATTTCTGTAAAAGGTTACAAACTGGTTAAAATGTCGAGTTTCCTCAAAAAAGTGCGGCTACTGGGCAAGTTCCTCGGTAATTTGCACATAGTCTCGAAGCTGCACGAAATACGCCTCCGTCATGCCGTCCACGTAGAGCAGTTCATATACCGACGAAAACGCCTGAATCTGCTGCCGGAACGCCACGATCTTCTCCGCCAGTTCCGGCTGCATCCCGGGAATCCGTTCCAGTTCCGCCGCCGTCGCCTGATTCAGATCCAGCGGGAACGTCACTGCCGGTGCAGCTGCCGCCGGTGGTTCTGTTGCAGGCGGAACCGTTTCTGCCGGCTGCGGTTCAGCCGCCGGTGCGGGAGCTCCTGCCGGTTCCGGCTCCGGTTCGGGAAACGTTTCGTTTTCCAGATAGAGCAGATCATAAATTTCATACAGGGTCGCCTCGCCGATGCCCTCCACCTCCAGAAGCTGTTCCCGATTGGAGAACCCGCCGATCTGGTCGCGGTATGCCGTGATGCGTTCCGCCAGCACCGCCCCGATGTGGGGCAGCTGTTCCAGTTCCGCCGCCGAAGCCGCGTTCAGTTCCAGCGGAAAGGTCACGGTTTCGGCTGCCGGCGTGGTGCTTTCCGGAGCCGTCCGGGTTTCTTGGGAAGCCTGTCCGGCACGCTTGGCAGAAGCCGTTTTCGTCCGGCGGATGCCGGTGTGCAGAGTGGTTTCCGCGGCAGAAACAGCTGCTTCCGTGCCCGTAGTTTCCACCGTTGCGGCAGCCAGCCGCTGGGGTCGGGCGGAAAGTTCCCTTTCGGAAACGTGCCGTGTCCCCTGCCAGAGCAGCAGCCCCACAGCACCTGCCAGCAGAACCGTAGTTCCGCCCCGCATCAGCCATTTCAAGCATTCCTGTTTCATGCGTTCCTACCCCGTCCTGCGGAAAAATTCCTTCCCCGTCCTGCGGAAAAATTCCTTGGGCAATGCCGTGCAAAGTCGCCAGACGCTCTTTGTGCGGTATTGACCTTGCTTTGTTGTAATCCTGCAAAAGGTTCTCCGCAAGTCCACTGTCTATTTTAGCACATTTCACACAAATCCGCAAGTGCTTTTCCGGTTTTTTTCTATCTTTAATCATTTTTCAAAACATTCGCCGCCGAATCGGGATTTCACTTAAAAATATTACGCTTTCCCCTTGAATTTCATTCGATTTCAGGCAAAAAAGCAGGGCACCGAAACCGGCACCCTGCCTCATTTCAAAAATGTTTCGAGCCTGTTTCGGGAAACCGGCTGTCACGAGAATACGTTACACTCTTGCAACGCCGGAATCCTTGGCTGCCTGTGCCACTGCCTTGGCAACGGCTTCGCTGACACCTTCTTCCAGCGGGCTGGGAATGATATATTCCGCAGACAGCTTATCGGGTGTTACAAAGTCGGCGATTGCCTTGGCTGCGGCGATCTTCATGGCATCGTTGATGTCGCTGGCACGAACGTCCAGTGCACCGCGGAAGATTCCCGGGAATGCCAGAACGTTGTTGATCTGGTTCGGGAAGTCGCTGCGTCCGGTGCCCATTACTGCCGCACCGGCTGCCAGTGCTTCGTCCGGCATGATCTCCGGCGTGGGGTTTGCCATCGCGAAGATGATCGGATCCTTTGCCATAGACTTCACCATTTCCGGTGTCACACAGTGCGGAGCCGATACGCCAATGAAAACGTCTGCCCCTGCCAGCATTTCTGCCAGTGTGCCTGCCTTGTGGCCGCTGTTAGTGATCTTTGCCATTTCTTCCTTCTGAGGGTTGAGGTTATCCCGTCCCTCATAGATCGCACCGTGGCGGTCGCACAGAATGACATGGTGCGGATCCAGACCCATCGCGATCAGCAGGCGGATAATGGCAAGTCCGGCTGCACCGGCACCGCTGGTCACCACGTTGATGTCGTGAATATCCTTGCCGGTGAGCTTCAGTGCGTTGAGCATAGCTGCCAGTGTGACAACGGCAGTGCCGTGCTGGTCATCGTGGAAAATCGGAATGTCACAGCATTCCTTCAGACGACGCTCGATCTCGAAGCAGCGGGGTGCGGAAATGTCTTCCAGATTGACACCGCCAAAGCTGCCGGCGATCAGGCGAACCGTTTCTACGATCTCGTCCACATTCTTGGAGCGAACGCAAAGCGGAATCGCATCTACATTGCCGAAACGCTTGAACAGTGCACATTTGCCCTCCATGACCGGCATGCCGGCTTCCGGTCCGATGTCGCCCAGTCCGAGAACGGCGGTGCCGTCGGTGATGACTGCGACCAGATTGCCGCGGCGTGTCAGGTCATAGCTTTTGGAAACATCTTTCTGAATTTCCAGACAAGGCTCTGCAACGCCGGGGGTGTACGCTAGAGAAAGATCATCGGCGGTTTCCAGCGGTGCACGAAGTGTGACTTCGATCTTACCCTGCCATTTGTAGTGCAGTTTCAGAGATTCTGCTGCATAATCCATAATTTTTTTTGTCCCTTTCCAACCAATCAATTGCCTGTGTTCGGCAGTTTGCCGAAGTTTTTGTCAGCGGACAGTGCCGGTGCATCAGCCCCGCCGCTGTACGGCAGCCGTCTGCACAGAGATCTGTGCCGGCGTGCGAGTGCTTTTATACTATTTAAATTAAAGAGCCATCTGGTCGATTACAGAACGCAGTGCTTCGCCGCTCTTCTGGAAGCGTGCGATTTCCTCGTCAGTCATCGGCGGTGTGATCTCGTGTTCTACACCATTTGCACCCAGTACGCACGGCAGGCTCAGGCAAACGTCCTTTACGCCGTAGTGTGTGCCGTCCTGCAGTGTGGAAACTGTCAGAACTGCCTTGGTATCCCGCAGAATTGCTTCGGTGATCTGGCTGACAGACAGTGCAATTGCATAATATGTTGCACCCTTGCACTTGATGACCTCTGCACCGCCGTCGCGGACTTCCTTTTCGATCTCGTCCTTGTCGCCCAGATTTTCTACATTTGCACAGTATTCATCAAACTTCATGCCCGCAATGCTGGACAGGGACCACGGGATCATGGAAGAATCGCCGTGTTCACCGAATACATATGCGTGAATGTTCTTGATGTTCAGACCAGCGTGATCTGCCAGACAGGTACGCAGACGAGAAGAATCCAGAACGGTACCGGAACCGATGACCTGCTTGGGGTCCAGACCGGATACGCGAATTGCTTCATAGGTCAGCACGTCAACCGGATTGCTGACTACGAGATAGCATGCGTGGGGAGCATACTTCACGATCTCCGGCATTACGGAAGCCATGATCTTTGCATTGGTCTTGCACAGATCGATACGGGTCTGACCCGGCTTTCTGGCAATACCAACGGTGATGATGACCATATCGGAATCTGCTGCGTCCGGATAATCACCGTCGTGAATATCGCAGGACGGGCAGAATGCATTACCCTGCATAATGTCCATAGCCTCGCCCTTTGCCTTGGGCTTGTTGATGTCGATCAGCAGCAGTTCAGAGCAAAGACCTTTGATCGCCAGAGCAAATGCGATAGACGCACCAACATTTCCGGCACCGAGAACGGTAACTTTCTTTCCTTTTTTCAGCTTCTTTTCCACTTCAGAATTCCTCCTAAAACCTTATCTAGGACAATATTGCCCTGAGAATCCATACTCCATGCAGATCGCAGAAAGGATCTCTCTTTATCATACGCCACGCAGTGACAGAATGATAGAAGAAAACCGCCTTTGCCCTCTGCAACGGCACAGACAGCCAGTGCAGGTACAAAATCCAACACCCGTCTGCCTATACAATTTCATTATAACATGAACCGTACTTTTTTGCAAGATGCAATCTGGTTTTCCAGAATTTTTGTCACTTCATACAGATTTTTCCCGTTGGAAGCCGACAATCTCTACAAATTACAGCTTGTTTTGGAAGTTTGAAATAGCCTTTCCTTTATTGAAATAGCCTCCCTTGAAAAGGGAGGGGGACCGCCGTAGGCGGTGGAGGGATACTGCTAAAGTCTTTTGTTTGATGTAAAAGATTTACGAACTAACCCCTCAGTCACCTGCGGTGCCAGCTCCCCTTTCAGGGGAGCCTAAAATAAGCCTTCCCTTTAGGGGTGACTCCCCACGGGGTGGGGAGATGCCCGCAGGGCAGAGGGGACCGCTCAGTACGAGGGGGACCGCCGTAGGCGGTGGAGGGGTTCTTTCGTGAAGTCTTTTGCTTAGTGTGTAAGTTTTCACGGAAGTACCCCTCAGTCAAGCCTACGGCTTGCCAGCTCAGCACAAGGCACGCCCTACGGGTGCCCTAAAGGGGAGCCTAGATATAAAAGCCTCCCCTGAAAGGGGAGGGGGACCAGCGAAGCTGGTGGAGGGGTAACCCCGTGAAATCTTTTCCATTCCACTTCAGGCTTCACAGTAAAATCCCTCACACCCCAAACCACTTCCGCAGCTGTTCCGCCGTCACACTCTGCTGCGGGGCGAATGCCTCTGATTCCGCGTAGTGCAGCAGGCTCTTTGCCAGCCAACGCACTTCCGGACGGGTGGCGATCTCGGACAGGCGGCTGGTGCAGACCAGCAGGCTGCCGCTGCCCACTTTGGCTTCCCAGAGAATGCCCAGCTTGTGGTTGCGTTCGAAGTTGTCGATCATCTGTACAATGGGCGTGAACCCCGCCGGCGTGTCGTCCAGAATGGTGCAGTCCGCCGCAGTTACAATGTCATACCACTGGGGCGTGCTGTACTCCTGCGTGGGGAACAGTTCCAGTGCGGGGTGGTCGTCCTGAATGCAAAGCCCCATGGTTCCCACGGCAACCGGCTTTTTCATCCAGTTGCAGATGTCGCGGAACATGGGATAGCACCAGAAATCCGTACAGTAAAAGCCCTGTATGCTCTCCGCCGTTTCCCTGGGGAAAAAGACTGTCTTTTTCCCTGCCGCCAGAGCCGCCAGAGCCGTTTCCAGCTGCTCCGTGACACACAGTTCCCCCTGATCTTCCAGTGCCGGCATGGCGATCGCCGGATAGAGCATCAGGTCATAGACGTTGCAGACATCGGTGTCCGCCAGCGACAGAATGAGGTGCACCCGTTCCGGCTGCTGCAACTCCTCCGGCATGCGGCAGAAGATGCTGCCGATCTCCGTCAGACCGGATTCCGCCTGTACCGAAAATCTTCCCTCACCCAGCTTGTCGCCGTTTTCCCGAATCAGCATCCATTCCGCCGTGCCGGACTGGGGCAGCACTGTCCGCAGAGAAACCTTTGCCGCAAACATCTCGCCGGTAATCAGCACATAGGACGGGAACTGTGCCAGCAGTACGCAGTCGGAGCAGAACATTCGCCATTCCTCCGGCGAGATCAGCCCCTTGTTGTCCAGAAATGCGTCCAGCATGCCCACCAGAGCCGTGCCCTGTCCGGAAAAGTCCTGCAAGTCCAGCAGCTGGAAGCCGGCAATATAGCGGGAACGCATGGCGGCTTCGATCTCCTCCTTGTAGCAGGCAGCCGCCAGTGCCCCGCTGCACCGGAAGAACCGGTTCGCCTGATGCAGCATGCCCCTGGCAGCAAGGCGTTCCCGAAAGACTTCGAAATTCCGTGCTTTCAAAGGCCCCGTGTACTTCTCGATCTCCCGAAAATCCGGATAGACCTCGTACTGTCCGATCTCGTGGGTGATGACTGGCTTGGTGGGAATCAGTCCGCCGGCAGTCTTGCTGACCTGCACTTTCTTCACGCCGGTGCCGTACTGGATCTCGATCTCCTCCGTGTCGCCGCTGTCCTCTCCGGCAGTCTGTCGGGGAAAGATCACGTCGTCATACTGGTGCATGGTGCTGGGGCGGTCGGTCTGGACGTGTCCCAGCGGAGCATCACACATGCCGAAAGAGCCGCGGAGCAGCCGTTCCTTGCTCAGCCGCACGCCAACAAAATAGTCGTCCTCCGGCACCATCAGCGGGAAGTGCTGGAAGTTGTTGCAGCCCTGTGTGTACAGATGCCGGCTGTCCTTTTCCTTGTAGTGCCGCAGGATCTCCCCCAGCCGTTCCGGACTGCCCCACAGTTCGTTCCCCAGCGAAAACATCACAAACGAGGGGTGGTTGCCGAAGGTTTCCAGCATCTTGTCCCCCAGTGCAATGAGATAGTTCTGTTCGGCTTCGTTGTAGCCCTCCTCACCGGGATCCGCAATGGTGCCCCAGAACGGCAGTTCCGGCTCCATGTAGATGCCCAGCAGATCTGCCGCAGTAAAGGCAGCGTCCGGCGGGCAGCAGGTGTGGAAGCGGTAGTGGTTGATGCCGTAGCTTTTGGCGATGCCCAGCACCCGCAGCCACTCGTTCACATCTGTGGGAGCGTAGCCGGTTTTCGGGAAGATCAGTCCGTCGTGTTTGCCGCGGAGCATGGTGGGCTGGCCGTTGATCGTGAACTGGCTGCCGTCAGCACAGAACTCCCGCATGCCGAAGCTGACATAGCCGCAGTCCGCCTCGTTGATGTTGTAGACCAGATAATACATGGCGGGGTGATATTCGCTCCACGCATAGTACGCCTCGTCCAGCGGGATCGTCACCGAAGCCATGCCGTTTTCGTCCGCCGTCAGCTGTGCCTGAAACAGCGGAATGCTGTCCTCCTCATCGTCCTCCATGACGCTGCCGGTGGCGGTAAAGCTTGCCGTCGATGCCCCGTGAAGCTGCATGGTGAGGGTGACATTTTTTTCCGCCGGATTCGGATACGCCTGCACATGGTCTGCATAGACCTCCGGAAACGCTTCCAGCGTCATCTGACCGGTGATGCCGTTCCAGTTGGACTGGGTGTCCGGCGAGGTGAGGTGTCCACCCTTGGTGGGATAGCCGATGTTCTCCACCAGCACCAGAATCTCCACCAGCGGCTTTGTCACATAGGCGGTGATGTCATAGACGTGGGGCGTGCACAAACTGTCACAGCTGCCCACCCGCCTGCCGTCGATCCAGAGGGTCGTCATGCGGGTACGTTCCAGCGTCAGCTTCATGGGACAGCAGCCGGTGTCAGGGTCGATCAGTTCCGGATCGATATAGATTTTTTTGCGGAACCACGCCTGCCCTTCAAAAGCGTAGGCATCGGTGAGAAAACCGGTTTCCCGTCTGGGATTTGGGGTGCCTTTTTTGGCGAGAGAGGTGGTATTGGGAAGTGAAATAGTATCGGAAAACGCCGTGGGAAAAGTGCCCTTTGCCATCTGTGCCATGGAAAAGTCCCACACGCCGCTGAGGTCATAACTTCGAAGCATCGTGTTGTTCATTCCTTTCGCTGAATTGCCTTTTCGGTTAAATTTAGTGTACCATATTGCAGAATGTGTGTCAAGGAATAATTTGAAAATGTTTGGCTCAACAATCAGAACGCACAGACTGGAGAGCCGGTCTGTGCGTTTATGGAGATATGAAGTTGTCTGAATCGTTGTGCTGTATCCGTAGAATTCTAGGTTTTTTCTATGAAATCTAATGCATCAGGAAAAAGGCTTCACATGGGAACCCCTCCACCAGCTTATCAGGCTCCCCTTTAGGGCACCCGCAGGGCGTGCCTTGTGCTGAGCTGGCAGTGCGTAGCACTGACTGA
>OLSF01002030.1_pt1 | contig 16823 bp, 11 predicted proteins | sample 1672301 | NCBI WGS metagenome assembly OLSF01 (sample SAMEA3136669, study PRJEB25190) | human gut metagenome | biome: human gut; feature: human-associated habitat; material: faeces | place: Austria | collected 2013
TCCGGAAGGGGGTGTCAGTTTGTTTTCCACATACCCTGACAAATTACAGTGCCTACCCCTGACAAAATACGCTCACTTCTGGATGACAAAATGGGTGGGCGCTGACAAATGCGTCATTTTTTACGGCGCTCATACCATTATTTCCGTTATTTCCAAAGCTTTTTTATTGGCGTAAGGGTACGGGTAAGGGTACAATATATCTTTTGGAATTGTTTTGAAATTCTACATGTTACATTCCATATCATAAAAACAAGGAGTCGTCTGTACATAAGTACATTCAACTCCTCATTTTTGGAAATTGGAACATGGTAATTGGACTCTATACAGAGATTTCCTTGATTTATTTTGATTTCTATCCCTGATTATTGAGACAGAAAAATCAAACAATATAAAATAGTTTGGTCAGAATAATTCGACCTTTTCCACTAGTCTCACATCGTTTTGTTAAAAATTTCCAGATAGCATTTTGTGGGTCATGACGCCCAACCGCAGGCAGACTGTCGCCTAGCAAGGGCGAGGAGGGGGGCACAGAGTGACAAAATGATAGCAGCATTTTCTTCAGCAGGTTAATATGGGATTCGTATCAGACACCATTTTTCATTATCTTTGCCGCCCAGCGTTCACGAATTCAAGTAAAATCTATTTTTGCTGTTGTACATATTCAAATTGTGGTTTGTGCCGTTGACTGCAATGCGAAATTCCTGCACTGGATAAGCAATATCAGCCGCTGTTACAATCAACTGTGGAGAGTCGGTCATAATTTCTTTAATTGGAATAACAGGCAAACTCATTAATACTACAACGATCATATTTGTTATTCTTTGGTGCAATTTTATGATATACTCTCCTTCAGCATTTGTTTCATAAGGCATAAATCAAATGCATTTATCATGTTATCTCCATATAAATCACCTGCTTTCCAGTCGGTTAATTTTCCTGCACATAGCAGCCATTTCTGCATCATGACAACATCAGCAACATCGAACACTCCGTCTGCATTGACATCTCCTTTTAACATTTCTTTTTCAGTCATTGCCAGCACAATATAGTTGACGCAATTTGCAGACTGTCCGTTACTGCCGAGAGTGACAGTTTCACCCTCTTTGATGCTCTTTTTGTACAGTTCAAAGGTAACATCATTTGAGCTTACAAAGGAGAGTGACGTTTTCTCCCACTGACTGAGCCAGTCCGGAACTGGGTTTACTCTTGTGTCCAGCGCAGTGTATATAGAAATATCTGCGCCGGCAGTAAAAGTACCGAGCGTATCCGTATAGTTTTTAGAATCACAGGCAGTCTTTATATATTCTGCGCCATCCAATTCAGCCGGAAGGTTCAAAGCGGTAAAATTTCTGTCGCCATAAATCAGCGAACCGTTTGCCATGCCCTCGCTTATCGACCAATCTGCACTGTTTTCAGAATCGTTGACTATGAGATTATTTATCAGCTTGCCATTCAGCGGAATTGCCTCACGTCCGAAGACGAAATTGTTGATATTGAAAAGATAACCCTCGCCGCCTGTGAATTTCAGATAAAGCGTATGCTTGCCGGTGACTGCGGCAGTATTGCAGGAAACATCAGTCCAGTCCTGCCAGCCGCCTGTGGACGGAATGCTGCATTTTGCTATTGGTGTGCCGTCGAGACTGTCAACATAGACTTCGATTGCACAGCCCTCTTGACCGCCTGCAACACGGGCGATAAAGCTTTTTGCGCCGTCCTCAAAATCCACATTGCGGAACATGACATAATCGCCGTTTTCGATATAGCCAATGTTCTGTCCACCCTCAGAGCAGTCCTCGGTCTTAACACCGCTCTGCTCGTCAAAATTTTCTGCCTCAATCGTTTCAAATGCTGAAACCGGTTCAACCTGTGTTGTTTCTGGCGAAAGTGTAACCACACCCTCTGGAAATGAGTCTACTGTAAGGTCATTGATATAGTACTCGATATTAGTATATCCCTGACCGCAGTAATCGCCGTTTGTGTCTGAAGCATCATTGGGATCGAGTCCTCTTGCAAGTTCCCATTCGTCTGGCATTCCGTCATTGTCGGTATCTGTAATCGTTTTTGTAAGGACAGCCGACGGATATTCATAGGTCACACCGCACTGAATATTGTACTTGTCAAGATCTGTCTGAGTAGAGTCATAATCAGAAGTACCACTGCATGAACCGGTGCCGTTTTTGGTCTCATCAGCACACTGGCGGTCAATGGCAGTACGCTTTTCCGGAGCAATACCGTTTCCAGCAAAGCTGACAACGTGCTCGTATGAGGCTTCCGCAGATTCGACATCATTTACGGAGGAAACATCTGTACCATTGATAATGGTTTGGAAAGGTGTTGAAGAATAAAGATCATCCTTGGTAATACCTATGCTTGTTTTGACAGAAACGCCCGACCAATTGTCGTTTGTGATATCATGAAGTGAGCCGTCTTTGTTTATCAGACGATTGCCGTCACAGTACACCTTAAAGTTTTCAGGAGACGTGCTGCTGTCGACATTCATCCAGTGATATCCACCGGTCGTAGAGTTTCCTGCTTTGAGGGTATTGTTGACATAATTCAGATGCCCTATCGTACCATATGCTGTCTGATAACCCCAGTCGTAGATGATATTATTGGTAAAGTCTGCGGTATATGTACCTTGAACCTTTCCACGAAAGTTTCTTGATACATTGTGTATGATCAGGTTATGGTCAAAGGTGAGATTGCCCTTACCCATCATCAGACCAAAGCCATGAAGTCCCTTTTTATGACCGCCCCATGAGTCAGCCGGACCTATTACAGAATACTGAACAGTATAGTTCATGTTATTTGAATAAAGTCCCCATTGCTCGTCTGTTGTCCAGCCCATGGAGCAGTGGTCGATAATGGAGTTTGAGCCTGCTGCTCCTCCCCAGGCATCATTACCGGAGCTTGTTGAGGCATAGGGGCCTGGACGAGAACTGATGTAACGACAGATAATATTGTCTCCAGACATCCCCATTTTATAGTTTTTCAGTGTGATACCCGAACCGCCGGGAGCAGTCTGACCTGCTATCGTAACATTGCTCTGGCAGAGAATATTGCTTTTGAGTTCAATCGTACCACTGACATCAAACACGACAATGCGGTTGGATTTGCTGACAGCATCACGGAATGAGCCTGTTCCGCTGTCATTCAGATTTGTCACATGATAAACTTCTCCACCTCGTCCGCCTGTGGAGTATTTTCCTCCTCCAACGGCTCCGGGAAAGGCAAGTATTTTATCAGAAGTAGCTTCAACTGTCGGAGTATTTTTATTCAAACTGATTCCTGATGGAACTGACAGCATTGTAATAACACCAAGCAATGCTGCCGCTCCTCTCTTTAGTATTTTTTTCAAACTTCCACCTCCTTTTTATAAAATATTAAAAGCAGCTATAATCGCCAGACTTCAAGATGAATATTGCTGCTTTCTAATTTGTTGCAAATCATACACCGCAGATATGTATATCGTGTTTGGGAACATTGATATCAACCTTAATTATTAAAGTTTTTAATTCTTCCCAACAAAAATTTTTGCAAAAGAATCAAATCTGCAATGTTTTGGTTACCATCATTGTTAATATCAGCGTTAGCCAGTGCCTGACCCTCAAGAATTCTTGTACCGTGTATGTACTGCTTATACATTGCTAAATCGAAAACATTGACACAGTCATCACAATTAAGGTCTCCAAGAATAACGGGCGAGGAAATGTTCTCTTTTGCTGCGAGTACAATATAGTTTACAACACCATTTGCCTGACCATTGGATCCAAGAGTTATTGTTTCATCTGCCTTTATATCTTTGGAATACACTTCAAAAGTAATGCCGTTAGAGGTTTTAATAGTTTCTGTTTCCTTTGTCCAGCCATTGACCCATGACGGTATTGAAGTTATTCTTGTATCAAAGCCCACAAATACTGTGATATCTTCAGCGGCGGTCAGTTCTGCCTGTTCTTTTTCTGAATTTTTTGAATCACAAGGAGTAAGAACATGTTCAGCACCCTGGTATTTGTTCGGCACTTCCGAATAAGCTGACTTTTCAATTGTTCTGTCACCAAATACCTTATCACCAATTTCAAGACTTGTATCTATTGCCCAGCTGCTGTAATAAGTGGTATCCTTAACATCAATGCTCTTGATGAGACTTCCTGTTATAGGTTCACGGGTAATGTTTCCGTTATATTCAACCGGGTCTCCTGCAAGTTCATTGAGGTACATTTCAAGGTTAGTGTAATCATCTCCGGAAAGAGACACTATTGCTCCGTCAGAAGCGTCATTGGGATTCAGACCATGCTCAGTTTCCCATGCGTCAGGCATACCATCCTGATCAGTGTCCTTAGGCGCAGTACCTCCCTTAAATGTGCTGTTTGTCGGATATCCTCCAACATCTTCCTGGCTATCGATGATACCCTGCAAACCGTCTTTGCTTCCTTTGTAAGTGTAAGTTCCGTTTTTAACCTCTGTCAGATAACGGCTGTCCAGATAGTCAAAACCAGGCGTATTTGCTCCTGCGTTTGTGATTACTGAATCATATGCTTCTTCAGCAGACTGTGTATTTACATAAGACTCGAAGAAAGGTGTATCACTTCTTACGTCCTGTTCAGTTGAATTTTTACCTCCGGATACAGCCTTGCCCTGTGCCCATGCATCATCAGTAGCTTTTAGGAGCTGATTCCCTTTTATATCAGCCATTACATTTCCGGAAACATACATTTTTTGCATATCACTTGTATTCAGTTCATTTCCGTCAATGGATACTATGTGCATATTAGTATTGCTGACTGGTCCTGCCTTGTAGTAGTTATTTACAAAATTAAGTCTGCGAACACCTCCGTCAGTAGTTCTTTCCTGCCAGTTATAGACTACATTGTTTCGGATATCAAGCTGACCGCCGTAAGTAACTGCATCTTGTTCCATAGCACCTGCCAGCGACCAGTTTCTGCCTGTATTGTGAATCAGAAGATTGTGATGAAAGCTACCTGTGTAACCGCTGATAGATGCTGCAAAAGCATGACGTTCAACATCATTACGGTCGTCTGCGTTATAATGAACTGAGTTGTTAAGTGATTCAGCAATAATGCTCCACTGAAATGTAATATTTGCCGCACTTCGTGATGAGAAACCTTCGTCAGTTCCCCATGATATGGAGCAGTGGTCAATGATAGAATTATCACAGCTTCCAAGTCCCATTCCGCCCATTGATTTTCCGCTGACATCACCTACACGGGTTCTTATATCTCTGATTATTACATCTTTTGAACCCATGGCACCGAAAGTATAATTGATAAGGGTTATACCGTCGCCGGGAGCAGTCTGTCCTGCAACATAAACATCACCGCCATCGTCCGGTATACAAAGAACGCTGTTGAGAGAAATAACTCCGCCTACATCAAATACAATTGTTCTTGCGCCCTTCAGTGTTTCAAGTCCGTAACGGAGAGAACCTTCTCCCGAATCGTTGAGATTGGTTACATGATAAACATATCCGCCTCTTCCGCCTCTTGCAAAACGTCCATAGCCCTCAGCTGTCGGGAATGCAAGGCGGTTCACCTGAAACGAGTAAACAGCACCTTTGACTATTCCACTACTGTTTACCTCATCAATACGCCAGTAATATGTCGGAATAGATGAATAGCTGTCGTCAAGGGAATATGTAGTGGCAGTCTGATTGCCTTTGAATTCCTTGGAATTGTGGTCAGCATTAAAAACTTCACTATAATTTGTTCCTATATAGACATCATGGGACTGGGCATTCTCGCCTGCTGTCCATGAAAGTCCCTTTGATGTATCAAGATGAGCGCACTGGTCGTCCGGATACATTCTGGATACGCCGTTTACAGGATCACTTCCGTCAAGCTCAAAAGCGTTTAGCCATGCAACGTCCTGAGTGCCGCCGCCTTCCGGTGTAATGAGAATAGTAACACTGCTGCCACTCCAAGTGACATAAGAGATACCTGCATCTTTCTCATCTTTTACATTTGTGGGACAGTTCACTCCAGAAAGCACTTTCTTTCCGTTCACAGAAATACTCAGATTGCTGTTGGTATAACCATCCGTATTACAGTGCCACATTTGCAAAGAATGATTCTTATTTGAAAGTCCACTAATCTCTAACTTTAGGACACCTCCATCGTCACCGTCTTTGATCTTAGCACCATCCATTGTCAAATATGGATATTGTAGGCTTTGGAGCTGAAGCTTTTTGTTATTTGTCCCTGTTACGTCTCCGCCGACGCTTCCACCATTGGAGAGTTGAAAAGTAATGCCGTTTAGCTCGTATGCAGGAGAGGCACCGTCCACAAGTATCCAGTTATTTGCATTTTTAGCATAGGATGCTTTTCTGCCATCATTTTTGTTAATGTCCACCCGGATGCGTGAAATGCTCTCGCTTTCTTCGGCCGCTGAAACAAGTGATGGACTGCACAATTGTATTCCTGTGCCATTCACAATAACTGTTATTGCAGCTGCCATTGCCGCTAATCTTCTTCGTCTTAACATCATGAGATCCTCCTTTAAATTAAAAATAAACCCAATCTCTCCTATTGTTCAGATAGAGAGAAGCGTTAACTGTTGATAAGCATTCTTTTCATCATGCACAAATCAAATGCGTTGATTTTGCCATCTCCATACAGATCTCCAGCCTTCCAATCGGTTAAACTGCCAATGCCCAGAAGCCACTTCTGCATCATTACAACATCAGAAATGTTGAATATACCATCATCATTTACATCTCCGGGCAGTTTGGTAATACTAGGAGTTTTTGTTGTAGTGGTAAGCAGATCTGTTGTAACAGGAACGGTAGTAGTTGTTGTTGTGGTAGTGGTAGTGGTAGTTGTGGTTGTTGTTATCGTAGTAGTTACAGGTGTTGTAACAATCTGAGCTTTACCGCTTCCAACAGCTGAGAACAATACGCCTGTAGGATCCTTATCTGCCATATCATTTGCATCGTTGTCCCACTGCGCGTAATAATGAATCTGAATCTGAATCTGGGTTGTATACTCATCCTCAGGTATATCAACGGTAAACGAGCTGATACCCTCAGGTCCAAGACTATCCGGCATCATCCAATTGTTTTGTATCCACTTTTGGGAATTGTTATCCCAGTATCCGTAAATACCGCTGAGGGCTGCATATGGAAGTCCTTGCGCCTGAATGGTTATATGAGAAGCTCCGTTAGTATCAACCAGCCAATAATTGTTACTACTGTCATATGTAACATGTAAAACCGTTTCATTTTCTCCGGGGTTAATGGGCTTAACAGTCGTTGTAACTGTAGTAGTTACTGGATTGGTTGAAGTAGTTGTTATTGCAGTTGTTGTCGTCGTCTGAGGAGATTCAGAAAAGTCAAATCTTCCTGAATCATTTTTAATGTTAGACCACATATATCGGAGCATCCAGCCGTCAAAATCTGTAATCACTGAGGAAGAACCCGCCATCATTAAAGATGTACCATCCCCGGGGAAGCCTCCGGGCGGAAATCCGTCACTTGCGCCTTCACCGCCGTAGAAGTCGGTCATACCGAAGCAATGCCCCAACTCATGCTCAAACACATGAATGCCAGTGCTGTCAAGCATATTGAGGTAAGCCGTATCGGAAAGTCTCTGTCCCCAGTCGCCACCGCAGCCGCCAATTGCTGGAAATCCCTGGGTTGCCCACATATACATATCGAATCTCTTGTCTAAACCGCCAGGATACTCATAGCTTTTATCGCTGAAATGCTCCATACGAGAGAGTTCATCCGGCGCATTGGGCAGCTTGTCGGGAATCGTCTCATAGCCGTTTGAAGTGTCATACTGACTGTCGTAGTATGTTGTGTTCGTATAAACGATCTCATCGGGCTGCAAGTCCAGCAGACAGCTTTCGTCAATCACTGCCCAGCCAACGATTTTCACATCAATATGGTCATAAGGCCATTCCTCATAACCGGCAAGCCACTTATTCCAGTCGTTTATCCCTTGGGAGAGCAAATCCTCGAACTGTCTGCGCTGTTCAAGAGTAACCGTGCGATAGGACTGCCAGCGCACCACATAATTGATTGTACCTTTTCCGTCGATAATCTGGTCGAAAAGCGAGTTGTAACGCCCGCCTATGCTGCCGGTCGAGTCCTCTTTTGTGATACGGTTATTCCATATCCAATCTGCCGCATACTGATATTCCTCCGGTAAATCTGAAAGTGTAATTTCTGACGCAGCACTTGCTGTCAAATCAGTTGTTTTAATAGACATGTCAGGCTTTGTGAATACTGTCCCCAGACAAAGCAGCGATGCTAATCCGGTGGCAATTACTTTTTTCATTTGAATCATATTTATAATTCGCCTTTCTGCGAAAGGCACCAATGTGGTTATGAAAAAGGTGCTTTCGCCAAAGTATATAATATGATATAATGTAATTGAGTGAAACGGTCAACTACAGAAACCGTGGAGGTGAGTGGCGGGGCTGTATAGCGGCAACCTCGCATATTTATATGGTTCGATTCTCCGTTAAGGCATCAATGAATGGCGCAAACAAGTAGCACGTAAACTTATCTCTTTCAAATCGACTCGATTTTGCCGGAGATTCAGTCAATGCCGTTTCCTCAAATAATTATGTGGAGGTATGTCTATGGCATTTAAAATCTTCCGTAAGAATTGTTGTGGACTCGATGTGCATAAAACCTGGATCTATGCCTGTATCGGTATTACTGACACTAACAATCGTACAGAATATAAGCAAGCCCGCTTTTCTTCCTTTTCAAAAGGTCTTCAGGAATTATCTAATTGGCTTGCAAAATACTCCTGTACTGAAGTTTGTATGGAATCATCAGGAAAGTACTGGATTCCTGTTTTTAACATTCTTGAAAAGACATATTGGGTAACACTTGCTCATCCAAAGTATACGAAGCCTCAAAAGGGAAACAAAACCGATCGTAAAGATGCAAAATGGATCTGTGACCTGTTCATGTGCGATATGATCAAGCCGAGTTTTATTCCACCGCCTGATATTCGTCATCTTCGTGACCTTTTGCGGTTCCGTATGAAGCTGACATACCAGATTACCGGCATGAAAAATCGTGCTCTCAATTGTCTTACCGTTTCCAATCTTAAGCTTGATGATGTGTTTTCCGACGTTTTTGGCAAATCCTCACGTTCCATCATTGGGCAGATTCTTGAACATCCAGGTGAGACTTTTGATGTTACACCTTTTGTGGACAAACGCTGTAAGCATCCTATTGAAGAGATACAAGCAGCGGTTAACGGGGCAATCTGTCCTGAACAAGCTGCGAAGCTTAAAATCTGCCTTGATTTTATGGATGAACAAGAAAAGCGTATATCCGAACTTGATAAAGAAATTACTCGTCTTGCCGAACCGTACTCTGCTGTTTTAGAACTTATGCGCACGGTTCCGGGGTTATCTAAGGAACCTCTGACTGCAATTCGTTTGCTTTCGGAAATTGGTCCGGATATGTCTGTTTTCCCAACATCTAAAAATCTTGTATCTTGGGCAGGCTGTTGTCCTCGTAATGACAGCAGCGCCAAAAAGGTAAAGTCAACTCGCATTTCCCGTGCAGGCTCTTATCTGAAACCATTACTGGTTCAGATTGCTAATGCACTGCTTAAATCAAAAGAGCACCCTGAATTCAAAGAACGCTATTGCAGAATTAAGGCTCGCCGTGGCCATAAGAAAGCTATTATTGCATTATGCCGTATGCTCCTGACCGCTATCTGGAACGTACTTTCTAAATGCGAACCCTATTCTGCAAAAGGTTATCTCGCTGACAAGCTTACTGAACACTCTGTTGTTATATCCAAAGCTGAAGGACTCGCACTCCTTCGTCAACGTGGATATATCTTCAAAGATGAAGTAGCTGATTTCAGCTGATAGCTTTGGTTTATATCTTTTTTAAAGTCACTTTTATGTGGCTTAGCTTTGTGCGCCCTTTTTAGCTTTTTAGTGGGGGATTTTATTTTTCAAACTTCCTCCTATGAAAACTTTGTTTACAGTTGTGTTTATTGGCCATTGGAGAAGTCGCCAATGGTGATTTCGTAACCTGTATCAATTGTCTGATTCCCACATGAATCATATCCGGCGAAATTGGATGTTCCATAGCTTACAATATCACCGGTATGGAGGAATCCATTCTGACCCTGTCACCTACCTCATATCCGGATGTCAAGTTCTTTACCCTCAGAGGTGTCAAGCACAGTGCGCTCACAAGCAGTACAGCAGCCAGTTTCTTTCTGTTCTTCATACCCCCCTTTGATTACGTCATACATGTGATATATTAGCATAAAATATGAGAAATCGTATAATAATATTGTACACCATTGCTATAGCGGCTGTCAATTGAATATCGTATAAATCTCAAAAATAAATTTACAATAAAGCACATCTCACTGTAATATTGTCTTGATTTATGTAGACAAATATGATATAATAGTATAATAACACTTTTGAAGGTCAGGAGGGATAGATGATGCACCAAAGACCATTGATTGGGATTGTGACTTCACTTTTAGCAAGAAATCACATGCGAAATATCGTCCGCGGGGCAATCGCACAGGCACGGGTGTGCGGCTGTGATGTCATTGTATTAGCGCCGCTGGTACATTTTATCAACAGCACACCAGAACACAGACTTGCCGAACGAGAGATCTACCAGTTGATCGCTTCCGAGGATTTCGATGGTTTCCTGTACGTCAAGGATGACACCACCATGGGAAACGAAGTAATTACACAGATCGAACAGCTTTTGCTGGATTCCAATAAATTTATCATGACAGTGGATGAACGGGAGCATCCTGTGTTTGATAGCACGCAGTATGATGACTACGATGATTTCAGCAAAGTTGTGGAACATCTGATTGAAGTGCACGGCTACCGGAGAATTTATTGTCTGACCGGTCCAGAGGATAGTTTTCAGGCGCAGACAAGACTGCGTGCCTGGCAAGATATGATGGAGCAGCATGGCTTGCATTATGATGAGACCTATTATGCCTACGGCACATTCTGGTATGATTCTGCCGTCGCCTATGCTAATCGTCTGCTTTCCGGTGAGCTGCCCATGCCGGAGGCAGTTGTCTGCGGCAACGACATAATGGCAATGTCACTCATTAAATCACTGCAAGCAGAGGGCATACGTGTACCAGATGATGTTGCTGTGACCGGATATGACGGCTTTCCGTTTGCTGCCAATGTGGATGTAATGCTGACCACCTATGCACGCAATCACTTCCATCTCGGAGCAGATGCTGTCCGTCGGCTATACCGCAATATGACAGGCTTACTGTGCAGTAAGGTACATCGTCCTGAAAGCAGATTTCTGCTTGGAAACTCCTGCGGCTGTACCAGTATTCCGACAAAGCAGCTCTTATCCGATTCCACTGCTACTGTCCCCAGAATGTGGGAGGAGAAAGTGTTCGGTGATAACATGGCATCTGATCTGGCACAGGCAAAAACGGTTCCTGATTTGCTGCGGCGGGCACTCTTGCACAGCAAAACTCTGTATCTGATGCAGTCAGTACGCATTTACTTATATGAGGCAGACAAACAGTGCCGCCTTGCAGCGTCCTGTTTGGCAGACGGCGTGCCGAAAACAGACAGCAGAAACATACTGCAAAATACTGCTGCTTCTTTCCTACAGTCATCCGATCAGCCGGCGGTTTTGTTTCTTTCCCCTCTTCATCTGAATGCAAGGCAATTTGGAATGATTTCCATTTCTTATGGGGAACACAACTGGGTCTATGACCAAAGCTATCTGCATTTTGTATCCGATCTGGAAATTGCACTTGACCGTCTGCCGGATCATGGAACCGATGTGATTTCAGCACAACCGGAACCAGCCAACATTCGGAACCGTGCTACCATGCGGAAGAAGCTCGATCAGCTCCGCAGTACTCTCCGGAATTCGCCAAATCTGCCATGGACAATTGAAATGCTGTGTCTTGAATCTGGCATTCCCAAAAGTACGCTTCAAAAATATTACAAGCAATTCTTCGGAAAGAGCGTCTTTGAGGAACTGATCGGATTTCGTGTGGAAATGGCAAAGCAGCTTCTTGCAGAAACAGATCTGACACTTAGAGAAGTTGCTGTCCGTTGTGGCTATTCCACAGAGAGTTATTTCATGAAACAGTTTAAGAACATAACAGGCATCACACCAACTGCATATCGCCACAGTATCAAATAAAAATGACTTGTTGGCTTTTTTAATCTATTAACTTAAAATCCCCACTTGTATATGCCGCCCCAGAACCATAACTGCGGGGAATTTTGAGACGGCATATACAGAGTAGAAAATTCTAAGGAAACACTAATTAAATCTTCCCATTGCGCCACGAATATGGTATAATAGAAAAAAGTCCAAGATACAGGAGGAAAAAGGGGTGAGCCAGATGACATTCAGCGATTATGAATACAGCCTGAGAAAGCGGAAAACAAAGCGGGAAGAATTCCTGGACATCATGAATGAGATCATCCCGTGGGAAGAATGGGTAGAATTTGTGCGCCCATATTATCCAAACGGCAAGCGCGGCAGACCGACCAAAGGTATCGAAAAAATGCTGCGGATGTATTTATTGCAGATCTGGTTTAACCTCTCTGACGAGGGTGTGGAGGATGCGATCTACGACAGCTATGCCTTCCGTAAATTCATGAATATTGACTTTATGGAGGAGCAGGTTCCGGATGCAACAACGCTTTTGAAATTCCGTCATTTGCTTGAAGAAAACCATCTGGGCGAGGAATTTTCCAAGGCAATTAACCGCGTCATGGAAGCCACCGGGCATATCATGCACGGCGGTACAATCGTAGATGCAACAATTATTTCTGCACCGAGCTCGACCAAAAATGCAGAAAAGAAACGCGATCCGGAAATGCATCAAACCAAAAAGGGAAATGAATGGAAATTCGGGATGAAATGCCACATTGGCGTGGATTCCGGAAGTGGGTTGGTGCATACAGTGACGGTCACACCAGCCAATGTACACGATATTACTGAAGCACACAAATTGCTGCGCGAGGACGATAATGTTGCATACGGTGACAGCGGATATATCGGAATTGAGAAACGGGATGAAATCAAAAATAACAAGCATTTCAGCAAGATCAATTTTCGCATTAACCGCCGTCCGAAGAGCCTGCCGCAAGTATCTGATAATGCTATTGATTGGGATCGTTATATTGAAAACAAAGTCGTATATTCTCTGTTTCACAGAATCATGAATAACATTTATATACCCAATCAAGTAAAAAACACCCCACCCGGCTGCCTGACATAGATTTGTCCAGTTGCCTAGTGGGGTGCATTTTTATTGTTCAATCAGCATACGTCTCATAAGACATAAATCAAAAACATTAATAACATCATCTTTATTCAAATCTCCGGCTTGCCAATTCGTTAAATCGCCCGCACAGAGTAACCATTTCTGCATCATCACAACATCGGAAATATTGAATGTGCCGTCTACATTGACATCTCCGTCAATTGGAGTATTTCCGCCTTCTGCCGAGTAAACCTCGTCATACATTGTTTTTGCCCACAGTTCACGCATTGCTGCATATCCGTTTTCGCCCGGATGAACGCCGTCTGAACTGAGCAAGTCCGGATTTTCACGAAAAAAAGTCTCAAAATCAGGACCCTTTACAACTTCGGGATAATTCTCATAAATTTTTTCTATCATGGCATTATATGCCGGAACGTTATCACCTACAGTAGGCTCTGTTGCATAGGGTATTTTCGGAACAATCGGGATTTTACCTGCCTCAAGTATTTTTTCGACCATATATGCAGTATTTTCATAATACTGCTCCGTAGCTGACGGATTTCCCCATGCATCATTCGTTCCATAAGCAATACTCACATACTGTCCCGGAAAAGCCTCAAGCCAGCGGTCAATATTTGCCGCTCCGTCTGAACTCCTTATGCCTCCGATTCCGCCGTTTTCCTGAATCGGAAAATATCTGCTGTCAATCTGATTTACATACTCGGCAAATCCTGTTCCGTAGCAATTCATCATACCGCAGGCTGTAATAGAATCTCCATAGAATATAAAGCTGTCGGAAACGCCCTCTGACACATTGTGTATATCCATATTGATTGACGTATATCCGCCTGATTTTCCATCGTTTCCAGTGATATTCATTCTTATCCAGTTGTATCCGCTCATATCAACAACATGCTGACGTGAATGCAAAGTGTTGTCCTTTACAGTTTCAATTACCTCCCAGCCGTCTTCCGGGCAAGTTCCTCCTTCAGCCGCATTGACTTCAATTGTGTAATCTGACGGCATTCCGTTTGAACTGCCGTTTACCACTGTATAGTCATACTGTCCTGTTGCATTGTACCAGACTGCTATTACTCTTTTACGCTGGTTTTCTGGAACTTCTGAAAGATCATATTGTTAGAGCCCATCCATTTTGTCATCCAAAAGGCGGTGAACTTTGTCACGCAGGCACTAGTTCTGTCAAGGTGAAGACACTCTATTTTGTCAAGGCAGACCACCTGATTTGTCGGGGCTGTAAATGCTCCCGAGAAAATAAAAGCGATAAACCCATCATGCGGCATGCATAAGCTAAAATGAAAACGGCATCCTCCCAACATGAAATCGGGAGGATGCCGTCTTTGTTTTTATTCAGAAAAGTGATATAATGGAAGTACGTATACTTCAGAAAGGAACACGATAGCCGTTTTTGTTGTTATGAATTGCAGTCATAACACGGCTATCGTCCTCACAATGAGAATTGTATCACATTTTCTTGAAAAAGTCAAGGACGGAATTCATGTAATTACAGGTCTCGAACCGCCTGCCTGCCCCGATTGCGGTCAGATCATGGAGTCTCACGGCAGATGCAGACGGTATGTGCGTATGCCAGGAGGAATCCGGCATACGCTGTCTCTCAGAGTTTTTCATTGTTCCAAGTGCCGTCACTATCATCGTGAACTTCCGGATTTCATGACACCCCGAAAGCATCTCTGCACAGAAGTGATCGCTGCGATTTATGATAATCTGGATAACTATGATGTTGACAACAGCACAATTACCCGTATCCGCCACTGGGTCAAACAGTTCATGAAATTCGGTGCAGCAACGGTCAATCGACTGAAACTGGAACACCCCACTCTCGTGACAAAATACGATGCCACCAGGACATTTGAAACGCTCAAATATTTTTCAGGGTGGTTGCAAACTCAAATGAGTGGAAGTTCATCAGTTCGCCTGTCATGTCAGGCTGACTTATGCTATGATAGAGGTATCATCACATAAGGAGGTGCCTCTATGGGCATGAAAGACCAGAAGATGGCAAAGGAAATTGCCGAGCGACGCATGATCATGATTGCGCCGCTGCTCGATGCTGCCTTGCCGCTGGAAGATTACTATGAGAAACGCCGTGAGATTTCCGCAGCGTATGAAGTATCCACCCGAACGCTCCAGCGTTATGTGAATGCGTACAGCGAGTTTGGAATCGACGGTTTGCAGCCAAAGGGCAAAGTGCCGGAACAGAATCCCATTATCTCCAAAGATATTCTTGCGGAAGCGATCCGGCTGCACCGTGAAGTGCCGTCCCGCAGCGTACCGACCATTATCCAGATCCTTGAATTAGAGGGGAAAGTGGAAGCAGGTGTACTGAAACGCACAACATTGCAGCGCGCGCTCGCCAAAGAAGGATACTCTTCTCAGATGATGAAGATGTATCAGGACAACGGATATGCCTCGCAGCGCTTTGCAAGAGTTCATCGCTGTGATCTGTGGCAGGGCGACATCAAGTACGGTCCGACACTGCGGATCGGCGGTAAGGTACAGCCGACATATCTATCCTGCCTGATCGATGATGCAACCCGCTACATCATCCACGCGCAGTTTTACGGAGATATGGAGCAGTCCATTGTGGAAGATACGATGAAAAAGGGCATCCAGAAGTATGGCGTTCCGCGCCGTATCTACTTCGATAATGGCTCTCAGTACCGCACCCATTGGATGAAGCGAGCCTGCGGTCTGCTCGGTATCCGTCTGCTGTATGCCAAGCCGCGTAATCCGCAGGGAAAGGGCAAGCAGGAGCGCTTCAATCACACTGTGGACTCATTCCTTGCAGAAGTCGATGTAAATCCGCCTGAGAGCATTGAGGAACTTAACAGACTGTTTGCAGCGTGGCTTTCAGAGTGTTATCACAGCAAGACCCACAGTGCTCTTGGGATGACACCTGAACACGCTTTTAAGAGCGATTCCATGCCTCTGCGCTATCCGGATGAAGCAATCCTCGCAAGTGCGTTCCTGCACTGTGAGACCCGCAAGGTCAACAAGTCCGGCTGCATCAGCTTCATGGGCAAGGAGTATGACGTGGGGCTTCTGTATGCAGGACAGCAGGTCGATGTGGTCTATGATCCGCAGAACATTGCTAAGGTGCGGATTGAGGCAAAGGGACATGAACCGTTTTATGCTGAACCAGCAAAGGTCGGTACTCATGTTGCAAAGAAGCCGAAACGTGCTGAGATTGACCGTATCCCTGTGGACACCTCACGGCTTCTTGATGCAGTTACCAGAACCGTTGATGAAAAGGAGCGCAGAGCAGTCATCTCATATACGAGAGCTTTGGAGGATGATGAAAATGTATGAGATGTTCTATGAAATGAAACACACGCCGTTTACGCGAGGAATTCCGACCAATGTGTTATACAAAACACGGCAGAGTGCTGAAGTGTTCAGCCGACTGGAATATACCGCAAAAAATCAGCTCTTTGCCGTACTGATCGGTGAACCCGGCACGGGCAAGACCAGCACCCTGCGCCGCCCGAAGGATGAACTTTCAGATACAGAATATATGGTGTTGTATATTTCTGACTCCAAGCTGAC
>OLSF01002038.1_pt1 | contig 16786 bp, 14 predicted proteins | sample 1672301 | NCBI WGS metagenome assembly OLSF01 (sample SAMEA3136669, study PRJEB25190) | human gut metagenome | biome: human gut; feature: human-associated habitat; material: faeces | place: Austria | collected 2013
TCTCTATTATACCATGTTTTGTGGTTCTTTTCAATAGTGGTTTTTAGAGGTTACCTAAAGGTAAAAATTATAAGAGCCTGTTTTGTATCCTGCCCCGAACGCTGCTCCATGGCAAGGCTTTTAACGGTAAACCATGTGAAAAAAGATACAGAACAATCTCTGGGGAGCATGCTATGAGACTTTTCGTGATAGAAGATGAACAATCCCTGCGGGAGGACATCACAAAAAAATTACAGCGTTCAGGATATGAAGTCGATGCCTGCGGCGATGGAGAAACAGCTTCAGAATATCTGTCTGTGGAATATTATGATTTGATATTATTAGACCTGAACCTTCCTAAGATCGATGGAATGACGCTTCTCCGCAGCTTCCGGAAAGAAAATCAGGAAACGCCGGTATTGATCTTATCCGCACGAAGCGAAATTGCTGACAAAGTGGAGGGACTGGATGCAGGAGCAAATGATTACCTTTCGAAGCCATTTCACCTTGCAGAACTGGAAGCCAGAATCCGCAGCCTGACACGCCGGCAGTTCATTCAGCGGGATGTACGCCTGCAATGCGGACAGATCGTATACGACACCAAAAGTCGTACTGCAACAGCAGACGGCGTTGTAATCAATCTGACACGCAAAGAAACCGGCGTACTGGAATATCTGATGCTGCATCAGGGCAGACCTGTCAGTCAGGAGGAACTCATTGAACATGTATGGGACAGCAGCGTGGACAGTTTCAGCAATTCGATTCGTGTCCACATTTCTGCACTCCGGAAAAAACTCCGTGCAGTTCTTGGCTATGACCCAATTCGGAATCGTATCGGAGAGGGTTATGAAATAGAAGGAGAATCAAAATGAAGCGAATGAAACGACTGTCCTTTCAATGGAGAATCACACTGCTGACTGCCATTTTGATTGCCGGAACTTGTATATGTTCCAATCTTCTGCTCTATCGTTCCGGTACGGTCGGCATAGATTCGCTGAATGGCTTTGTCATGGAATATGATCCAGAAAGTTCCGATGTTCTGAAAATTGAATTTGATGATCAGCAGATGTCCGCATTTCTCCATCAGTTTTCGCAGGAAATTTACGATGTGAAAGCAGAATTCGGAAGAAAATGCTGGTATATCACAGCCGCAGTCACACTGCTTAGTGCAGCGATCGCATATTTTGTAAGCGGCAGAGCACTCAAACCGCTGAAACAATTTTCAAAGCAGACAGAAAACATCAATCAGGACAATCTTACCAGCACCCGTTTTGATGAAAACACCGCAGCAGAATTTCAGCAGCTGAGCTGCTCGGTCAATCATATGCTTGACCGGCTGGCACTTTCCTTCGACTTACAGCGTCAGTTTGCAGGAAATGCTGCACATGAATTGCGTACACCGTTGGCAATGATGCAGACAAAATTGGAACTGTTCGCCGAAGAACATTCTGACAGCTGTGCAGAAACCGCAGAACTGGTTCAATTTCAAATCGATCAGGTAAACCGCCTGACTGCCCTTGTCCGCACGCTTCTGGAAATGAGCAATTTGCAGTCTGTTTCACGTTCCGATGAAATCGAATTGGCACCGCTGGTTGACGAGATCCTGACGGATCTCACCACACTTGCGGAACAGAAAAATATTACACTGCATCAAAACTGTGAGGACATTCATATGATCGGCAGTGATACGCTGATTTACAGACTGCTGTTTAATCTCATTGAGAATGCGATCAAATACAATCATACAGGCGGCAGCGTAACGGTTTCTATCCGGAAGGAACAGCATCAGGCATTGCTGCATATTACAGACACAGGCTGTGGGATTCCGGAAGCATACAGAGAGAGTATTTTTCAGCCGTTTTTTCGTGTGGATAAATCAAGAAGCAGGCAAATGGGCGGTGTCGGTTTAGGGCTTGCCCTTGTGAAAGAAATTGCAGTATTGCATGGCGAGAATGTCTGTGTGGAATCAAGTTCAGAAAAAGGAACGACTTTCGCCGTAAAATTGCCATTGATCGGAAAAGTGGAATAAGACTGTTTGACAAATATACGGATTTTTCAGGCGAGCCCTAAGGCAATACCGCACAAAGATTGTGCGGTATTGCCTCAATGCATCAATGAAAGACGATGCAGACAAAAAAGCAGTCAATGACAGAAAGTCAAAGACTGCATAAAATTCACTGTTTGATGTTCCTGACCGGAATCAAGCCGGCGGTCTGTTGCTCAGGGTACAATTGCTCTATCCAGATGAGCTTGCAGAAACATCAAAGGCAATACCGCACAAAAAATAAAAAGGTACAAATACAAGATTTGTACCTTTTTTGGTGCCGCTGACCGGACTTGAACCGGTACGGTATCGCTACCGAGGGATTTTCTCACTACTCTATGTTACCATAGCCACACAAAATTGTATGTTGTAGTCCGGACTTGGTCTTTACCATATCCTTTCGGACTTAGGTAGTCGGTGTAAGGTCTCTACACTCACTCTTGCGAGTTAGCACGGCGTTCTGTTTGTGCCTTCGCCGTTTTAGCCGACTTCTACACCACAGATTTCTCTATGGGCACTCTCTGCGAACAGATCGCAGACGCACTGTTCATGCGTACAAACATCAAAGTCCCTTGTGTCTGCCTATTCCACCACAGCGGCAAAAAATTCACTTTCGAAAACTGTCAGAAAATGTAGAAATCATTTTCAAACACAGCATAATTATTATAGCACGTTTTATGAAAAAAGTCAAGTGTTTTTTTACAAACACACATTTTGCACTTTGACAGCAGTGCATTATAATGACATAAGGCAACACAAAAAAGCACATCACTCTTTGCAGCCATTTCCTGCAAAAAGTGATGTGCCTCTTAGCCTTCTTATGCTTCTGAAATAATTTCCGATTTCATCAGATCCTGTATCTCCTGCCGATTCGGCATCACCTTTAACGCACCCTTTCTCGTCGTAATCAGCGATGCTCCGGCATTTGCAAAACGCAGCAGTTCCAGAAGCTGCTCTTTTGTGAGCTTGTTCACTTCATGCTCCAGCACATAGTTCAGTACGCAACCGAAAAATGTATCTCCTGCACCGGTTTTTTCCACAGATTTCACATCATAGACCGGTGCTTTTGCTGTTGCATTTCTCGTGTAAGCACAGCTTCCGTTTCCGCCCAGCGTGATGCAGATCAGCTGTATCTGCGGATATTTTTCCAAGATTTCCCTTGCTGCCCGGTCATAGTCCGAATGCCCAAACATAAACTCCACTTCATTGTCTGAGATTTTCAAAAGATTGCATTTGGAGAACCCGTATTCGATTTCAGTTCTTGCATCTTCAAGATTGTTCCAGAGCGGTTCCCGCAGATTCGGGTCAAAGGAGAGCATTGCTCCGCTTTCTATTGCGGTATCTATGGCAAATCTAGTGGCTTCCCGAACGCCTGCATGGGTCGAGGAAAGTGTGCCAAAGTGAAAGATTCTGGAATCCTGAATCAAATCTGTACGCACTTCCTGCCTGGTCAGCATCATGTCTGCACCCGGATCACGAATAAAGCTGAACTCCCGTTCACCGCCGGCAAAGGTATGCACAAAGGCAAGCGTCGTTGGAACACCTGCATCTGCCACCAGTCCGTCTGCACAAATTCCAACCTCTTTTATGGTTTCAGAAAGCTGCCTGCCGAACATATCTGCTCCGACTTTTCCAATGAACGCCGTATGCTTTCCCAGCTTGGAAAGCATGGCAAGCACATTACAGGGAGCACCGCCCGGGTTCGCTTCCAGTAAGGGGTTTCCCTGCGGACTGATTCCATTTTCGGTAAAATCGATCAGCAGTTCTCCTAAAGCTGTTACATCATATTTTTTCACTGCATTTCCCTCATTCTATCGTATAATCATAAGTCGTCAAGTTTGCGTGCAATGTAATGGAATCATTTCCAAAGGTTCTTGTAATTGTCAGCAAATCGTTTGCAGAATTTACCCGAATCGTTCCCTCCAGAGAAAATGCCGGATGGGTATTCCGCAGTGTCATTAGTTTTTTCAGTTCCTGTACAACAGGACGTTCCTGTTCTTTTGCCACTTCTTCTTTTGAGTAATAATGGCGATTGATGTCTCTGCCGTTCTTCGTCTGTTCCATCAGAGCAATGTCATTGCTTCCGGCAAGCATTCCTACATAATATACCTGCGGGATTCCCGGTGCAAAAAACTGTATTGCACGAGCAAGCAGATACGCCTTATCATTGTTTCCCAAAGCCGAATAATACGTCGTATTTACCTGATAAATGTCCAGATTATGATAAGCTTCAGAGCTGTAGATCTTCTTGACATTTGCCCCCTGGCTGTACATCTGTTCTTTGACCTTTTCAATTTCCTCGTCCGGCAGCAGGTCTTTTACATCCACAATGCCAATGCCGTCATGCGTGTCCAATGTCGTAAATTGTTTCATGGGACACATTTCCAGCCAATGCTTCAAATATTGTCCGTCATGATTATAGAGGGCATGCAGTGTCAGCACCGGAAGAGCAAAGTCATAAACCCAAAAGCCCTGATCGGAAATTTTCATGGGAATGGTGTAATGTTCGTGGATTTCCGGCAAGATCTCTACATGTTCCTTTTTGACAACATCTTCGATCTCATGCAGCAGTTCCCAGATGTCCGGTTCAATAAAAAAGCAATTGGTATCCGGTTTCTTTACAGCATAGGCAAATGCATCCAGTCGAATGACAGATGCCCCGTGATGACACATGGAGAGCAGTGTATCCCGGATAAATTTCTTTGTCACATCTGTGCGAATATCCAGATCGATCTGTTCCTCACAGAATGTACACCATACTTTATCACGGCTGCCGTCCGAAAAAGTGACATCCACATATGGTGCTCTCGGTTTCCGCTTATAGATCAGATCTGTCTGCTCCTGTGTGGGTTCTCCGTTTTTCCAGAACTGGCTATACCGGATAAACATGTCCTTATAGGCTGAAGCATCTTTCTTTTCTAAAAAATCTTTGAAATACACAGAGCTTGCTGAAATATGATTGACCATAAAGTCAAACATCAGATAATACTCTTTTCCCAATGCCTCTACATCTGAAAAGTCGCCGAATTTCTCGTCAACCTTGTCGTAGCACATCGGGGCAAACCCTCTGTCCGCAGAAGACGGGAAAAAAGGCAGAATATGCACACCGCCAACAGCATTCTGATAGTGTTGATTCAGCAGTTCATGCAATTCTTTCAAGTTATTTCCCATGCTGTCCGCATAAGTAATCAGCATAATTTCATTTTTTAAGTTCATATCCGCACCTCACTCTATTGTATACAGGGTATGTCTGGAAAGGGGTTTCTGGGCAATATGACGAAAAATCTGCAAGCAGATTGCATGCAAAGCCTTCAGACGAATTTTATGCAGCGTTTCCTGAAAGTAACTAGTTACTTTGTTGATTACAGCATACCATGAAACCAGTTACTTGTCAAGGCTTTTTTCTGATTTTTGTCGCAATTTCTAAAAAATATGAAAACGTTTTGTGCAGTTCTACGAAACTGGTTACTTTACTAATTCTTTTATTGATTCACAAACGATTATGTGCTATAATGAAGAAAGAAACAGGAGGCATAAAAAATGGCGAAAAAAAATGTAACCTTTGCAGATATTGCAGCATATACCGGTTTTTCCAAAACAACGATTTCCCGATATTTTAACAATCCCGACTCCATCACTGTGGAAAATCAGGAAAAGATCGCAAATGCCTTAGAGGTGCTGGACTATAAGGAAAATAAGCTGGCAAGAGTCATGGCAAACGGCAAAACAGAAATGGTTGGCGTGATCATTCCCAACTTATATATGCACTATTATTCGGATATGCTGGATCACATTATCTCGACCTATGAGGAATACGGCTATAAATTCATCGTATTTGCAGGGAACGAAGACGCCGATGTGGAACGGCGATATATTCAGGAACTTCTCGCCTATAAGACAGAGGGGCTGATTATTTTAAGTCACACGCTCTCTTCCAAAGAACTGGCAGAATATCACGTTCCTATCGTTACCATTGAGCGGGAAGACGAATATGTGTGCAGTGTCAATACAGACAACTACATGGGCGGCGTGCAGGCTGCAACCGTCCTCGCCAAAAGCGGCTGCGACATTCTGCTCCATGCAAATGCAGATTTTCCAAGTACCATTCCAGCTCATGGAAGAATTCAGGGATTTCAGGATTTTTGCGAAACAAACGGGTTGGAACATCGCATCATGATTCGGGATTTTGGTGCCAACTTTGAAGAAAACAATGCAGAGATCGCAAAGCTTTTACAAGAGATCGAAGAAACATATGCAGAGAAAAAAGTGGGAATCTTTATGCCCAATGACACCCACGCCAACATTCTGCTCAATCTTATTATACGAAAATACGGCACATTGCCGGAACGGTATAAAATCATTGGTTTCGACAACTCTCCCGTTTCCAGAGAGGCGATTTTTCCCATTACCACAGTTGGCCAACAAATGGACAAAATCGCACAGGAGGCAGTAGAACTTCTTTCACTGCAAATCAGCGAACGAAAAAAACGCAGACCCAAGCCGCTTGCTGCACCGATTCACAAGGTGCTTACACCGATTCTGATCCGCAGAGAAACCACAAAATAAAACCACATCTATGCAAAATCCCCTTATCAGCGAATACTGGTAAGGGGATTTTTTAGAACCCGTCTTCACAAGAAATATATGTGGATTTTCGAGCATAATTTTGTTGCAGACAAGGAAAAAATACGCAGGCGGGCTGTCGCCCGGCAAGTGTTTTTCACGCAGTATGCAGCAAAATTTGCCGAAAAGACACGTGTATACGCTTGTGAAGACGGGTTCTTAGATAGATGCTCATAAAGCAATGCTGTTGTTTACGATTTTGTTTTCTCTTCGTGTTTTCTCAAGTATGCGTTATAACAATCATCACAAAGCGTTTTTTTCCATGGCATATCCATTCTGAACATACCTCTCTCACCGCAGTATTCACAGATATGTGCAGACCTTTTTTCATATCCTCGAACGAGTTCTGATATATCATGCCTGAGTTTCTTCTTTGCTTCGTTATCCTCACAATTCTGAGGTTCAAATCTCAAAGAAGCAACACCGAGGAAATCAATAGCCTGTAGTTCGCCAGATACGCCTTTAAATTTGTAATAAAACCTGAGTGTACCGAACTTCTCTTTTATCTGAAGAATTTCCAAGTCAATCTCATTTGCCGGAATACCTTCTTCAGCATATCTATTCGTGATTCTTTGACATAATTCGTAGATAAGTTCGAACCAGCCTGAACTGCATTCGCACCCCCACCTGCGATATATATTTCTTTCTTTTTTGTCCCGATTTTGCTGCATAAACGGGAAATCGCTCTGCAATTGTTTTTCAAAACGTTCTTTCATAAGGCAAGTACTCCTTTAACAAAGGCATGTGTATCTTATGCACAAGAATTTTCTATGCCAACGGTGATTACACAACAAAATAAGAAAATCTAAGGCAACACCGCACAAAGCTTGTGCATAAGGTGCGTTGTCAGATTTTTCGGCAGATTGCCTAGGGCAATACCGTGCAAAGTCGCCAGACGCTCTTTGTGCGGTATTGCCTTTACACCGTCAGCGTAAAATCTTGCTGAAAAGACCTGCATTTCATTTTTATGCGAACACATTCTAGTATAACACATCGTTTAAAAAAAGAAAGAAAAAAATTGATAAAGTGAAGAACAACTACACTTTGAGGTTAGGGTGTCAAGTTTTATTATACTACATCAGAGGTAAAAGCCGTTTTCAGAGGATAGCAAACAGCCTGAGATTCCAATTGTAGAATCTCAGGCTGTCTTTCGTTTGTATGCAGTGAGAAAAGTGAGATGGTTTTGGCGTCATGTTTATCGGGAAACACTGAATAAAGCTTGTGTGTAAGATGCGTTGTCAGATTTTTCGGCAAATTGCGTGCAAAGCCGTCAGGCGGGCTTTGTGCGGTATTGCCCATATTTTTTCCACCGCATTCACCTTACTCTGTTGTATACAACGTATATGCTTCGCCAGTGACTACCTCCGACAATCCGTATACCACACTGCTGATCACTGCTTCGCCCTGATTGGCATAGACTTCGATCAAATTGGAGTCTACATAGATCTCCAGTTCACAGCCGTCCCTGAGTACTGGTGTTTCCGCAGTCAATCGATATTTGCCGTCTTTTACAAATACAGCAGAGCGATCTGTGAAAAGCTTGTCCTGTTCCCGCCAGATCCGGTATCCGCCAATGTTGATACACTCGCCGTTTTTCAGCGAGGTCTTTACCAGATAGCCAGACTTTCCCGCCTGCTCCGGCGAAGAGATCTCCTTGGTAAAAGCGTTTTGGATATGCGGATGAGGACGGAAATAAATGCGATCGTTCTTCACAGAAACCACTCTTGGAATACACATCATGCCGTTCCACTTACCGTCTACTGCCTGCGGCATTCTCATCCATGCAATAACAACACGATTGCCATCTTCATCAGTCGTACTCTGCGGGGCATAGAGATCCAGCCCATAGTCCAGAAACTGAACGTCATCTGCAAGCTGCATCGTTCCGGTCGCTTCATCGAATGTGGAGAACAGACAGATCGCTGCGGAATCATACGCTTTTCCATCGTTCAAAAAAGCCATGGGAGAAAACACCGTAATCCCCTTACCGTCCACCTCGAAATAGTCCGGACACTCCCACATCCAGCCGAAGTTGTCCTTTTCCACGTGACTGAGATACTTCCAGTTCTGCAAATCCCTGCTCTGATAAATCAGCAGTCTGCCCTTGTGGGCAACAGAGCTTCCCAGCACCATGTACCACGCATCTGTTCCACGCCATACCTTCGGGTCACGGGTGTGCGTTTTGCTGCCGATCTTATCTTCTGCAATCGGCGGAATGATCGTCTTCTTTTCTTGAAGATTATCAAAAGTCATACCGTCTGCGGAAGAGATCATCATCTGTGCCGAGAGAAACTGATCGTTCCGACAGTGGTTAATGTTCTCCGGATCCTCCTCCAGATAGTTGACACCGGTATAGTACAAGTACATCGTTCCGTCCTGCTCCACAGCACTGCCGGAGAAACAGCCGCTGCGGTCGTCGGTCTTGGTAGGATACAGGGCGATTCCCTTTTCCTCCCAGTTCACCAGATCCTTGCTGACAGCGTGTCCCCAGTGCATTCTGCCCCACTGCGGTGCATAGGGAAAGCACTGATAAAACAGATGATACTGTCCCTGATACCAGATAAATCCGTTCGGATCATTGATCCAGCAATTCGGGGCTTTGAAATGAATTTTCTGCATAGTATCCTCCTAATTAGAAAAGGCTCTCTTCGGTTTGTGTATCAAAAAAGTGCATTCTGGACGGAACAAAGGCAAAATCAATAGTATCTCCAGGCTTGCTGATCTCATATTTGGATACTCTCGCCACCGAGGCAGTGCCACCGAAGTTAAAGTACAGGTTGTTCTCATTTCCCATAACTTCTACACTATCCACCGTTGCAGACATGATATTATCCTTGTAAAGATCCAGATTCTGCGGATCCAGCTTGATGTCCTCGCCACGTATGCCGAGAACCAGCGTTCCCTGTCTGCCGTTTAGTCTTGTCACAACAGATTCCGGCAGCTGCATCTTACTGCCGTCGGAGAAAGTCATAGTATTCCCTGCCACCTTTACTTCATAGAAATTCATCTGCGGCGAACCGATAAATCCTGCCACAAACTTGTTTGCCGGATGCTCATACAAGTCCATCGGCTTGCCCACCTGCTGGATCACACCGTCTTTCATAATGACAATGCGGTCTGCCATAGTCATTGCCTCTACCTGATCGTGCGTCACATAAATGGTGGTACTGCCCAGCTGCCGGTGCAGCTTGCTGATCTCGCTTCTCATGCTGACTCTCAGCTTAGCGTCCAGATTGGAAAGCGGCTCATCCATGAGAAACAGCTTCTGATCCTTGACAATTGCACGTCCCAATGCCACTCTCTGCCGCTGACCGCCGGAAAGATTCTTCGGTTTCCGATAACGGTATTCCGAAAGTCCCAGAATATCGATTGCCCAGTCCACCTTCTTCTTGATTTCCGCTGCCGGTACCTTCATATTCTTCAAACCATAGGAAATGTTCTTTTCCACTGTCATGTGCGGATAGAGGGCGTAGTTCTGAAATACCATAGAGATGCCACGATCTCTCGGCAAAACTGCATTCATACGCTTTCCGTCAATGTAGAAGTCGCCGCTGGTGATTTCCTCAAATCCGGCAATCATACGAAGTGTGGTCGATTTTCCGCAGCCGGACGGGCCAACAAAGGCAATGAATTCACCTTCTTCAACGGAAAGACTGAAATCGGTTACGGAATTTTTATCTGCACCTGCATATTTCTTACAGATGTTCTTCATTTCAATAAAGCTCATAAGTTAACCCTCCTTGGAACCTGTGGAAACAACACCCTCTACAATCTGCTTGGAGAAAAGGGCATAGATGATAATAACCGGAATGGTAATCAGGGTGATGACAGCAAGCGTCTGTCCCATGGTTGTATTGTCGTTGGATGTGATAGAGTTCAAACCGATCTGAGCGGTCAGAAGATCGCTGGACGTGAACACCAGTGACGGCCAGAGGTAATCATTCCATACATTCAGGAATGTGAAAACACTGACAGTTGCAACGACTGTTTTAGACATCGGCAGCACCATTGTAAAGAAATACTTCACAGGATTGCAGTGATCCAGCTGTGCAGCCTCCCATACATCATCGGGCAGGCTGACAAAAACCTGACGGAACAGGAATATATTAAATGGATTGACGATCATCGGAAGCACATAACCAAAAACGGTATTCAGCAGTCCCATTTTGGAAACGAACATAAAATTGATGGTGATAATGGTTTCTGTCGGAATAATCATCAGCATCATGATGATCGCCAGCCATCTGTCACGAAACGGAAACTTGATCTTCGCCAAGGCATAGCCTGCCAGGCCATTGACGATCACACCAGCCACGATCATGATTGCTGCATAGAACAGTGTATTTGCCATAAACCGGAGGAATCTTGTGTTGAACAAAATTTCCTTATAGTTATCGAAAAATCCCTTTCCCGGTGCGGGCGGAATAAATGCACTGACGGAATTCATATCTGCTGTGATCGCAGCGTCCGGTTTAAACGAATTTGCAATCATCCAAATGACTGGAAATAGGAAGAATAAGGACAGCACCAGCATTACTGCAACAAGGATTCCATTAGCGATTTTTTGCTTTTTTGTTTTCATGTTTCTCCTCCTTGTCCTTTGTCAAAAATGTTTGAATCATAGTGAGTATGACAACGAATACAGTAAAGACGATCGCCATTGCCGAAGCAAGTCCAATTTCCCAGTTTACCGTACCGGTTTCGTAAATATCATAGACAATGGTATAGGTCGAATGAGACGGACCGCCGCCGGTCATTACCATCGGCTGCACGATCATACGGAATGCACCAATGGTTACTGTGATAAAGACAAATACACAAAGCGGCTTCAGTTCCGGCAGTGTGATATTCTTGAATTTGCTCCAGCCGCTGGCGTGATCCATTTCCGCAGCCTCATAGAGTGCCGGATTGATTGCCTGTAATCCGCCGAGGAATATGATCATCTGATAGCCGACACCCTGCCAGACACTCATCAGTGCAATGGAAGGCAGTGCCTGATTGGCACCATAGATAAACGGCTGTGCATCAATGCCAAAGTGAGAGAGAATCGTGTTCAGAATACCCTCCGGACTATAGATCTGCATCCAGAGATTTGAAACAACTGCCAGGGACATGACCACCGGAATAAAAAATGCGACCTTGAAGTATTTCTTACAAACTGTGACTTTATTGATGAGCAGTGCCAGTCCCAATGCTCCCAGCGTTTGCAGCGGAACAATGATCAGTACAAACTTAACGGTATTTCCAAAAGCTGTGGTAAACAGGTCGTCCTTAAAAATGGTACTGAAATTTTCCAGTCCTACAAAATGTGTCAGCTTTGGATTTAATGCAAAATAATCTGTAAAGCTGTAAATTAATGTGAGTATCATCGGAATGAACAGGAACACCGTCATTAAAACCAGTGCCGGTCCGAAAAAAGCCATTCCGAGAATGGAATTCGATTTCTTTTTCATGTTATCTTGTGTAACGCTTGAGCTTTGCGTTGATCCTTTCTACAGATTTATCCATTTCGTTTGTGACGTTTTTGCCGCTCAATCCAACGTCCTCCAGAACCTGCTGGAACGATGTGCTGACCTGCGGATAAACAGGTGTTTTCGGTCTGGGATGACCGTAATCTCTCAGCTGTTCGTAAAGTGCCTTATAATTTTCGTCTTCCTCAAAAGTGGTAATCTGGTCATATGCCGCATAAGTGGAAGGCATACTCTTGGTTTTCTCATAGAGAAGAACGCCGCTGTCCACACCGCTCATCCATTTTACCAGCTCTGTAGCGGCTTCAATGTGTTCCGTTTTTGTAGTGGCAGCATATGCCCAGGAACCAGTCGGCGTATATCTGCCGCCGTCCCAGTTGTCACTGACAATATACGGTGCAACGCCAAGGTCGATGTCGCTGTAGCTCTGATAGATCGTGTTGACTTCCCATGCACCGTCAAACTTGAACGCTGCACGTCCGCTTTCAAACAGGTTTTCAATGGGTGTTGCGGACATATACTTGTTTTCCACCAGTCCTCTGAAGTACTGGAACACCTCCGCATTTTTGTCCGAGTTGAAATACCCGTCTGCGGTAAGACCGTCCTCACTAATGAGATCGCCGCCATTGGACCAGATAAACGGAGCATAGTAATAAATGCTGGATTCGCCGACCGGAAAGGTCATGTCCAATGGATACCCGTTTTTGCTGTCCATGATCGGTTTCAGTTGCTCCAAAATATCCAGAAATTCCGAGAATGTCCAAGGGTGATCCTTATCGGGCACTTCAATTCCTGCTTCCTCCAGAATCGCCCTATTATAATAAAGACCTACGCTGGATTCCATGGCACCGAGTGCATACAGTTTGTCATCGACCGTTCCCTGATCCAGAATGGAATCCAGATAAGCCGATTTTTCTTCCTCGCTCAATTCGGCAAGCGGCTGAATAATGCCATTTGCTGCATAGGCAGAAATATTCGGTCCGTCTACGGTGATGACATCAGGAAGATCTCCCGACATAACCGAAGCATTGATCTTATCCGAATAACCGCCGCCGCTGTCATTTCTCGGAATAAATTCAATGTCTGCAAAATAGGTTCCGTCATACTTTTCATTGAAGCGTTCCACCGACGCTTTATAAGCTTCGCCTTCCGGTGTGTCCTCAATGGTATGCACCCACATGCTGATGTACTGCTCTCCCTCATCATATCCCTTTACATCACCAGGCTTTACGGTTTTGCTGCATCCTGTAAGCGGAACTGCACTCGCCAGAATTGAAAGAGCCGTCAGAAATAATGGTAGCTTTTTCATCGCTGTTTCCCTCCGTTCTTTTAAGTAACCGGTTACTTTACTGATTACATCATACCATGGAACCGGTTACTTGTCAAGACTTTTTCTGATTTTTGTAGCAATTTCTAAAAATCCTGAAAACGTTTTGTGCAATTCCACGAAACCAGTTACTTTACCGATTCTTTTATGGATTCAAAAACCGTTGTATGCTATAATGAAGAGAGAAACAGGGAGCGTGAAAAATGGCGAAAAAAATGTAACCTTTGCAGATATTGCAGCATATACCGGCTTTTCCAAAACAACGATCTCCCGATATTTTAAGGCAATACCGCTGAGAAACTGGGGGCAGAGTTTTGGGAGAATTGGAAATTATGTACCTCAACAGGCTGACCGTTGAAGAAACTTGACAAATTACGGTATTTATTGTATACTGTAAAAAAATTGAGCGGCTGTTTTTCAAGCCGCTCGCAATATCGTTTTTTATCACTGTTGTTGAATTTACAGAGATTTTTCCGCAGGGCCAATATGGCAACTTACAAGGATTTTACTACAAACTCAAACATTTTTTCTTCTGCAATCCATTGTAAGAGCATAATCACTTGCATACATTTTCTGCAACTGCGTTGTTGAATTATATTGCTCACCGATGCAGAATTCTTTTGACCATGTCATATAATATGCCCATGGCGTATGCGACTGTTCCAGCATTTCAACATCCGGAAGATACCCCACTTCTGCCAGAGCCGCAACTTTATTTTTTGTTGTTGATGCAATGAGTTTCATGTAATCCTCATGATAATCTGTTTTTGCGTATTTTTCCAGATAAATGTCCACAGAGATTACATCAACATATGCATCACCAGGGTATCCTTCTTTCAGACGGCAATTCCAGACCCAAAGCAAATGATTCAGATAGTGTACCTGCGTATAATATTCAAACATCAGTTTGTATAATTCCTTTGCCGTTTCGGAGCCCTTCGCACCCCACCAGAACCAATCTCCGTCTGATTCGTGAAAAGATCGCCACAATACTGGAATATCTGCATCACGAAACTTCTTGAGTTCTTCTGCAACGATGTCCATATCATGATAAAACGCAGCACGTTCCGGTGTGCCGTCAATCAGAATGCGTGACGCATCAAAATCCGTATTTTCTGCATAAAAGCTCTTGTCATGACCGCCAATGGGAGAAAACCAGTGAAAAGTCAATGTCACAATACCGCCGGTCGCTTTTGCCCATTTCAGTGCAGTTTCCATGGTATTTCGATTTTCATAAACCTCAGTAAGGCAGGCTTCTGACGCATCGTTATCATTGATGTTCGGTGAATATGCCAGCATTTCAAACCCGCGGAGCAAAGGCTCTTTTCCCGTTTTGCTTTTGATATAGTCAATTTCCTCCATCGGATTTGTCTGGGTGTGCTGTCCGGTGATGATCGCTTTTCCTGCAGTTTCTGAAAGAAAATTCAGAAGTGCTTTTGCTTTTTCTGTTGCATTGGGATTGACTGTGTTTTGCATGAATCATACTTCCCGTCATGTTTTTATACGCATTTGAAAAATGGAGAGACTGGATTTCCGCTTTCTGTAAACAAGACTGCCTCACCAAAATTGTACCAGGCATATTTGACGGCAGATGGAAACTTAACCGCGGGATTTGATATGCAGAGCATATTTCCGTGAATTACGTCTGCCTTTGCAGGATAAAATAAATTGTCTTCTCCAGAAATTTCAAAAGGGCAGCCATTCGCTGTCTGCATAACCAATTTTTCATGCAGATGATCAAATGTCACATATAGCTTCCCATTGTCTGAAAACAGCTGTGCCGCTGTTGCTGTGATCGTTCCCTGCTTGTCGTATACCAGATTTTTCGCAAGCTGAAACAAACGTTCTCCCGGTGTTTTTTTATCCAATGGATGAATATTGTCATATTCACCGCAGTCTGCCAGAGAGATCATGCCGGCATTTTGAATCATCATGGAGGCAATGTATTGCTGTTCTCTCTGCAATGCCCAATAACTGTCATCTTTTTCACCGTCTGCAAGATACATCGGCAGCTGAACAAACAAAAACGGCAGATTCCAGTCATTCCAATCCATTCGCCATTGTTTTACAAGCATCAGCATCATATCCGAATAATCTGCGTACCGCTGCACGTCTTCTTCTCCCTGGTAGTATAAAAATCCACGCAGAGAATAAGGTGCTATACGCCGAATCATTGTTTCATGAAGTCCATTGGGACGAAACGGCGACTGCCACCCAACTGGCTGCGGCCACGGACATTCTCCGCAAATTTTATGGATTTCTTTCCACGATGCCTGAGGATCTTTCTGTTTTACTTCTTCTGTGCTTTTTAACCAGTGCTGATATGCACAGTTGTATTCTTCCATTTCTTTTGTATACTGCTGAGAGGATTTTTTTCCCACAAGAGCAGCATAGTTTTCCAAATAATTCTTTCCGCTTTCCAGTTTTGCAAGCTGTTCTTTGCTCATCCAACAGGTAATGGAACTTCCGCCCCAATAGCAATCTATGATACCTACGATACAATGCAGCGTTTCTGAAAGACGGCTTGCAAAATAAAACGCTATAGCGGACATTTCGCCCACATTCCGGTTATCCGCAATCTGCCATGTGCTGTTTTCTTCCTGCTCTTTCTGATTTTCATCCAGCATAGAACATTTCGGAACTTGATAAAACCGTATGTTTTTTCCACTGTATTCCTCAGAAATCTTGATGCCGTTTTCACTGTCTTTCAATGCCAGTTCCATGTTGCTTTGACCGCCGGCAAGCCAGACTTCTCCAACAGCTACATTTTGAATCACAATGGATTCCGCTGTATCTGATGCCACAAGTGTATATCCTGCTCCGGCACATAATGGCTGTAAAGCAATTTTCCATGAACCATCAGCACAAACCATGGTATCCGCAGTTGCTGTAAAAAGCGATACTGTCACAATAGTGCCGGGCGTGCCTGTCCCCCACACTTGTATCGGCTTGTTTCGCTGTATCACCATATTGTCCTGAAATATTCCTGCTAATTTTAACATAACTACATCTCCTCATAAATTTGAGGCAATACCGCACAAAGCCGTCAGGCGCGTTTTATGCGGTATTCCTCTCAGAACCTGTCTTCACAAGCGTATACATGTGTCTTGTGAAGATAGGTTCTCAATTTTCTCCTGTTACGATACTGCTGAAAGCCGGTGAACCATCTCAATGCACATTCTGCCGTTGTGATAAGGACATTTCCAAGCGTGTGCCAAAGCCTGATTTGGCTTTGTGGTGTTGTCAGGAGAAATATCTTCGATCCATTCTCCTGTTTTTTTGTCAATCACATTGATTTTGTCAATAATACTTGACACATTTTTCTCGAACAAATTTAAGCAGCAA
>OLSF01002043.1_pt1 | contig 16738 bp, 19 predicted proteins | sample 1672301 | NCBI WGS metagenome assembly OLSF01 (sample SAMEA3136669, study PRJEB25190) | human gut metagenome | biome: human gut; feature: human-associated habitat; material: faeces | place: Austria | collected 2013
GAAAGGCCTTGCCCTGCAACTGTTGTAAACAGATTTGATTGTTCCTTGCTATTGGCCGTTTCAGCCGTGTAAATTACGCAGAAATTTGCCCAGTGACCAGCGGAAGATCGCAGAACAGCCAATACAGTTCATCTGCCAGCGCCGGTGTAGACATCCCTTTGTAATACCAAAGCAGCCGCGGATTTTTTCCGTCCAACGCAATCACAACTGGTAGTTTGCTACACGGCTGGTATGGGAGCGGCATCACATCCGCATAGAGCCCGGCACCGTCGAGTGCCGTGTCCAGCAGCGACTTCAAGTATTGTGTGATGCTGCTTGTTTCATCGCTCACCGGCATGCGGCAACAGACTGCGGCGGCCGTGATGGCAGACCTGAATTGATTGCGCATTTCCTTTTCAGCCATCATTTTACTGCACCTCCTGCATAAAGTAAGGTTAAGGAGCGCTACGTTATGCAGCCCACTCCTTACTGTGGTTAAAAGCGGATAAACCGCTTAATGATGCCGGCCAATTTGATCGGCAGTTTTGTGAGGTCGGTGATGTCCAAATAAGCATCGCCGTAGATACGCTCGATGTTCTCCTTGTCTGCCCCAATGGCCGCCGCAACGAAGATAATCCCTTTGCGCTGGTACTCATGCTTGATCCCGCGCAGATCTTCCTCTGCTGCGGTCCCATAGTAATTATAATCTGCGGGTTGTCCATCAGACACCAACATCAGCAACTTGATATCCTCTGGCCGACGCACCAGTTTTTCCGCCACATAGCGAAGCGCTGCTCCGTCGCGGTTGCTGCCCCGAGCCGAAATATCCATCATCCGGTACCGGTCATCCCGATCAATAGCCTCAAACTCCGCATAGGAGTATAAATCAACGCGGTCGGAGGTGGAATGTCCATACACGGTGATGGGAATGCCCAGTGCCTGACAGAAATCGTACAGAATGATCGCTGTTGATCTGGCATAGGTGGCCCGATCATTCCAGGACATGCTACCAGACTCGTCCAACAGCAGTCCTACGCACAGCGCAGGCATTTCGTTGGGGAGTGCATTTTTATAGAACACACGTGAATCTGTCCGGAACAGTGCGTGAGAGTCCAAACGCCGCCCCATCAGCAAACTTGTCTGTTTTCCCCCACGCCGGCTGTCCTGCATCTGCTGCAAGACGGACTTTTGTAATTGCCTGGAAATGTGCAGCAATTCACCGGCAATGGACTGGTACTTCTCTTTCATGTCATCGCTGACAGAAGCAATGCGGTGTACCGTCTTATTGACGCCATCGTGGATATCCCCATAGGAGATGCTCTGAGCGAGTTCCGTCAGTTCCTCAGTACGCTGGCGCTCTAAGTCAGTGGTAACGCTGTCCTCGGCGATACGGTTGAGCAGCCTCTCAATATCAGCAGCTGCTCCCGTATAGCCTGAACCCTCATAGTCGTCATCCCGCTCTGAGGTACCGCCCTCTGGAGCGGACACCTCGCTGGTTTCCTGTAGAGGGATGCGACCGCCTTCCTGGTCTGATACCTTCTGGTGTGAGGGTGTTGGACCGCCGCCCAACTGTACTGCCGTCTCGTCGCCCGCGCTCTGATCACTGTCGTCTGTTTCCCCTGCTGCGCCGCCGGCCGAAGTCTCTGTTTCCTCCTCGGACTCAGGTTCTTCGCCAGCGCCAGAGCCAGTTTGGGCATCCTCGCCTTCGTTTTCCTCACTGTCGTTGGAACTGGCGGCTAACGCTGCAGTTGCAGCGCGCTGCTGACCAGTCGCTGTTCCGCCAGGACTGGACGATGTGCTGCCAGCATCCACCGGGGCCGTGTCGCCGGATCCCTCCTCACTGCCCCCCATGAGAGAAGAGAGGAGTTTGCTCAGCAGGTTATCAGAATCTCCGGAACCACTGCCGCCAGGCGCGGTGTCTTCTGCCTGGTCCTTACAGAACTCCATGAAGTCCTTGATATAGGACCAGCACCGGATCAGGATCAGATTGGCAGTGCGGCATCTGTCCTTGTAGTCCCGGCTGGCCAAAGCCGTATCCAACTCGCTCAGAAGAGAGAACACCACCTGTATACGCTCATCAGAAAGTGGCGTCCCACCATACTTGAGTTCACCCCAGAGCATATAGGATAACATGGCGTTTCGGATGGTCATCCAGATATGCCCGCCATCCTCCTCTCGGTCGATCATATCCTCAATGGTAGGAAAATTTTCGAGTTTGTTTTTGCGCCACGCCCGCAGACTGCTGCCCAAGATGCCGGGGTAGTCCATCAGCATCCGATTTTCGATATAGCCATCCTCCAGGACGTTCAGGATGTCATGGGATATTCTCCCCAACAGGCCGACATTCTTTGGATCTGCTTTCTGGTAGGCTAACAAATCCGCTTCCGCATCTCGCTCTGCAGCATTTCGCAGGGGCGGATTCTCCGGGAACCACCTGCCGATCTCTTGAAAACTGTGATAGGACTGCGATGCAAGAAAGTCCGTATAGAGTACATGCCCAAGTTCATGGGCGAATAGTCCGCAGACTTGTTCGTACCGCGCCTGCCGCCCCTTCTGCCGTGTCACCTGAGGATTGCCGGCATTGATCTGGATCATGGTATTATCCGTACAGGCCAGACTCGGATTCTTGGGCTTCCAGATGATGCTGCACTTTACCCTGCGCCGATAGCCGTACCGCCGTGTCTGTGCGGCGGCAATATCCGCGAAGTGATTGGCCAGGATACGCGAGGTAAAAAACTGGCGGTCAGTGATTTTCGACTGCTTCTGTGCAATCAACTGCTTGATTTTCTTATGACTCACTCTTGCCAAGAGTAGCGGTCCTCCTTTCCTTTTTTCTTTCGATCAAACTGCTTTCTTTTGTTTGGGTGCGAAAATCGGCTCCAACACAGTGGTAAGCAGTGCGGACCGGTCTTCTTCATCCGATGTGGCCTTGCTCACGATGGTATAGAGCGCCGAGGTATAGGGGTCCCCTGTAATCTCTGTACTCATGATCCAGTCGATGAGACTGCGCATACCACAATTGCCGTCTGAGATCCCATTTTTCCGGCAATAGTCGGCCATATCGCATACCACCTGTACCATGCGTCCGACCAGGACATCATCTTCACAGCCGGTAATGCTCATGGCGCGCTGCGCCATGATTTCCGGCTCCGGCAATTCGATATCCTGAGTGAGATTCATGCGGTCAAGAACCGATTGGTTTACGCCGCGGCAGCCCTCGTAACTGACATTGGTAGTCACCACAACCACTGCGTCCGGATGACGATGGATCACCTCGCCGGTTGGCAGGGTAATGGACCCTTTTTGCTCCAAAAGAGAGTTGAGGCCAACCAACACACCAGGCTGAATAATCGTGGTAGGCTCCTGCAGTTCTACTAAATATCCATGCTTGAGCGCACGGATGAAGTCCGTTTCGATGTAGGTAAAGGTCTGCCTGCCGTCGGATGACTCCGGCTGCACTTTGCACAGTTGTTGCAGTTTATTGGTGACCATCTCCATAACAAGGCTCATACAGTCCTGTGACGTTGCATCGGGTTTTTCCATGCCGGAGAGTTTCTGGTATGTGCCGGCGGGGTCATAGTCCATGTCATCCAAATCGGGCAACCCCATGAGTTTTTTCACATTCTCATAGGTAATTCCGCCCATCTCTTTAAGCTGTTCCCGCTGTTGGTCCAAGTCTGCGTCGCCAGTAGAAGGTCCATCTGTGTCAGGAAATACCTGTCCGACAAGGTCAAATATCTCCGTGCCGGCAGAGCAGGTGTACTTCATATACGGCAGGTTCAGCCCGGCCGCAATTGCCCGGGCCCCCTCTGTCTTTCCTGTACCAGCAGGGCCGCGCAGCAGGAAGTTTCGCATGGGCAACGACCGCCCAGTAGATGCTTTCGCGTGTTTACAGATCGTAATGACCTCCTCCGGCAACACATACCAAGGCTCCAAAACAGGTACAAGCGCCTGTTCATGAGGCGTAAGAATGCGTGCCGGATTCAAGACATATTTGCCAATGAAATCGCTGTGCGGCGTGGCCTCCTTAATCTCCAATTTTACGGGAGCGCTGGAAGTGGCCAGAATTGTGAACATACCAGCCAGCACGCTGTCCGGCCGGAAGTTCCCCGCATCAATATGAGTAGTGGAAACCCGCATCAGGTTCCCCGACCCGTCGATATTGACCGGCAGATGCGCACCGCAACTGCTATCGCTGACCCGCCGGTAGGCGTTATCACAGAGAATGGCCAGATCATTCGTCGACTGATTGATATCAGGGAATCCCAGTTGATATTGTTTCTCGAGTTCCATCAGGTGCTCTTTGAACTCGTCATCCACCATCAGGGCCGGGAGCATCGCCATGAGAACCGCCGCGCCATCCCGGCCATTATTCCGAATAGCGTAGGTTTCGATCATCTCCGTATCCTTGTTATAGAGACTGGCAAGGACGGAGCCAGAAGCAGGCTCGTAGACGGCCAAATGGTAGTCATCAGGGCCGGAATCAGACTTATATTCCGCCACGCCTTTGGAACCACAGAGCCCAACGGCGCCGGGTTCTACGCCATACTTACACTTGAAATAGGCCAAGACCGCCTTAGCCACGGTGCAGCAGAGCGTGGACTCCGTCCCATCTCCATACTTGGAGGATACCTTGACCTTCCGCTTGACCTTATCAAAAGGCTCGGGTAAGGGTCTGGAAAAGGAAAACAGTTTTGAACTCATTGAGATCACGCTCCTTATTTTATTTTGATTTGTACCTGAATGCCATCCGCCAGAGGCTCAGCTGAGGCAAATCCGTTGCGCAGCAATTCCTTGCAGATGAGCGGCCAACTATCACCGTGGGGCAGTTGGCTGGCAAAAATGCGGAAGGTGTCTTTGCCTTGCGCAATTACCTCATTGCACTGTGCATTCAGATTTTGCAGATTTGCGTCCACCCATTCAAATGCTAAGAGTCCATAATCAACAGTTTCCTGCCGTGGCTTCGGCGCATCATCCTCCTCTGATTCCAGTTCTGCCTCAGGTACAGGCGGTGGCGTTTGCTCCGCTGCCGTATAGTCAAGGCCGCAAAACTGCAAGTGGTTTACCAGAACCATTGCCATTCGATAGCCTCCGGCGCGGTTGAGCAGGATAATCAGTTCTCCGCCCTTTTCAAAACGCTCCCGGGCATCTGCTGCCGCCCAAATCCATTTGGCGTCAGGGTACCGGGCAACGATCTGCTCAGTGATCCGCCTCTGCAGTAGCGAAAATGCGTCGGCCAGTACCGTTTCCTCCGAAACTGGTGCAGGCAGCCCCAAAAGCAGCGGCGATGGCGGTTCGGGTTGCTTTTCCAGATGGAACAGCAGCCATAGCGCATAGGCAAATACGCCGATCATCATCAACAGCAGAATCGGCCACAGCCGGGTGGTAAATACCAGCAGCGCCATCAGCCCCATGATCGTCAGCACCTCATTTCTCTTTTGCTTCTTTTGCTCGCGGGTCATCCCGCATTACCTCCTTCTGTTTTGGCAGATAGAAATATACCGTGCTCTCTATCTTCCCTAGGACTTGCCGACAGACGAGTGTTGCCAGCAGCGCATTTTCAGTGGTCTCTTTGCCATCCAAGAGTGTAAGAACCATCTTTTTCTCCTCAACGTCTTGAGATGGAGCTACCGCACTCCTGAAAGTCTGTTTAGAGGAGCATACCTGCATCTGATACTGCCGTCTGTATCCCAGAACGGACTGCAGCTGCCGTGTCTGCTCCGCAGTCATTGTACCGCGGGTCAGCCGGCGCAGAACCATCTCCAGTTTCTTGGCTTTGCTCTTTGCGCTTTTCTTCCGAAATAACCGGTTATTCAGCCCCACCCCTCCTAAAATGCAAAAAAGAGCGCACATGGAGTGGATGGTTCCGACTTCATATGCGCTCTTTGACGCTTATAGTTATATTTTATTGGCTCTGCCAGTTGCATACTCAGCCTGGGAAATAGGGATTGTTCCCGCCACTGAAACTCTCGTAGCCCGTAAAGCCTTGAGGCATGGCACCAGACGAAGCAGGAGGGGCCGCCGGCGGTTGAGACTGTCCAGTTGCAGGATAGGATGACGACTGGGACTGCCCAGTTGGGTAGTCCTGCTGCGTGCCTTGTCCGGTTCCATCCTGCGCTCCGCCGTTCTGCCCTTTTTTCTGGCCGCTTCCACTGTAGGAATACTGGATGTCATCCAAATTGATAACCGGACTGGAGCGTTTTTCCTTGCTTTCCTTGTCTGTCCAGCGCTCCTCGTCATAGTCACCAAATATTGTGACGACCGATCCTTCTTTGAGTTTCATCTTTTTGATGCGTTCACAGATCTCACCAAAAGCCTTGATCTTCAGGTTGACCCACCGGTGATTGTTCTCCTCACGGCTATCATATTTGCGGTTTCCGACTTGGAAAACAGCAAACTCGCCGCCGTTCTCGCTATTGAAGAAGCGGATCGCCGGTGCGCCGTCATATCCTTTGGACACAACGGCATCTGAAATAAAGATCTTCATCATGGTGTTTTTTCTCCTTTCCGCAGGTCATGCCCTGCATTCAAACGATTTTATTTCAAACCCGTGTTTTACGGGTAGAAAACAAAAAAGTGCCAAACAGCGCAATCGCGCTATCTGGCACTGTGCAACACGGGAACTTTGATTTCTCAACGAAAACACGGTTACTATTGACTTGATTATATCACGGCAAATAGTAAAGGTCAATATTCTCCCGCGCATGTTCCTCTATCCTGTTTCCAGAATCCATCGAATCTTCACGCCTGTGGGATACTTTTCAGGAGTTCGCCGCGGGCGGTTACGGCAATTCCACCCCAATGGCCGGGCCGATGTGAGCCCATCCCGCAGGAACCCGACTGCCCGCAAACTGCTTCCTGATTCCTGCGGCAGCGTATAGGTCACAAACCGATGGTATCCCATCTCCTTCCCTACACGAATGGTAGCTGCGCAGAGTTTGCTGGCGGCGTGGCGGTACACAGGGTCACAACATATTCGATTCAACTCTAATGTACGTCCATCGTTTAGCGCTCTTGCCTTTGGAATACTGGCAATGGCAACGCCAATTCTCGCTCCGTCGCCGGCAACTAGGCCGATGGAGAATTTATGCCCTTGCGGGGCGGAACAGTGGCGATGGTTCTGGCGAACAAATTCCATCGCTTCCTTGATAGACACCGGAGTAATATCCATCGGGGTAATCAGACTGAACCGATCTCCATCGGCATAGCAAAACCTTGGCCAATCATCGTCAGGCTGGCAAATCAGAAAACGCCCCAGCCTGTGAACCACCGGCCAACTGATTTCCCGCTGCTTATCATATACAGAAGTACGTTTTTCCTGTGGAGAAACCGCTAAAGCCATTGGATCAAGAGAAAGAACCGGCCGCTTGACTACTATCGCATTCGTCAGATCGTAGTATTTTCGGTCAGGACTCCCATAGTGGTATATCTGCATATGGACCGGCAGTTTCCAGTCCAATGCCTCCATGATCCGCTCAAACTGTGCTTCTGAATAGGTGGCGCTATCCCGGTACCACTTCCCCTGGATGCGGTAGTTGAAGATATGATAGATCATACCTGTTACGTCACCTTTCCCCGTATCGCTGGCACAACGGCCAGATAGGAATGCAGCCGATGGATACCACGCCACTCATAAAGCGGCGCGGTATCTGCAATATAAAGAGTTAGTGCATCTCCCTCTCGCACTGAGATATGCCGGTTGCGAAGTACGACCAGCAGAGCTTTCCCCTCGACTTCCATCAACATCGCCTTAGGCCGCAGACGCAACGGCGTACGCTCTAACTTCAACACCGTGCCTTCGAGCACAAGATACTGCCCGCGTCGCCCGATGTTATAAAGTCGGAAGGCACTGAATGCCAGTAAAACCGCACACAACAGGAACGGTACGGAGACTGTTATGGAAAAGAAAAGCATCGCCAGGGCAGCCAACACAAGTGCCAGCACAGAAAGCGCCGCCTGTATCAGCATCTGGTGCTGAAGTGCAAGTGGGATATTACAAGCATCCTGTTTCACGCCCATTTCCTCCTCTACACTAAAAAAAGCCTGCCCATGCGCAGGAGACGGAGCAACGACATCACAAGGGCGTCCCGTGCCGGGGACCGTTCCATCTCTGATTCAAGCGTTCCATCCCAGATCAACTCTTTAGAAGAATAGATTTGCTCAGTGAGTTCCTGGCGGCCCTGTTCTCCCAGCAGCGCAGGCACCGGCTTTGTGCCCTGCTCCTCCAGCCGGATCAATTCGCTGGCGGTCAGCCGCAGTCCTGCCTGTTCAATCCAAGTCCAAATGCGACCGTCATAACCCGTCTGTACTGGTTTGGTATCCGAATCGAGTTCCGGACAGATAATACAGCCGGACAGAAGCCGGTAATGTGCCAGATCCCCCCGCTCCTTCGTGGTGGCGGCCAAGCCGGACTGCTCCAATCTCCGGATGTAGTTCTCTTTCCCGGCAGGCACCTCCTTGGGTGCCTGCTGGGCATTTGTCCATAGTCTCGCCATCTCCGGCCCCAAAGCAAAAACTTTTCCGCAGTGGGACACTCGAAATTCTTCGGTTGATTTCTGAACGGCTAATCCCTTGGATAAGTACATCATGTTATTCACCCCATCTTTATTTGCGTTTGCCCTATTACACAAGAGTGGGGTCCTTTTTACAACAGTGCCATAAATGCAATGGCCAGCAGGATGACTCCAAGCGCCCCTGCCACCAATAAGATGACCTTCTTAATCAACTCCGGATCCAAACGGTCTCTTTGCTGTCCAGCGTCAATAGGCTTGACATCGTTATAGTACCCATCGTAGTTGATATCCATAGGGTTCTTTTTCCGTTTCGGTGGGTGCTTCGATGCGGGGTGGGAGCCCTGCCGCTTTTCTGCTCCTATAGAGCGATGTTTCCGAAGCGGAGGCATGGATGTGCTTTTTGCCCCATGTACTGGGATTTGTTTACCGCACTCGGCGCAAAAAGAGGCGGCGCCTCTTACAAGGGAAGCGCCGCAATAGGGACAGAATTTCATAATACCGACTCCTTCTTCCAATTTGATTTCCAGCGTAATCGCTGTCCGTCGCTTAACATAGGAGTAGATATTATGATTATAACATCAAAACATCCGCCTGTCACCCGCGCCAGACTTGCCAGTTCCACTGCCATAAATACTGCCAAATACACTCGCAAATCCTACTTGCCGTGCTGGCTGTACCGACTGAGGTGGCTGTGCCGGCGGCACCGGCTGCTCCGGTGGTTTCCTCGATGCAGAGTCTTGTGCTGGCTGCGGCGGTGCCTGTGCTTTTGACCGTCCAGACGACTTTTTCTCTCGCTCATTGATCCGTGGCCCATGGATTGCCCCCCACTCCGCAGTGTATTTGGCAGAGAGCCAGGCGCGGTAGTGCTCCGCCGTGGTCAGCAGTAGTTCGTTGAGCTGGCGCCAACTGAGGATCACAGAAACATGCTGTTCAGGGTTTGCCCCAAACTTGGGGACAATCAGTCCGGTTTTGTTCTCCTCCCCTGGTCCGCTATCCGCAGTGAGAAAGTAGTCGGACTTGCTTGAGATCGTCAGTTTTACGACCCGGGACAGGCTCTTCCCGTCTGACCGAGGTTTGCCGTACTTGGCCAGCTGTTTTGCCGAGGTGCCGCCCAGATGTTCATATAGCGGCTCCTGCTTTTTTTCCTGCTTATATTGCTGCATCCGCATATGCAGGGTGCCGGAGGCAGCCTCCTGAGTCAATGCGAGAAATTCTGGCACATCAATGTAGATATTGATATTACTGGTGTATCGGCTACCTTTCGGCAGTGACGTATCATAGGATACAAATTGCAGATGGACTTTTTCCAGATGGAAACAGTCATTTTTGATCTCCACAAAGCAACCTCTTGCATCTTTTCGAATGATTTGACCCCAATTATCTGCGGACATGGTTTTGCTGTCATTCTCCATATCAGATCACTCGTTTCCATTTTTATTCAAATCCGGCATTTTCGGTTTGTCGATGGAACTGTCCTCAGTTTCTTCTGCTTCCAAACTCCAAAATTTTCTGCACAGTGCGTTGAGCTGTTCCGCCGCCGATTCAAACTGGGGCATAAACTCTTTTCCCGTATCATAGTTAACATAAAGAAGGCTAAAGATGATGTTCCACACCATCTCAAGCGTTCTCGATGGAAAATGGAGATTTTCCATTTTATTCACCATCACACTTAGATTTGCGGTTACTACTGTCCATTCAAGGAAAAAATCATCCTCTTCCGGTATCTGAAACCTAGCCAACCAACTGCGGATTGTGTTATGCCTTTTTGCTGACCCACAATTAAAGTCATTGAGCACATAGCGAACCTTGACGCAATCTTTTGTGACCTCCATGTTTTTGTCCAGAACACCTTCAATGGATGCGACACGCCCTACAGGAAACAGTGCGCAGGCTGTAGGCTTGCAGTCATGGACACTGCAGCGTCCATCATCCCGTAGCAATGGACAACGACGTTGCGGGCCAATTGGCACCATATGGACCAGCGGAATCCGGGACGAATATCCAATCGATACCTCTCCGCACTCCTGGATGACATGCTCTGTGGTCTTACCAAGTTTCTTTGCGATATTGTAGATATCCCGGGCAGTAAACAAAACGGTATCTTGGTTTTTACAACACTTGCCGCAATGGCGGCATTTGAAGTCAAATTCCGAGTCCAAATCCAATAGAGACTGCTCCAATTCTTCCAGCGAACTGCCCTGCTCCAACAATGCTCTGATATCCATAGCCATTCTCCTTACTAATAGACTGCGGGAGCATCCGCTACTCGGATACTCCCGCAATGATTGTGCTCTGTATGGTCCCCGACTGTTCGGGCTTCGATACCGGCATCAGCCAACATCTGTAGGAACTCCTGTTCTGTGCAGGCTTTCCCTGATCCCTCATCAATAGATTTGTGTGTATTGCTCCGCTACCTCAGCGATGCGCTGGAGCGTGGAGCGCCATGCGGCATCTTCAGATACCTTGGCATCATCCTTGTCCAGAATCTCAACCTCGACACCGGCCAAGGATGCACAGGCGTATACTTCTTGGATACGCCCGTCTTCGACCACGACAAAGATAGTTTTATCTGACTGCTTTTTGCCTTTCACTGCGTTCGGCTCAGTTTCCAAATCATTCACCCCCCCTCTCAAGAAATGAAAAGAGGGACGCACCTCGGCCCCCCCTCCTTGTGGCCCGAAGGCCTATATATAAAAAAGCGCCCAAAGGCAAGTCTGCCTTTAGGCGCTTTGAAACACGACTACTGATGACTGTAGATACAGTCAACGGATACTTTATGGCATTATTATACCTGACCACAAGATGAAATGCAAGCCTTATCCGATTACCTCTCCATATCGAGCGAGGATTGCTTTTTGTGCTTGAATGCGTTATATTATAAATATCAGTATCTGTGCCATATGGCAAAGTACACCGTGTTTCATCCATGCCATCACCCTGGGGGCGATGGCATTTTTGTTTTTTGCCAACACCGGCAACAAAGTGAGCGGGATATCCCTATCCCTGCTCACTTTTTTATATAGATTTGCTTCCGGCTCGGAAGCATTCCCTTTGCTCCGGGCCGCAAGGCCCGTTCATTATAAAAGCCTCGGATCATCTAAAAACGAAAGGACTGGTACCATGAAATATCTCGACTTGGCGCAGATTTTTTCCGCACATGAGGCAAATCATCCACGATATCATCTGGATGGGCTGATCACGTTCTCTGACTTTGGCCCGTTCGAAAATCCCAGTTATACACAACTCGACCGCACCTACGCGGTCAGCAGCAATAACAAAGCCTTCCTGCCCAACCGCCTCGGTTTCTCCATCTTTGGTACATGCCTGAACGGCAAAGATCCCCATGTCAGACTGGAACACTATATGCGTCAGCCGAATGGTTGGGTCCCCGGCGAGTGCTGCCTGATCTTTTATCAGCTGCAATGTGTCAGTGACCGGGAATTCTTACAGCCGTCTCTTTATCCAACCCAGCGGCAGGCCATTGAGTCCATGTTGCAGGACTTATGTACCCATGGCCGCTTGGAGTATGACGATGTGCTGGCCGCCTTTGATAACGGCAACGGTCAAATCAGCAGCAACGAGTTTGAAGCCTCCCGATCCTCTGCCTGGCTCAATGCTGGTTCTGCGGGTAATTGGGACTGGGTGATCCAGCCCATCTACCTCTATGACACGAAAAAACTCGCTGTAGGAGTTCCTTTTCCAACGCCGGAATGCAATCATGGCACCTCCGGTCCTTCTGAAAAGCAGAAAGACAATAAAGGCGGTGTCTAATATGGGTGTAAAAGGGATTCAGAGATTCCGCTGTTCAAGGTGCCCGCATCGGTTGACTTATCTCAAGGGCGAACCCTGTCAGGAAGGGTATATCGTGCTGCAGTTTGGTCAGCAGTATTGCACAGCCGGAAAGAAATACCGTATGTTTAAGAAAAAAGATCCCAAAATCTACCCGCCAAATTGGTGTCCAAAACTAAAAAAGCCATGTGAATTTCGTGTTTATGATTTCAAGGACGCAAACACATGGTACTTGCATACCCTACTCAAACGCAAATCGCCTCCCGACGGGTACCAGTACGCCGTGCGGTTATCTGGGACAGTAAACTTGACTCCTTCAGCATTCTTTTCCATGGCGAAGCGAAAAGGTGCATCTGAACTTTTGGGGGTCATGGTCAAAATAGGGGAAATTGTAGAGATCGACGATGGTCTTACCAGCAACTGCTTCTATTTGACGCTGAACGGTGTGAAATATCTGCCTTATTGGGATACGGCCCGTGCGCGAAAAAACGAATATGCTTGCAAAAACAGCGATAACTGACGAAAATACATGCGCACAATCAAAATTGGAGGTTTGATTTATAATGGAAAACATCACAAAAGGCCCAAACATTGTATTTTGCAAAATCTGTGGTGCTATGCTAACCTGGGAGCATCCTGAGGGATCTGGTCATTATCAGGCATCCAGTGATTTTATCGGTGGCGATATCTGTCGCAGTTGCTTGGCTGAGCGGCAGGAAACTGGTTGTTCTACGCCTGAATTTCCATATAGCGCGGGCCAGACTGGTGACATTTCTGAATCAGTGGAGCATGTTCAAATCGCGCTTTTCCAGGCACCGTTTGCTTCTCTGCACGAGCACGGGCTACTTATAAAGATGTATGACTGTGAGCAGCCCTTCTCTGGTCCTGTCCCGTCACAGTATTATATGCCTGTGTTCAGCGGAGAGATTGAGATCCGCGGTATGCTACCCAAGGAGCCTCAATTGCGCACATCCTATATCTTAGAGCAGTTCTATTGTCTCTATAACCGAGATGACCGCCCAAATCCGATGACCAGCCGCAGTCTGTCCGTGGGCGACGTAGTACAGTTGGAAAACCAATTTTTCCTTTGTTCTGCCGCCAGTTTTATCCCGGTTGCGTTTGAGCCGGTAGCGGAAACAGCCAAGACCCCCGCAGACACTCTTATCATGCCAAATGGCACTGTACTCCAGGTCAAAATATGCTCTGAGGACGAATACCCCTGCATCAACATTGACCTCGTGCAAGCAGATGGTGAAAACGAGCGAGTCTGCTTCGTTGAACACAATCCTGAAAAAGAACTGGGGCAGGAATTGTGCATCGGCGTCTATTGCTCCACAGAGGAAGACACTGTCTATTACGGCAGTTATAACCAGGGGGATAATCATGCAGAATCTCTATGACCCGCCAGATCTCTGTGGCATAGATACCGAATCAAGTCTGCGCCTCTCATCTATATCCACATTCCATTCTACGAACGAAGAGGTAGAACCATGGGAAAATTCAAGGATCTTACCGGCCAAACATTCGGGAAATTGACAGTTATCAAAAGAGTAGAAGATCAGAAGGCCGGACGCCCAATGTGGCTGTGCCAATGTGCGTGTGGTAATTTGACAACTGTATCATCCACCCGCCTCATGCGGCCTAACGGCACAAGGTCATGTGGCTGTCTCAAACACCAGCTCTCCCCCTCCCTGATTGATCTGACAGGTCAAACTTTTGGACGCCTGAAAGTGCTACGCAGGGATGAAACGGCACCCGGTAGCCGCATAAAATGGATTTGCCAATGTAAGTGTGGTAATACGGTTTCTGTTTTATCTTCCAGCCTTCGCAATGGAAAAACAAAGTCCTGCGGTTGCTCTCAGTCTCCAGTCAAGTATGACCTGACTGGTCAGGAATTTGGGTATCTCCTTGTCATCGGGCGTGTGACAAATCCGCACATTCGAAGCCACGATGTCCGGTGGAAGTGCTTGTGTCGGAATTGCGGCCGCATTGTCCAAGTCGATAGTTACTGGCTTAGGACCAGTGACCCATACGGTCACTGTAGATGTACGCGATTCAACAAGCCCAAAAACACTCACGACGGTTCCCAATAAAATTTGTGATACGGGTATTGTGACCGGAATTCTGCATTTACATTGCATCGGCCTAAATTGCTAAGCGGGGTGCCAGTCGGCCCCCGCTCTTTTTATGTCGCCATGCAGCAAGCATATTTACATCATTGGATGGCGAATTTTGCCAAGGATGCCCGTCTCTGTCTGCAACGCCTAAAGAGAATCACCACTTTCATTCTTTTCAAATTGTGCTATAATAGTTTCATGTCAATTGGGCGCAGAGAGGAAACCTGCCTGTGAGTTATCTTTCTATCTTCCGTACAAATGAGAATCAAAAGCAGAAATGGGACTCTATTATCTACGAAATCAGTGAATTCGTGTCAGCTTTTTTCTGGGATGAGGCTCCAGATAAATATGGACTGGAAGCCCGGGAAGGCCAGCAGGATATGGCGTTTGCAATTTTGGACGCCGTCCGCGGAAATTACCACTTCGCAGTTGAAGCTGGTGTAGGGATTGGGAAGTCATTCGCGTACCTGGTTCCTTTGCTTCTATATAATAAGAAAACAGGCCTCCCAGTTATCATTGCCACATCTACAATCGCACTGCAGGAACAGTTGATGGATGACATAAAGAGGCTTAGTCCTATGCTCAATGTCACACCCGATGTGCTTTTGGCCAAAGGCCAGACGCACTATGTCTGTCAACTGCGGGCCAACGATTATTTTGCTTCCCCGGAAGGCCAGCAGTTTGCTCGGCTGAAACAGAAGATTGTTGAGGGCTGCCAAGACCGTCGCGCTTTCTCTCCCCCGATCCCAGCCAATGTCTGGGAGAAAATCAATATTGTACGATACAGCCGCCGTGCCTGTCTTGGTTGCCCGTTCTCATCGCAGTGTCAATATGCCAGACTCCGTGACGAACTGAAATTTACAAACGGTATTATCCTGTGCAATCAGGATTTGTTGACGGCGCACCTATTCAAGCGGAGCCGTGACCAAGGTGGCCTGCTAAGCGATCTGGTTCAGTTTGTGGTGGTTGACGAGGCCCACAATCTGGAGGATAAGGTGCGAAGCGCAACCACAGAGCGGTTTGGGGAGCGCCAGTTGATCCACGCAATCAATTCCGCAGTAAAATCAGTTCGAGGCGAGGAGCGGGAATTTATCCTTGAGGACGCGGATGATGTGGTCCGTTCCGTTCGTGCCCTTTATAGCAACTTGAACTCGCAGATGCGTATGCAGATTACGCAGCCGACCCGTGACATGAAATATGCCGACCGTTTCTTTTTCCGCGATGAGGATGGTGCAGTTGACTTAATCCGAGCAGTTTCCAGGCAACTGCAAAAATTGTCCAGTTCCGTCCAGGTCTTTGGCAGCAGGGATTATCGCAGAGGTGACAGTTCATCTGGCGCCGACGAGTTGGACGCCGCTGCACAGTCATTCAAAGAACTGGCGTCAGATTTTGACAGGCAGTTATTGTGGCTGGAACGCCGAGGCCAGACCGCGGATTTGTCTTTCTGCCCCAAAAACACCAAAGACATTCTGAAAAGACTCTATTTCAGCAGTAAAATCCGAGTCATCCTGACCTCTGCCACACTGACTTCAGCAGTAGGCGGGCCATTAGAAAATCAATACGCCTACTTCCTGCACAACACCGGATTTCCTGTGGGCCGAACTGGTATCTTGTCTGAGCCCCATCCTTCTCCTTACCCCTATGATGAGCATGCCATGATCTATTTCTGCGATGATCTGCCCCACCCAACGCGGGATCATGAGGCGTTCATTGAGAAGGGTGTTGAGCGGCTTATTCAGGTCCTTAATATATCTCAGGGGAAGGCTCTGGTGCTGTTTACCGCCAAGACGGATATGGAAGAAGTCTATGCAGCGCTTCAAAGCAGAAATCTTCCATACAAAATTCTCATTCAGCAAAACGGCGCCTCCCAAGAACGTGTTCTGCAGGCGTTCCGAAATGATGTTAATTCTGTCCTTCTGGGGACTGGGGCCTATTGGGAGGGAATCAGCATTGAGGGCAAGAGTCTATCCAATCTTGTCATCTTCCGCCTGCCATTCCCGGTACCCGATCCTATTATTGAGTATAAGGCCTCCATTGCCAAGGACGCCATGATGGATGTCCGGGTTCCAGAAATGATTATTAAACTCAAGCAGGGAATCGGCAGACTGATCCGTAATTTCAGCGACACCGGGATCGTGTCCATCATCGACAGCCGTCTCAGGGACACCCAGCCGGAGCGATACCACGATATTACTTGGAACTCGCTGCCTATCCATCGCCGCACCACTGATCTCCAAGAGATCGAAGCCTTTTATCATACGGTATGCGATTGAGGCCGGTTTGCAATCATTTGTATTTGCACCAAATGAACGCAAAAATAGCGCGGGGGGCCTGTTCGGA
>OLSF01002049.1_pt1 | contig 16721 bp, 16 predicted proteins | sample 1672301 | NCBI WGS metagenome assembly OLSF01 (sample SAMEA3136669, study PRJEB25190) | human gut metagenome | biome: human gut; feature: human-associated habitat; material: faeces | place: Austria | collected 2013
CAGTAAAGCACTTCCTGCCATTGCACCACCATGGGCGCGAACACCTTGTAAAGGATTGTCATCAGCACGAATGCCGCTGATCCTTTGGAGATGACGCTCAGGTAAGCGGTTACCGTACTTGGAGCACCCTCGTAAACGTCTGCCGTCCACAGGTGGAAAGGTACCAGCGAAATCTTGAAACCCATGCCGGAGAAGAAGAATACGAATGCCATAATCTGCAACGGGTTCCCGTCCAGATGTGCCGGGATGTCGGCAAAGTAGAGCGTGCCTACCGAACCGTATATCAGTGAAATGCCATAAAGCAGCAAACCACTGGAGAACAGGGCGGTAAGGATGTATTTGGCGCCTGCCTCGGCAGAATGGTGGCGGTATTTGTCGAAGGCCACCAAAGCAGCCATCGGGATGCTTGCCGTTTCCAGTCCGATGAAGAACATCAGGAAGTGTCCTGCGGAAATCATAAAGTACATGCCCAGCAGTGTGGAGAGGGTCAGTATGTAGAACTCGCCTTGCTTGATTGCCGTATCGGGAAGACGCATCCACTCGTGTGCCATAAGGAATACGATGAGCGTACCTACACTGAGGATGGACTTGACGATGCTCTGTATGGGCTGGTTGTGGTACATCCCGCCGAAGGCGTCAGCCGCCGGACCGGGGACAATGGTTATAAGCGTATGGATAATGAGCAGAGCAACGGGCAGCATAGTGTTCAACATTGGCTTGCCGTCATTCTTGTGCGCATCCGGACTCATGAAGAGGTCGGCTATGAACAGGATAACGATGACCGCTATCAGCGACAGCTCTTCTTTCATTAAAAGAAATTGGGAGTAATCCATGTTATTTAGTGATGAATTGATTAATGATTAATAATTAGCGATTGGTAACTGGTGATTCATGATTCGGCACTTCATTACTTCATCACTAAATTGTTGACTATCGGCAGAACGCTGTCTCCAATCATGTTGCTCATCCACAGCGGGGCAAGACCGAGTCCGGCTACGCAGGCAATGAGGATGATTACAGCGGTACGCTCGTCCCAAGTGGCATCGCTCAGTGTCAGATGGTGCTTGTCGGTGCAAGTGCCGTAGAGGATCTTGCCCACAAGACGCAGGATGTAGACTGCGGTGATTACGATGCTCGTACAGGCTATGACGGTCCATACGCGGTGGAATGTATCGGGATGTTGGAACGCACCGTTGAAGATAGTCATTTCGGCAATGAAACCGCTGAGGCCCGGCAAACCGAGGTTGGCAAGACCGGCAATGACGTAGGATACTGCAAGGAAAGGCATTATCTTCATCAGCCCGTTAAGCTCGCGTACGTCACGTGTGTGTGTACGTCCGTAAATCATACCGATGAGTGCAAAGAATAAGGCGGTCATCAATCCATGCGAAAGCATCTGCAGTACGGCGCCGGTGCAGGCGGTACGGTTCATCATCAGAATGGCGAAAAGTACCAGGCCGCAGTGCGATACGGAAGAGTAGGCATTGATGTATTTCAAGTCGGTCTGTACGCAGGCGGAGAATGCACCATACACTACGGAGATGCCCGTCAGCACGAGGAATATCCATCCGAGTTCCTGTGCGGCCTCAGGCATCAGATACATGGCGATGCGGAAGCATCCGTAACCTCCCAGCTTCATCAGTACGCCTGCATGCAGCATGGAAACGGCAGTCGGTGCGGATGCGTGACCGTCGGGGCTCCATGTGTGGAACGGGAACAGGGCTCCCAATACGCCGAAACCGAGGAAGGTAAGCGGAAACCAGATTCGTTGCTGCTCAATAGGGATATTGTGCAGTTGGGCTATCTCCAGCAGGTTCATGGTGGTGCCGCCGCTGCCGAAGTAGATGCCCAGAATACCGATGAGCAGGAAAGCGGAACCACCCATCAGCATCAATGTCAGCTTCATGGCGGCATATTCCTTGCGCCCCGAACCCCATACGCCGATCAGCAGATACATCGGTATGAGGGCCACCTCATAGAACATGAACATGGTGAACAGGTCGGTGGAGATGAAGAAGCCGAATACACCCATTGACAACAGGGTGAACCACAGGAAATATTCTTTGGTCAGCGGTTGCAGACGCCAGGAAGCGAATGTTCCGGTGAAAACGATGATTGCCGAGAGCAGCAGCATGGCCACCGAGATGCCGTCTACGCCTACGGAATAGTGAATGTTCAGTGCCGGATACCATGCCGCGTCAGCGCGGAACAGCATTTCATCCGTAGCGCCGCCATGACGGGCTTGCAGATAGGCGACAGTCAGTCCGACAGCGGCAATGAGCAATGCCGAAGCACCGGTCACCATCACCGCACGTATCTGTGCTATGCTGCGGCTGAGCCAAAGTCCCAGCAGCATCAGCAAGGGGATGAGTACGAATATGGATAAGAAATTCATCTTTATAATTATTGTATTAATTGTTATTGTTCTATTGGTTGATAAACCGATATCAACTTATGTTTCTCGTTTACAGCAACAGCAGCAGTATCAGTGCAAGTGTGCCCAGCAGGAATACGAATGTGTATTGCTGGATGCGTCCGCTTTGCAAGCCTCGTATCTCGTCGCTGGTGGCGTTAGCGCCCCAGGCAAGGAAATCGAAGAGGCCATCCACCACATGGCGGTCCCACCAGGCTATCGGGCGGCTGATACAACCGAAGATGATGCGGTGGGTGATGAACTGGTAGACTTCATCGAGGTAGAAGCGGTGATAGGCAGCTGCCCATAAACCGTTGAAGCGGCGGGCAAGCGCATTGGCAACCTGCTGTTTCCCGCTTTTGTACATATAAGTAGCCAAAGCTATGGAGATGACGGCAATGGCAATGCTTGTGCCTGCCACACCCCAGTCCAGATGAATGGTATAGGCTTCACCGTTTGAGCTGACGAAGTGTCCGAAAGGAATGAAGCCGGCAACTATCGTAACCAGGGCAAGGAACATTAACGGGACGGTCATTGTCAACGGGCTTTCGTGAGGAGTGTGGTGGGCGTTGTGTGATGAGTGCTCATCATTGGCTGCTGACCGTTTGTCACTCCAGAAGATGCCGTAGTAGAGGCGGAACATATAGAATGCAGTCATTGCGGCAATCACTGTCATTATCCAACCCATGACGGGGCTGAACCGGAAACAGGCTGTCAGTATCTCGTCCTTGGAGAAGAACCCGGAGAACGGTGGAATACCGGCGATGGCCAGACAGGCTATCAGGAAAGTGATATGCGTAACCGGCATGTACTTGCGCAATCCGCCCATAGCAGACATCTCGTTGCTGTGCACCGCATGGATGATGCTGCCTGCGCCAAGGAACAGCAGGGCCTTGAACATGGCATGCGTAAACAAATGGAACATGCCTGCCATATAACCCAGTCCGCCTTCGTGGGGATTCAGGGAGGTGCATACGCCGAGTGCCACCATCATAAAGCCTATCTGTGAGATAGTGGAGAAGGCAAGCACACGCTTGATGTCGCTTTGCACGCAAGCTACACTGGCGGCATAGAATGCGGTGAATGCGCCCACATAAGCAACGAGGTGCAGCACCTGAGGCGCATAGTCTATGAAGAGCGGGAACATACGTGCCACCAGATACACGCCTGCAACCACCATTGTGGCGGCGTGGATCAGTGCGCTGACGGGAGTAGGACCTTCCATTGCATCGGGCAGCCAGATGTGCAACGGGAACATGGCGCTCTTTCCGGCTCCGCCGATGAACATCAGTCCCAGTGCCAGCGGAATCATGGTAGCGCCGCCTTTCAGCAGTGCCATTTCATCGGGCTGGAAAGTATAGGTTCCGGCATAGTAGCCGTAGACCAGAATACCGATCAGGAAGCCCAAATCGGCAAAACGGGTAACGATGAATGCCTTTTTGCTGGCGGCTATGGCTGCCGGTTTGGTATAGTAGAAACCAATCAGCAGGTAGGAAGACACGCCCACCAGTTCCCAAAACAGATACATCTGGAAGATGTTCGTAGCCACCACGAGTCCGAGCATGGACATGGTGAAAAGCGAAAGAAAGGCATAATAACGTTGAAAACCGCGCTCACCTTTCATGTAGCCGAAGGAGTAGAGGTGTACCATGAATGAAACGGTACTTATGACAATCAGCATCATCACCGAAATGGGGTCGAGCAAGATTCCCAGGTCAATGCTGAGTGAAGGCGTGAACGGCAGCCATGTACAGTTATAAGGCATCAGTGTGGCGTATGTGCCGTCTGTCAGCCGGGGAGCAGTGAAATACTGTATTGCGGTGAGGTAGGAGAGCACCGTCACCACACCCAACACGCCCGTACCGATACTTCCGGCGGTACGGTGTGACATCCATTTACCGCCCAATCCCAAAACAAGGAAAGAGAGTAAGGGAAGAAGAAGGATTAGAATCGTATATTCCATATTTATTACCATTTGAGTTCATCCAGTTTGTTCACCTGGATAGAGCGTATGTTACGATAGATATTAATCATGATAGCAATAGCTACTGCTGTTTCGGCTGCCGAAATGGCAATGGAGAACAGTGAGAAGAAGTAACCTTCCAGTCCGCCGGGAAACAGAAATCGGTTGAATACTGCGAAGTTGATGTCGGTAGCGTTCAGTATCAACTCAATCGAAATTAATATCGCCAATGTGTTGCGACGGGTAAAGAACCCGTAAATGCCGGCGAAAAACATGATAGCCGAGACTATCAGGTAATATTCCATGTGTATCATAATTCTTATCTTTTACGTGCGATTAATAATCCGCCTACGATACATGCCAGCAGCAGGATGCTGACAGCTTCGAAAGGCAACAGGTAACCATATTTGTCGCCGCTCAGCATGTGATGCCCGATAGTCTTGATGTTGACCTCAAGAGGCACCACGTCGGTGGTGGCGATAAACTTATGTTTCAGGGTTATGAATACTACAATAATGGCTCCGCCTATGGTAGCGCCCAGCCCGGCAAGGAACTTGCTGCGTTTCAGCTTTCCCGCGATGTCGCCTTCACCGCTGGTGAGCAGGATGGAGAAGACGTAGAGGACGACTATACCGCCTGCGTACACCATAATCTGTACAGAGCCGAGGAATGTATATCCCAACAGGAAATAGATGCCTGCCGTACCGAAAAGAACGAACAGCAGGTAAGTGGCCGAGCGTACCATGCGTCTGGTAGTTACCGTCAGTATGGAAAATACGGTAATGAAAGCCGCAAGGAAGTAGAATACTATTGTTTCAAGATTGAATTCCATGTTTTTGATTACTAATTATGAATGACTAATTACTTCGCTACTTCAGCTTGGGGAGCGGCGGATTTCTTCTTCTCTTCTACGTGACTGCCCGGATGATTCAGCGTCAGCACCAGTTTGCTACGGTCGAATACTGCATGCTCAAAATTCTGGTCGAATGTGATGGCATCATGCGGACAGGCATTGACGCAGAGCTGGCAGAATATGCACGAACCGAGGTCGTACTCATATTTCGCCAATATCTTCTTTTTCTTACCGTCTTCCGTCTCTATGGTCTCACTCGTCACTTTGATGGTGTCGTTGGGACAAGCCATTTGACACAGGCCGCAAGCTACGCAATGATGCTCGTTCTGCTCGTTGTGGGGCATCGTCAGCGTACCCCTGAAGCGTTCGGAGAGTTTCAGTGTTTTCCGGTTCTCCGGATATTGTTCGGTGGTCTTCTTCCGGCAGAAAACGGTCATAGTGGTTTTCATGCCCGTCAGCAGGGAGCTGACACCGTTTATGAGGCCACCTATATAAGAGTTATGTTCTTTATTATCTTTCATTATTTTATTGTTTTAGATTTATCCGAATGGGAACTTTGTTCCGATGCAACGTCGGCGTCGGTTAAAAGTGTAGTCCGAATACGACAATCAACACCATCAATATCAGGTTTACCATGGAGATAGGTACCAGGTATTTCCATTCAAGATTCAGGATCTGATCGATACGCAAACGCGGGAATGTCCATTTAATCCACATTAGCAGGAACACTACGAAAAATGCTTTGCCGAAGAACCATACAAATCCCGGAATGTAATCCATTACTGCATTGAAACCGTCCAGACCGACGATGTGCAGCGGCATCCAGCCTCCCAGAAAAATAGTGGCTGCAACACTGGCAACGATGAACAGGTTCAGGTATTCTGCCAGATAGAAGAAGCCGAATCCCATACCGGAGTACTCCGTATGATAACCGGCTGTCAGCTCACTTTCTGCTTCCGGCAAGTCGAACGGGCCGCGGTTGGTTTCAGCATTGCCTGCAATCAGATAAATAACAAACGCTATCACTGCCGGAATATGTCCTTTGAAGATGAACCATCCGTCGGCTTGTCCGGCTACGATTTCGGAGAACTGCATCGTACCCATTAAAACAACCATTGTCAGAATGCTCAGTCCGCACGAAAGTTCATAGCTGATGATTTGTGCACCGCTTCGCATGGCTCCGATAAGTGAGAACTTATTGTTGGAACTCCAACCGGCAAGCAGGATACCTACCACGCCGATGCTTGAAGCTGCAAGCAGGAAGAAGACGCCTACGTTAAAGTCCAGAACTTCCAGCCCTTTGCTGATGGGCAGACAGGCGAATGTGAGGAATGAAGCGATGATAACCATGAATGGCGCCAGGTTATAGAGAAGCCTGTCGGAGAATTTCAGGTCAATGATTTCTTTGGTCAGCATCTTGATAACGTCGCAGGGCACTTGGAGCAGTCCCCACTTTCCTACACGCATCGGACCGAGGCGGCACTGGAAGAAAGCGCATATCTTACGCTCCATGTAAATCAGAATAATGGCAAGCACCGCATACATGAGGATGATGCATACGCCTATCACTACACATTCGAGGAACACCGCCAGACCTTCCGGCATAAAGGAGGTCAGCATCTGGTGAATCCAATTGGTTACTATACTAAAGTCAAACACGTTATTTAGTTATTAGTTGTTAGTGATTAGCGACTAACAGGTTGCACTGTCAATACTGCAAGGGGTTAATCACTAATCGTTAATCATTAATCAATTAATTTACCTGTCAATATCCGGTACTACATAGTCCAGTGTTCCACCGATAGCGATAAGGTCGGCAATCTTTGCACCGCGACAAATTGTGTCTACGGTAGATACCAATGGAAGCCCCGTACTGCGGAAATGCAAGCGATAGGGCATTTTGTCGCCATGGCTTTCGAGGAATACTCCGAATTCACCGCGGCTGCCTTCTACGGCGGCATAGTAGTTACCTTCCGGTACGCGGATAATCGGTTTCATCTTTTCCTGATAGTTGCCTTCGGGGATGTTGTCTATCAACTGTTCGATGATATTCAGGCTTTCCATGATTTCATCCATGCGGATGAGATAGCGTGCCCAGGAATCACCTTCGGTGCGGATAACTTCTTTAAAGTCCACCTTGCTATACATGCTGTAAGGCATACGCTTACGCACATCGCAAGCCCAACCGCTGGCACGACCTGTGCCTCCGGTGGCGCCGAAGGCTATGGCATCTTCACGAGACAGTACCCCTACGCCTTTCAGACGTTGTTGCGCAATGATGTTTCCCGTAAACACATCGTGGTATTCATGCAGGATGCCGCGCAGGTAAGGAATGAATTCTTTTACCTTTTTCTGGAAGTCGGGGGCAATGTCGGCTTGTACGCCGCCAATTGTGTTATAGTTCATGATGAGGCGTCCGCCGCAGGTTCCTTCAAAGATGTCCAAAATCTTCTCGCGATCGCGAAAACCGTAGAAGAAAGCGGTCAGTGCGCCGAGGTCCATTGCCAGGCAGGAGTAGAAAAGCAAGTGTGAATCGATGCGTTGCAATTCGTCCATGATTGTGCGGATGTACTGCACGCGTTCGCTGACTTCTATACCCATTGCTTGTTCGATACACATGCATAGGGCATGGCGGTTTTGGTGGGCGCCCAGATAGTCCAAACGGTCGGTTAGAGCCAGTGTTTGCGGGTATGTCAGGCTCTCGCACATCTTTTCGATGCCCCGGTGGATATAGCCGCAGTTGGCATCGATTTTTTCGATGATTTCACCTTCCAGTGACACGCGGAAACGCATTACACCATGGGTTGCAGGATGCTGCGGACCGATATTTACTACATATTCATCATCACCGAAGAGTAGTGATTCTTTGTTCTTTACGGTTCCATCCGGATTCAGCTCCAGCTCGGTGGTTGTATCGACTGTCTCCTCATTATCCATACGCAGAGGGTTTTGTGCTTCAGGATCATCGTCCTTACGCATCGGATAGCCTACCCAATCATTGCGCAGATAAAGACGTCGCATATCGGGATGACCGATGAAAACCACTCCATAGAAATCGAATACTTCACGTTCCAGGAAGTCGGCGGCTTTCCATATGTCGCACACTGAAGGCAGTTCGGGATGTTCCCTGTCGAGGGTGGCGGTGCGAACTGCCATCCGTTTGCCGGTGGCAGTAGATTCCAACTGATAAACAACGCCAAGGCCTCGTGGAGTGTCGGGAGTATCTTTAGCTGTGTCCGGCTCACCCCAGTCCATGCCTGTAAGACATTCAAGGAAGTCCATCTGCTCTTCTTGCCGTAGGCGCAGCATCTCGTCATGCAAGGCTGCGGGATTTATATATTTTATTTCCATACTTAACTTATATAATGTCTGGAGTTTAGCAATTAAGGATTATTGATTTATAGACTTATTGATTGATATTTGTACCGTTCTAATCACTAATTTCTAATCGCTAATCATTAATCACAAGTTCTTCTCTTCTTTTCGGTTTACTCCGCCAAAGTATTTTTCGATTTTCACTTTGCGTTGCAACTGCATCATTCCGTAGTAGAATGCTTCGGGTCGGGGAGGGCATCCCGGAATATATACGTCTACCGGCAGGATCTTATCCACTCCATTGACAACGTGGTAAGACTTCTTGAACGGACCGCCACTGACTGCGCAACCACCTACGGCTATCACATACTTAGGGTCGGCCATCTGGTCGTACAGACGTTTCAGCACCGGGGCCATTTTGTTTGTGATTGTTCCACACACCATGATCATGTCTGCCTGACGCGGGCTGGCGCGGGCTACTTCAAACCCGAAGCGTGCCATATCATAGCGGGCTGCACCGAGGGCCATAAATTCGATACCGCAACAACTTGTTGCAAACGTAAGCGGCCACAGTGAGTTACTGCGTCCCCAATTAACGAAATCGTCCAGTACGCCGAGGGCCACGTTGGCACCTCCTGCATTAAGTTCCCGAACCAATTTCTCCAACGTTTCATTGTCTGTAAACTCCTCATAAGGGATAGATTTTATGTTGGGTTTCTTCGTTACTTCCATTCCAAAGCTCCTTTCCTCCAGGCATAAGCAAGACCCAGAATTAATATAATAAGGAAAAATAAAATACTGAAAAGCCCGGCTACTCCAAGCTCCCTTGTAATGACTGCCCAAGGGAACAGGAAAACCGTCTCCACCTCGAACATCAGAAACAGGATGGCAAACAGGTAGTAACCCACCCGGAACTGCATCCATGATTTACCACGTGTCGGTATACCACATTCATAAGCTTCAAACTTTTGCAGATTGTATGAACGGGGAGAAATAGCACGCGAAAGAGCTACTACTACACCAACAAAAGCAAGCGCTGTCAGTAGAACAACAACTAAAAATGTAAAATTCATAATTCAATAGCTGTTTAGATTGAATATTATATAGAAATAAGCAATTAGTCTATTCGCCCTATGGAGAATAAAACCAACTGTAATAAATGACGAGTAAAAGAGTCTACTGTACTGTAGGCTAAATGACTATCTTTCTTAACCCATATATATAATAGGAGATAGGATCATAATAATATGTAGGAGAATGGGATGAGACAGGGTAAGGCGGACTTTGATGTTTGTAATGGTCACAGAAATAAGCGATTAACAAAAACATGCTTTTATCTGTCGGAACATGTGCGACGTCTGTATGACTCATGTCACAGGTTTGAGTCGTATAAAGATTATAAAGACGTTCTAAAGCATCCTGAATCGGACGATCTTGTGATACATAGCATTTCTCCTGCCGATAAGTCGGGGAGGAAACTTTGCACATATCTTCCATTGCTCCGTTAGTTGCACAATGGATGAGCAAAGCCAACACTAAAAGTAGTCCGAATTTTAAGCTTTGTTTCATCTTTCTCCTTTAACGGCTGCAAATATAGAACTAATATTTATACTTTTTGCAAAGTCCGTATGGCAAAAAAGCTTTTTTTAACTCCATATCTTTTAGATTCATTTTTTAGTCAGCATGGTTTCACAAATATCATTTAGAATGGGGTAATTTCTCCATCTTCATTTGTTAAAAGATGCAATAAAAAGAATGATTTACGCTCTTTTTGGCGAATAACACAAAGAAAATACATTTTTTTGCAGATTAAGAAAGAATACATGATTATGAAACGCACACTTTGGTTTATATTTTTCCTTCTAAACTCCTTGTTTTACCTCTATGCAGATAGTGAGAATGATTCTTTGTTGAAGGTGTTAGACAAAGTGATTTCTGAACGTTTGATATATACCCAGAAAAAAGAAGCTACCATAAAAGAATTAAAGAAAAAGAAGGTTGGCCTTAATTCGTTGGAGGATATATACAATTTAAATAAAGAGATTATCCATCAATATGAAACCTTTGTCTGTGACTCGGCAGAACAATACATTCATGAGAATATTGATATAGCAAAAACAATCGGTAATAAAGAATATCTTTTGGAAGAGCAGCTTCGGTTGGCTTTTGTCTATTCTTTATCCGGTTTGTTTATTCAAGCAAATGATATTTTTAAGTCGATAAAATGTGCGGATTTACCCGATCATTTGAAAGCTTTGTATTGCTGGAATCGTATACGTTATTATGAAAATCTCATTAAATACACGGACGATGTACGTTTTTCAAACGAGTATATATCGGAAAAAGAGGCTTATCGGGATACCGTGATGAGCATCTTATTTGATCAGTCGGATGAATATAGAAAAGAAAAAGCTGTGAAGCTTCAAGATAAGGGAAGTACCAAAGAGGCTCTTCTGATTTTGACAGAGATATATGATAAACAAGAGCCGGCATCCCATGGCTATGCTATGATGGCTATGGGACTTGCCAGGGCTTATCGGTTGATTGGGAATTATGCACTGGAAGAAAAGTTTCTAATGCTGGCTGCTATGACAGATACAAAACTAGCTGTCAAAGAGAATGAGGCATTATTGACATTGGCAGTTAATTTGTATCATAAAGGAGATATAGACAGGGCTTATAATTATATAAAAGTAGCGTTGGATGATGCCATCTTTTATAATTCCCGTTTTAAGAATACGGTAATTGCCCGTATCCATCCGATTATTGAAAATACATACTTGATCCGGTTGGAAAAACAAAAGCAGAACCTCCGTTTCTATATATTTCTGACTAGCTTGTTTGTGGTAGCTCTTGCTATCACCCTGTATTTTACATATAAACAAACAAAAATTGTATCCCGGGCTAAACGGCATCTTAAAGCTATGAATGAGGAACTGGTCGGGCTGAATAAGAATCTCGACGAAGCTAATCTGATTAAGGAAAAATATGTGGGGTATTTTATGAATCAATGTGCTGTTTATATTAATAAACTCGATGAGTACAGGAAGAATGTGAACAGGAAAATCAAGACCGGACAGATTGATGATTTATATAAGTCATCCTCCCGACCTTTTGAAAAGGAACTTGAAGAACTTTATCATAACTTTGATAAAGCGTTCCTTAAATTGTATCCTAACTTTGTAGAAAAGTTCAATTCTTTGTTGAAACCGGAGGAACGCTATAAACTGGAAAAGGACCAACTGAATACAGAATTACGCATATTTGCATTGATACGGTTAGGAATTACCGATGTTGGACAGATTGCTGTATTTTTGCATTATTCTGTGCAGACAATCTATAATTATAAGAGTAAAGTGAAGAGAATGTCCACTCTTGATAGTAATATCTTTGAGGAGGAGGTAAAAATGCTTGGTTCTTTGTCTCAAAAATGATTCTATCCGGTTTACCAAAACTAAAAAATGGTCTTGTTATAAACTGTTGATTATTAAATGTATATATAATAATTGATCTGTAAAACGTTTACTTTCCCGCCTACTTCCATTAAGAAGTAGGCTTTTTTCATCTCTATATTTGCATCACAAGATTTTTGATAACTGAATACTAATCTAAAGAAACACACAACTATGAGTTTTTCAGAATTGTATCTTATTTATTATCCCAAACTAGTTCGGTTTGCAAAAGAATTTGTGATGTCGGAAGAGGATGCGGAGAACATAACACAAGATGTGTTTACAGACTTATGGGAAAAGAGAGAGTCAATGAATCATATTGAGAATATGAATGCTTATCTTTTCAGACTTGTGAGAAACAAATGTTTGGATTATTTAAAGCATAAAGTATTCGAGCAAAAGTATGTCGAGAATGTGAAGGCTTCTTTTGAGATTGAGTTGAATCTGAAATTGCAATCTTTGGATCGTTTTGATGTATATGATATATCAGAAAGAAATCAGATGGAGAACCTGATACGGGATGCTATCAATAGTTTGCCTAAAAGATGTCGTGACATATTTTTGTTAAGTCGCATGGAAGGATTGAAGTATAGGGAAATATCCGAACGTTTGGGCATTTCGGTAAATACAGTGGAATGCCAGATGGGAATAGCACTAAAAAAGTTGAGAGCAAAACTCAATGTGACATTGGCTGCATAACTTTTTAATGAATTTATCGGTATTTTTTAGGGGTATTTATTGAGATAATCGTTCTTTGATAAAAAAGGACTGTGTATATGGAGAATTGTCTGAATAAATATTTTGCGGATGAATTTACTTCTGATGAAAAAACAGAGTTTCTCATAGAAGTGGAAAACAACGAAAGGCTGAAGGAAGAATTTATAGAAAATCAGAATTTGCTGGCACTCGTTGATTGGATATCTCCGGAATATGAAAATAATAAAGAAGTTGTCCAACATAAATTATATGAATTTATGCGTAGAATGGAGCAACACAAAGATAAATAGCTTTAGGATACTATGAGTAAAATTTATATCATATTACTGACTGTTTTCTTTTATGCAAATGTTTATTCTCAACAAGCTTATTTTGTTGATGGGTATCATGGCGGGATATATGGACATTATCCGGTAAAGTGGAAAACTCAATTTATTGTGGATCAGCTGGCTATGCATCCGGACTGGCGGATTTGTATGGAGATAGAGCCTGAAACATGGGATACAGTCAGAGTACAGACTCCGGAGGCTTATTTGCGTTTTAAAGAGATGGCTACTAGTAATCAGGTAGAGTTTACGAACCCTACTTATGCACAGCCTTATTGCTATAATATCTCGGGAGAGAGTATAATAAGACAGTTTCAATATGGTATTGCTAAAATAAACAAACATTTTCCGGAGGTAGATTTTGTAACCTATTCGGTAGAAGAACCTTGCTTCACAAGTTGCTTGCCACAAATCCTTAAACAATTCGGCTTTAAATATGCTGTATTAAAATGTCCCAACACCTGTTGGGGAGGGTATACTGCTGCTTATGGCGGAGAATTGGTTAATTGGGTGGGACCGGACGGGACTGCAATATTGACTGTTCCCAGATATGCTTGTGAAAAACTAGAGCCGGGATCAACTTGGCAGACAACTGCTTGGGGAAATTCGGATGCTTATTTAAAAGATTGCCGTAACGCAGGTATCAAACATCCCGTTGGTATGTGTTTTCAGGATGCGGGATGGAAGAACGGCCCATGGCTGGGAAGTGGAAAGAACACAAAAAATAATTCTATATATATAACATGGAGAGATTACATTGAAAATGTCTCCATCGGAAAAACGGATGATAATTGGTACTTTTCACAGGAAGATATACATGTGAATCTTATGTGGGGAAGTCAGGTTTTGCAAAAAATAGCGCAAGAAGTACGCGCTTCAGAAAATAGAATTGTCATGGCAGAGAAAATGTCTGTAATGGCTTATCTGATGAATGGCTATAGCTGTGCGCGGGCAGATGTGGATGAAGCATGGCGTACTTTAATGTTAGCGCAACATCATGATTCATGGATTGTTCCTTATAATAGATTGAACAAACAGGGAACGTGGGCAGATGCGATTAAAAGGTGGACAGATCAGACAAATGTAATTGCTGATAAAATTACTGAATTATCTATGCAGAGCTTTGATAAAGGCAATGGTGTTGTTGACAAACAGCAAAAATATATACGTGTCTACAATACACTGGGAAGTGAAAGGACTGAAATCGTGAATGTTTTACTTCCTTATGAGTTTGTAGATATGGATTGGGAAGTCTATGATTGGAGAAAGAAAAAGGTAGGTTGTTCTGTAGAAAGAGAAGGAAAACAAATAAGATTATTATTTGAAGCAAAGGTTCCTCCCTTCGGTTATTCCACATATTGCATCAAAAGAAAAGGCTTGGGTAAAAAGATAGTTTCAAGAAGAAAAGTACTGTGAGAGAGGAGAGATGAACGGTGATGGAGATCAGTACCGTATTATTTGATTTGGACGGAACAATCACTGATTCGGGATCAGGGATTATAAATTCAGTAAAGTATGCACTGAAAAAGGCTGGAAGGAAAATTCCACCGGAGGATGAATTACGCAAATTTATTGGACCTCCTTTGCAGGAACAGTTTATGAAATGTTGTGGGATAGAAGAGAAAGAGGCAGCAGAGATGGTGGCATTATACAGGGAATACTATCAGGAAGAAGGAATTTTTGATAACCGGGTCTATGATGGAGTCATGGAAATGCTGAAGACTTTGAAAGAAGCCGGACTGAAGATTGTAATGGCAACGTCAAAGCCTGAAAAATTTGCAAAAATGATTGCAGAACATTTTGGATTTGCGAAGTATTTTGATCTGATCGGTGGAGCCTGCATGGATGGAGCAAGAACAAAAAAGCAGGAAGTGATCCAATATGTCCTGGAACAGTGCAAAGAAAAAGACCGGGAGAAAATCAGAATGGTTGGAGACCGGTGCTATGATATGGAAGGTGCAAATAGAGAAGGAATCCGTGCCATCGGTGTTCTGTACGGGTACGGATCGAAAGAAGAACTGGAGGAAGCGGGAGCTGACGGGCTTGCAGAGACACCGGAAGAGGTTGTCAGAATGATTTTAAATGGCATGCATCCGTAAGGAACCTGCCGGTGATAGATAGATGAAGCAAATGAAAAATATTCTCAAAAAATAACTTTTCAAAGGTATTTTTATTGACAGCAGACAGGCAGTGCTGTATAGTGTTCCTGTAAAGAACTACTATGGAGAAGAGCAGAGAATGGATGAAAGCAGAGAAATTGAATACCTGATGCATTTCGGGTTATCCAGGCAGGAAGCTCTTATTTACAGAAAGCTTCTTGAAGGGGGAAAAAAGACCGGGTATGAGATTGCGAGAGATACCGGGATTTCCAGGTCGAATGCCTATGCTTCGCTTGCGGCAATGGTGGAAAAAGGTGCTGCATATCTGGTAGAAGGCGATGCAAAGCGTTATATCCCCATTGTTCCACAGGAGTTTTGTGGAAACCGAATCCGGAGACTTGAAAAAGAGCTGGAATGGCTTCAGCAGAATCTTCCCAGTGAGTCCGTGGAAGAGGATGGATATATTACGGTTGAAGGTAAGAAGAATATTGCAGACAAAATTCATCATTTATTGACCGGGGCAGAAGAACGGGTCTATTTTTCCTGTTCTAAAGGATGCCTGGAGGAATTTAAAGAGGAACTTCTGCAACTGGTGAGAAGAGGAAAAAAGGTTGTTCTGATTACGGATGAACCTTTTTCGATGAAAGAAGTTATCGTTTATGTAACCAGGAAAAAAGAACAGCAGATCGGACTGATTGTAGATTCCCACTATGTTCTTTCAGGAGAATATGGAATGGGCAGCATGAATACGTGTGTCTATTCCGGTCAGAGAAATTTTGTGACAGTATTTAAAAATGCACTTGCAAATGAAATTGAGCTGATAAAGATACGAAAAGGAGAGAAGAAAGATGAGTAAGAAACCATTTGTTACAAAGGAACAGGTTGAAGAGATCGTAAAGACCTACCCGACGCCGTTTCATCTTTATGATGAGAAAGGAATCCGTGCGAATGCAAAGGCATTAAAAGAAGCATTTTCATGGAATCCGGGATATAAAGAATATTTTGCAGTAAAGGCAACTCCAAATCCGTTCCTTCTGGATATCCTGAAAGAGTATGGTTGTGGATGTGACTGCTCATCTTATACGGAGCTGATGCTCTCAGAAGCAGTAGGCGTAACGGGACATAATATCATGTTTTCGTCAAATGATACTCCGGCAGAGGATTTCCGCCTGGCGGATAAACTTGGTGCGATCATCAATCTGGATGATATCAGCCATATTGAGTTCCTTGAAAGTGCAATCGGACATATTCCTGAGACGATCAGTTGCCGTTACAATCCAGGCGGATTATTTAAAATCAGCAATGATATCATGGACAATCCGGGAGATGCCAAATATGGTATGACAACAGAACAGATCACGGAAGCATTTAAGATCCTGAAAAGCAAAGGTGCAAAAGAGTTTGGAATCCATGCATTTCTTGCCAGCAATACGGTGACAAATGACTATTATCCGATGCTTGCGAAAGTTTTGTTTGAGCAGGCAGTACGTCTTAAAAATGAGACAGGTGCAAATATTAAGTTTATCAATCTGTCAGGCGGAATTGGTATTCCGTACAGACCGGATCAGGAGCCGAATGATATT
>OLSF01002073.1_pt1 | contig 16595 bp, 14 predicted proteins | sample 1672301 | NCBI WGS metagenome assembly OLSF01 (sample SAMEA3136669, study PRJEB25190) | human gut metagenome | biome: human gut; feature: human-associated habitat; material: faeces | place: Austria | collected 2013
GCTTCTGCTGCGCATCGTGTCCGGGGACGAAGACCCGGAACTGGTGCGCGAAGCGCTCTATACGCTCTGCGCGCTGCGCCGTCCGCTGACGCGGCGGGCCGTTTCCGGGCGGCTGTCGGCCATGCCTCCCACCGAGCGCAAGGCCCTGCTGCGCTATGTCGTCGCCGAGGGCTATTCCCCGGGACCGCTCCGGCGGCTGCTCGACGAGCGCGAGCGTCCCTATTACGAATCGCTCGTGCAAACCTATAAACGCAGCCTGGCATGAAGCCGATCCTTCTCCTGCTGTTCGCTGCGACGGCGGCATGCGTGGGCGCGCTGCTGCCGCTGATCTCCCGCGCCCGCAGCAAACGACTGCTGCTGAACGCCGTGCGCAGGGCTTCCAGCGACGCCCCCGACGGCATCGGCATCTCGGTCCTGTGCAGCGGCGTGACGGATGCGGCGCAGATTGAAAATCTCCTCTCCCCCGAATATTCGCGTTACGAGGTGATCGTGGTGCTCGACGCCCGCCGCCACGCCGCGGAATTCGCCGCGCTGACGGCGCGCTACCGCATGATCCGCGTCGAGTGGGTCTGTTCGGGCGAACTCGAAGTCTCGGGCGTCCGTGCGCTGGGGCGTTCGCGCAGGCGGTGTTTCCGGCGGCTGGTGCTCGTCGACCGGGCGCGGGATTCGGAGGCGGGCGATTTCGACGCCGCGGCGTCGGTGGCCACCTACGATTACCTGCTGCCCGTCCGCGCAGGATGTTTCCTGCTGCCCGGAAGCGTCGAGCGGCTCGTCGCCGAACTGGGCGAAGGCCGGCCGGGAAGCCTCGACCTCATACGCTCGCCCCTGGGCGAACCCGCCGCCTTGTTGAGCCGCGAGGCGGTGGTCGCGGCGGGCGGTTTCGGGATGCGCCCGCTGCGGGGGATTCCCCGCTGCCGGCGGAGGATGTTGTGGGAACCCCTGCTTGCCGCGCCGCGCTCCGGGGTCCGAATGCCGGGACGGCTGCGCGGACTGGCGGCGGCGTCGCTTGCCGCGGCTTTCGCCGCAGCGACCGCTGCGGGGTGGTGGACCTCCGCCGCCGCGCTCGCGACCCTCGCGCTGGTATGGGCCGGCGGGGAGTGCGCCGCGCGGCTTGCGGGCGGAACGGCCTTTTCGGCCCCGGGAGGCCTCACGGCATGGAGACGCCTTTTCGGACACTATTAAGGCACTGAAAATTTTTCGTTATCATAAATTCTTGTTACCTTTACCATGGCAATAAAAATTACCGATCCCAAAATACGAGTTACGATGATTAACGACAAGGTGAGAATGTATCTGCTGCCGCCGCTTTTCAATGCGGCAGTCAGAGCCGGAGCCTCGATCATGCGCGTTTACAAGAATCTCGACGATTACGATATAAGTCTCAAAGACGACAAAACCCCGATCACGCTGGCCGACCGCGTCGCGCACAAGACCATCCGCGAGTACCTCGGTCCCACACGTATCCCGATCCTTTCGGAAGAGGGTCGGAAGATGCGCTACGAAGAGCGCCGCAACTGGGAGCTTTACTGGCTGGTCGATCCGCTGGACGGCACGGTCGAATTTATCAAAGGCAACAACGAATTTACGGTCAACATCGCCCTGATGGAGAATAACGTCTGCATGGGGGCGGTTATTTATGTTCCCTATTTCGAAAAGATGTACATTGCGGGCCGCGATTCGGGTTCGTACCTCAAGGAGCATATCGCGCCGGACGCCGCCGCGGAGTATACCTACGACGAGATCGTCCGCAATTGGACGCCGCTGCCGCTGGCCGGGGAGGGGCGCCACGACCATCCGCGCGTGGCCCTTTCGCGTTCGCACCAGACACCCGAGACCCGTGAGCATGTCGCCCGCCTTCGCGAGCGGCACCCCGATCTGGAGATCGTCGAGCAGGGCAGTTCCTACAAATTCTGCCTGCTGGCCGAAGGCCGCGTCGACTACTACGTCCGCACGACGCACACCTACGAGTGGGACACGGCGGCGGGGGAGCTGATTCTCGCCGAGGCCGGCGGCAGCACCCGCACGCTTCCCGACGGCCGGGAGCTGCTCTACAACGAGGAGGACCTCCGCAATCCGTGGTTCGTCTGCCGGTCGAAGTTCTCGAAGATATAGGTGTTTTGCGAGCCGGTTTTCGTTCTGCGCCGGTTGCGTTCGATCGTCGCCTCTGCCGCCTGCGGCGGTATTTGCAGCAGCGGTTGGCCGGGATCGGACCGGCGAATGCCTGTCTGCTTTTCGGGTCTCTCCTATGAATTCTTGCTGATATGCTCGATGTCGCAGGCGCCGCAGTTGCCCGAGCAGCCCGCGACGCCCTGTCCGTCGGAGCAGTCGGCCCCGCCGTCCGCTTCGCGCGTCTCGTGCACGGCGCATTTGATGCCGAGTTTCTGCATGTTTTTATTGGTCGATATTTCCGAGTCGATGTTGTGCCCCTTGATCATCAGCGTGAGGGACATGCCCAGTACGAACAGCCCGACGGCGAGTATGGCGCAAAGCAGGAGGATTAACCACGTTGGCATAGGATTCCGTTTTTTTACTACCCGAAATTTGGGGTTTCGGGGACAAATGTATACATTTGTAAGATAAATTGCAAAAATGTTGCCCGGACCTTCCGGGCGACGTATTGTGCTGACTAAACAGACGCAACTATGAAAATCGTGATAGCGGGTGCCGGCGAGATGGGCAGTCACCTGGCCCGTATGCTCAGCGGCAACGGCCACGACATCACCATCATCGACAGCGACCAGAAGCTGCTCTCCGAGGTGGGCAGTCTGGCCGACGTGATCACCGTCGAGGGCGACTCGACGACCTTCGCCGTGCTGCGCGAGGCTTCGGTGCGCAAATGCGACCTGTTCATCGCCGTCAACCATGAGGAGAACGACAACGTCGTGGCGGCGATGCTGGCCAAGAAGCTCGGTGCGCGGAAATCCATCGCCCGCATCGACAACAACGAATACCTCGAACCCAACAACAAGGAGATGTTCATCGACATGGGCATCGACTATCTGTTCTACCCCGAGAAGGTCGCGGCCCGCGAGGTGATCAACCTGCTGGGACACACTTCGACCACGGAGTACGTCGATTTTTCGAGCGGCAAACTCTCGCTCGTGGTTTTCCGCCTCGAACCGGCCTCGCCGCTGGTGGGGGAGGTGCTCACGGGCTTCGACGACGACCAGGCCCCGTTGAGCTACCGCACGGTGGCCATCACGCGCGGCGGGCAGACGATCATTCCGCGCGAGGGCGAACAGTTCATGGAGGGCGACGTGATCTATGTCATCGCGCGTCAGGACGCCGTGCGGGAGGTGATGGAGTTTTCGGGCCAGTCGAACATCGAGATCAAGAACATGATGATCCTCGGCGGTTCGCGCATCGGCATCCGCATCGCCACCGAGTTGCAGGACGAGGTGAACATCAAACTGATCGACTACAACGCCGAGAAGGCCTACCGGCTGGCCGAGACGCTCGACAAGACGCTGATCATCAACGAGGACGGTCGCAACACCGAGGCGATGATGGAGGAGGGGCTTTCGAACATGGACGCCTTCGTTGCCGTGACGGGGCGCAGCGAGACCAACATCCTGGCGGCGATGCTCGCCAAGCGCATGGGGGTCAAGAAGGTGATCGCCGAGGTCGAGAATCTCAATTACATAAACCTCGCCGAGTCGATCGGCATCGACACGATCATCAACAAGAAGCTGGTGACCGCGTCGAACATTTTCCGCTTCACGATGTCGACCGACGTGCAGGCCATCAAATGCCTGACGGGGAGCGACGCCGAGGTGCTGGAGTTCATCGTGAAACCCAACTCCCCGGCCACGAAGGTGCGGATCAAGGACCTCGGGCTGCCGGAGGATACGATCATCGGCGGCATCGTCCGCGGCGACAAGGTTTTCATCGCCGTCGACAACATGGAAATAATCCCCTACGACCGCGTGGTGGTCTTCGCCATGCCCGGTTCGGTGGGGAAGGTAGGGTATTATTTTAATTAAGAATTCACAATTCAGAATTCACAATTCTGAATTGCTGCGCATCATGTCTTTTCGAAACATAATTCTCAAAGCCTGGTTCTCGCAGCGCGAGCGGGCCATCGACCGTTTTCGCCGCCGTCCTGTCGAGACGCAGGCGCGGATGTTCCGGCAGCTGCTGCGCCGGGGACGCTTCACGGAGTTCGGCGACCGCTACGACCTGCGGCATATCCGTTCGGTGGAGCGGTTCCAGTCGCAGGTGGAGACTTTCGACTACGAGACCTTCAAGCCCTATATCGAACGGATGCTGGAGGGCGTGCGGAGCGTCACGGCTCCGGGTCGGGTGTCGCTGTTCGCCCGTTCGTCGGGCACGACCTCCGACAGGAGCAAATACATTCCCGTGACGATGGAGTCGCTGTGGTGGAACCATACGCTGGGCATGCGCGACGTGGCGACGGTCTTTTCGGCCAACAATCCGAAGACCCGCGTTTTCGAGGGCAAGACCCTGACGCTCGGCGGGTCGTGCAGCCGCGAGGGCCGCAACCTGGTCGGCGACCTCTCGGCGCTGCTGATCCACGAGACGACCTTCTGGAGCGGCTGGTTCCGGGCGCCGCGGACCGAGACGGCGATCATTCCCGATTTCGACGAGAAGTGCGCCGCCATCTGCCGCCAGTGCGTCGGCGAACCGATCACGGCCTTTGCGGGCGTCCCGTCATGGAACCTCGCGCTGATGCGCCGCGTGCTGGAGTATACGGGCCGGAAAAATCTGCTGGAGGTGTGGCCCGGGCTGGAGATGTTCGCCCACGGAGGCGTGGAGTTCGCGCCCTACCGGACGTCGTTCGAGGAGCTGATCCCTTCGGAGAAGATGAAATACATGGAGACCTACAACGCTTCGGAGGGATTCTTCGCCATGGCCGACGACCCGTCGCGCAGCGACATGCTGCTGATGCTGGATTACGGAACCTTCTTCGAGTTCCGCAGCGGGACGCAGATCGTGCCGCTCGAAGGCGTGGAGTGCGGCAAGGTCTACGCCGTGCTGATCACCTCGAACAACGGCCTGTGGCGTTATGAGATCGGCGACACGGTGGAATTCACCTCGACGAATCCCTACCGCATCCGCTTCGCGGGCCGCACGCGGCAGTATATCAACGTTTTCGGCGAGGAGCTGATCGTCGACAACGCCGAGCATGCGCTGCTGGCCGCCTGCCGGAAGACGGGGGCCGTCGTGAGCGAATACAGCGTCGCGCCGTGCTACATGTCGCTCCGCGAACGGGGCGCGCACGAGTGGATCGTGGAGTTCGAACGCGAGCCGGACAGCCTCGAACGTTTCGCCGAGGCGCTCGACGGGGAGTTGCGGGCCGTCAATTCGGACTACGATGCCAAGCGGCGGACCACGCTCGAACGCCAGCGTCTGACGGTCGTGGAGCGGGGGCGGTTCCTCGCGTGGATGCGCGCGCGGGGTAAAAACAAGGTTCCGCGGCTGGTGAACGACCGCCGCGTGGCCGACGAGATACTGGCTTTTCAGACCGAACAGACCCTTTGAGGCTGTCTGTCCGCATTTTGGCCGCGCTGCGAGAAGCCCCACCCGAGGGCCGTTTAAGAAACGGCTTTTGGGAATGGAAGCGTGGAATTGAGTCCGGATGCAGTGACTTTGCATCGCCCCTGAATCCCGGCTTTTAGCCGGGTGGAGTCAGGCTTGTAAAACGAGGCCGAAGGCGGCGGGATATGCGCTTCGGAGACCGGAAAACGAATGAGAAACGTAAAATAACACCTATACTGCCATGTACATAGCCATAGCCGGAAACATCGGGAGCGGCAAGACGACGCTTACCCAGATCCTTACGAAGCGCTACGACGCCAAGTGCTACCTCGAGGAGTGCGACAATCCCTATATCGGCGACTTCTACGAGGATATGAACCGCTGGGCGTTCAATCTTCAGATTTCGTTCCTTGGGAGCCGCATCCAGCAGACGATGGACATGATCTCCGACTGCAAGTCGGGGGTGATCTTCCAGGACCGCACGATCTACGAGGATGCGCACATCTTCGCCGACAACCTGCATGAAATGGGGCTGATGGCCACGCGCGACATCGAGACCTACATGAAGATTTTCCGGCTGGTGACGACGCTCATTCCCAAACCCGACTTGCTGATCTACCTCAAGGCGAGCGTCCCGACGCTCATTTCGCAGATCCGCAAGCGCGGCCGCGAGTACGAAATGAACATCGACGAACTGTACCTCAAGCGGCTGAACAACAAATACAACCACTGGATCGACACCATCTACGAGGGCGAGGTGCTCGTCGTGGACAAGGACCACGAGGATTTCGTCTCGAACCCTGCGGTGCTGGAACGGATCTGCGCGCGCCTCGACGCGCTCAAAGCGAAGAAATAGCGCATGACGCTGCCTGCGAAATTCGTGGAGCGGGTCCTGCGCGACCTCGGCGGGACGGAGGGCGCGGCCCTCTGCGCGGCGCTCGACGCGGAGCCGCCGGTATCGGTGCGGCTGAACCCTGCCAAGACCGGGGCGGACACGCTTCCCGCCGGACCTGACGCCGGGCTTCCCGTTCCGGAGGCTGCGGGGCTTCCCGCCCTGGCGATCGCCGGGCGCGTGCCGTGGAGCCGCGACGGGCGTTATCTTGCCGTGCGTCCCTCCTTCACGCTCGATCCCGACTTCCATGCCGGGGCCTACTATGTCCAGGAGGCTTCGTCGCAGTTCGTGGGACACCTGCTCGCTGCGGTCCGCACCGAAGGGGCGCGCATCCTCGACCTGTGTGCGGCTCCGGGCGGCAAGACGACGCTCTACGCCTCGCTGGCCGGACCCGACGGGCTGGTCGTCGCCAACGAGATCGACCGCCGCCGCGCCTCGGTGCTGGCGGACAACGTGCGCAAGTGGGGTACGGGCAACGTGGCCGTCACGACCTGCGAGCCGCGTGCGCTGGGCGATTTCGAGGCGTGGTTCGACGTGGTGGCCGTCGATGCCCCCTGCTCGGGCGAGGGGATGTTCCGCAAGGACCCCGACGCCCGCGGCGAATGGAGCGAAGGCAACGTGAAACAGTGCGCCGCGCGGCAGGATGAAATCCTGCGCGAGGCGTGGCGGGCGCTGCGGCCGGGCGGCACGCTCGTGTACAGCACCTGCACGTTCAACCGCGACGAGGACGAAGGCGCGCTGGAGCGGATGGCGGCGTGGGCCGGCGACGAGATCGCCGAGTCGGAAGAAACGGCTGTGGAAGATGCGTGGGGCATCGTTTGCGGGCATGTCGGAGCGTTCCGCACGTTCCGGTTCTATCCCCACCGGACCTGCGGCGAAGGGTTCTTCGCCGCCGTGGCCCGCAAATCGTTCGACGCCGGGGGGCGCGTGCGCACGCCGAAGGCGCGTCGCACGGTATTTGCGGCCGTGGACCGGAAGACCGCCGGCGAACTGGCCCGCTGGGTGCGGAATCCCGGCGGTATGCGCTTCGCAGCGGTGGCCGACACCTGCTATGCATGGTACGCCGCGCAGGCCGACGCCGTGCGGACGCTCTCCGAGGCGTTGCCCGTGATCTATTCGGGCGTGGCGTTGGGGCAGGTGTTCAAGGGGGTGCTGAAACCCGATCCCGCGCTGGCTTTTTTCGACGGGCTGAACCGCGGGGCGCTGCCCGCGGCGGAACTGGACGACGAAGAGACGCTGCGCTTCCTGCGCCGGCAGGACATCGCCGCCGGAGGGCTGGCCGAGGGGATGAACCTCGTCTGCTCGCGGGGGCGTGCGCTGGGATTCGCCAAACGGATCGGTGCACGGGTGAATAACCTGTATCCCAACTCATTGCGAATTATAAAACAATAGATATGGCCGATAAACTTTTTTATTCGATGGGCGAGGTGGCCGAGATGTTCGACGTCAACACGTCGTTGATCCGCCACTGGGAGTCGCAGTTCAGCATTCTCCGCCCCAAGCGCAACAAGAAAGGCAACCGCCTCTTCTCGCCGGAGGACGTCGAGAACCTCAAGATGATCTACCACCTGGTCAAGGAGCGCGGCATGACGCTCGAAGGGGCCAAGAAGGCGCTCCGGAAGGCGCCCTCCGAGAGCGGCGTGGACCGTGATGCCGAACTGATGGAGCGGTTGCAGCGTATCCGTGCCCTGCTGGTCGAGGTTCGCGAGGACCTGAAAGCCGGGGAGGGTGAGATCGTGACTGCTTCGGATGCCGATATGACCGATGCCGATGCCGTTGCCGCCGCTGATACCGTTGCCGCCGCTGATACCGCTGCCGCCGCCGAAACGCCCGTGCGCCGCCGCCGGGCCAAGGCCGTGGTGAAGATCGACGAATCGTCGGACGATGCCGCCGGGGATTCCTCGGCGCAGCCTGCCGTCAAACGCAACGTCCGCAGGCCCCGCCGCAAGAAGGAGGAGGCCGAAACCAAAGAGCTGTTCGCGTTTTACGAACAATCCTTATTTTGAGCATTGTCCGTAAAGACGCTCTCGATCCGCGCGGGGTATTGTTCAAGGATTCGCGGCTTTACCGGGCGTATTCACGGCGTGCCGCCGTCTTCGCAAGCCCCCGCCCCGGCGGGGCGTAATGCCGCGAAGCGACAGACCGGCTAAAAGCGCAGGTGCAGGCGGCGAAGAACTCCTGAATGCTGTGTAATATAATTAACTCATATGATTATCAAACAAATAACCGACGTCATCGAACGCTTTGCCCCACTTGAGTGGCAGGAATCGTATGACAATGCGGGACTTATCGTCGGCCGCCCCGACGACGAGGTGCACAAGGCCCTGCTGGCCGTGGATGTTACCGAAGAGGTGCTGGACGAGGCCGAAGCCGAAGGGTGCGATCTGGTGATCACGCATCATCCGATCGTCTTCCGCGCGCTCAAGCGGTTCAACTCGGCCGATCCCGTCGAGCGGTGCGTCGAGCGGGCCATCCGCAGCCGGATCGCGCTCTATGCCTGCCACACCAACCTCGACAGCGCCCCCGGGGGCATGAGCTGGCGGCTGGCCGAAATGCTGGGCGTGGGGAACCTTCGGGTTCTCCAGCCTTCGGAGACCGGGGACGGCGCGGGGTTCGGTGTCGTGGGTGAACTGCCGGAAGCTATTGACACCGTGGAGTTTATGCGGATCATCCAACGGCGGCTTGAGGTGAGCGTCGTACGGTACAGTGACATAGCGACATCCGGGGTGCGCCGCGTGGCGGTCTGCACCGGGGCCGGGGCCTCGCTGATCGGCGAAGCGCGCCGTGCCGGGGCCGACATCTACATCACCGCCGATATGAAGTACAACGACTTCATGGCGCCCGACAAGGCCCTCACGGTGGCGGATATAGGTCATTTCGAAAGCGAATATTGCGCAATTCAATTAATATTTGATATTTTATCGAAAAATTTATGTACCTTTGCGGTTCGCAAGAGTGAACGCTCGCGCAATCCGGTAAACTATCTGGTTTAAGTCTAAACTATAAAGACAACATATGGCAACGCAAAAGAAGACGGCCGACGTCGATTATTCGATGCAGGAGAAGATCATGGCGCTCTATGAGCTGCAGAAGATCGACAGCAAGATCGACGAAATCAACAAGGTGAAAGGCGAACTGCCTCTCGAGGTTCAGGACCTCGAGGATGAGATGGCCGGGATGAAGACCCGCATCGAACACATCAACGCCGAGATCGAGGAGCTGAACACGCTGACCAAGCAGCGCAAGCGCGAGGTGGACCAGGCTAAAATCATGATCGGCAACTACAAGGAGCAGCAGAACAACGTGCGCAACAACCGCGAGTTCGACGCCATCACCAAGGAGATCGAGTATCAGGAGCTTGAAATCGAGCTGGCCGAGAAGCGCCTGAAGGAGTATTCCGCCGGCGTGAAGGCCAAGAAACTCCAGCTGGAGGAGGCCGAGAACCTCTCCGTAGAGCGCGCTGCCGACCTCGCGGCCAAGAAGGCCGAACTGGAGGGCATCGAGGCCGAGACGGCTCCGCTGGTGGCGGAATACGCCGCACAGGGCGAGCGTGTCAAGGAGAAGATCGACGAGCGTCTGCTGGCGGCTTACGACCGCATCCGCCGCAACGTCCGCAACGGACTGGCGGTGGTGACCGTCAAGCGCGATGCCTGCGGAGGCTGCTTCAACCGCATCCCGCCCCAGCGTCAGGTGGACATCCGCCAGGGCAAGAAGATCATTATCTGCGAATACTGCGGCCGCATCCTCGTCGCCGATCCCGACGAAACGCAGGAATAGAGACGATACGAACAGCGAAAAGGCTTCCGGAAAACCGGGAGCCTTTTTTGTTTTTAAATATTTTTGTAAATGCGGGAATGTTAATTTATTAACATCGAAAATCTTTCCGACTTTTGCAAATAATCCTTAACTTTGCAAAGTTGTAATTTCCGGACTTAAATTATTCGCATGAAAATAGCCATAGCTCAGCTGAATTACACGATCGGAGACGTGGACGGCAATGCCTCGAAGATCATCGACTCCATTCACAAGGCAAAAGCGCAGCATGCCGACCTGGTGATTTTCGCCGAACAGGCCGTGAGCGGAACCCCCGCCTTCGACCTGCTGCGCAAGACGACCTTCCTCGAACTCTGCGAGGACGCTCTGGTCGAAATAGCCTCGTGCTGCGACGGCATCGCCGCCATCGTCGGTCTTCCGATCCTCACGGCGGACGGCACGATCAGCGCCGCGGCGCTGATCCAGGATCGCAAGGTGTTGCGCTACATCGGCAAGAAATACATCACGGCGCGCCGTGAAATGGGTTTCCTGGTCCCTTCGAAAGGCTATGAATACGCCACGATCAAGGGCCATAAGTGCGCGATCATCGTGGGCGACGATTTGAGCCGCGAGCGCGACTTCGACCAGTCGGTCGAAACGGTCATCTCGATCAACGCCCGCAAATACGGCAAGGGAACCATGACCTACCGTTACGAGATGATGCGCAACCTGGCTTTCGTCGAGAGCAAGAATCTCGTGCTGGTCAATCAGGTGGGCGGTTCGACCGACATCGTCTACGACGGCACGTCGGGCGCGCTGAACAGCCGCGGCGAACTGGTGCTGATGATGAAGAATTTCGAGGAGGATTTCCAGATTTTCGATACGAAGGCGTCCGCCCGGCCGATCACGATCCCCTCGACCTACAACGACCGCACGCGTCTGGTCTACGAGGCGGCACGCTGCGGACTGCGGGACTTCTTCCGCAAGAACGGCTACCAGAAGGCTTCGATCGGCCTTTCGGGCGGCATCGACTCGGCCGTGGTGGCCTCGATCGCCGCCGATGCGCTGGGGGCGGAGAATGTCCGCGCGCTGCTGATGCCCTCGCCCTTCTCGTCCCTCGAGTCGGTGGAGGACGCCAAGGAGCTGGCGCGCAACCTCGGCATCGAATACAACGTCATTCCGATCTCGGAAATCTATACCAGCGTGGTGAACACCCTCAAGCCGGTCATCGGCGGCACGGAGTTCGACGCCACGGAGGAGAATATCCAGACGCGTATCCGCACGGTGCTGCTGATGGCCCTCCAGAACAAAACGGACTACATCCTGCTGAACTCCTCGAACAAGAGCGAGAACGCACTGGGGCTCTGCACCCTGTACGGCGACACGGCAGGCGCTTTCAGCCCCACGGGCGACCTTTACAAGAGCGAAATGTACGACGTGGCACGCTATATCAACCGGACGCAGGGCAACCCGATTCCCGAAAGCATCCTGACCAAGGAACCTTCGTCGGAACTGCATCCCGGACAGAAGGACAGCGACATTCTGCCGCCCTACGAGGTGGTGGACGCCATCCTGTTCCGCATGATCGAGGAGGGGCAGCACCGCGAGGAGATCGTCAACGCGGGCTTCGACTCGGAGGTGGTGGAGAAAATCCACGGCATGATCATGCGCAACGAGAAGAAACGCTACCAGTTTCCGCCCGTGCTGCGGCTCTCGTCGTGCACGTTCGGACATGAGCGGCTGATGCCCCTCACCAACAAATACGGAGATTAGGGCGTGGCGGATTTGATCGAACACTGCGGCGTGGTGGAACGTACGGAGCGCGACACGGTCTATGTGAGGATCACCTCCCGGAGCGCCTGCGGAACCTGCAAGGCCCGCCAGGCGTGCGGCCTGGCCGAGGCGCAGGACAAGATCGTCGCCGTGGCGACCCCCGAGGCCGGGCAGTATGCCGCCGGCAGGGAGGTGATGGTCGGCGTGCGGCGGAGTGCCGGCGTACGCGCCGTCGTGCTGGCCTATGTCGGTGCGCTGGCCGTCCTGCTGGCCGTTCTGGTCGGGACGATCGCCGTCGCCGGATGGAGCGAAGGTGCGGGCGCCCTCGCCGCTATTGCGGGCGTGGGCGTTTATTATTTCGCGCTGTGGCTCTTCCGGCGGAAAATCGAACACACAATTCAATTTACAATAACAAAAATCTGATGGAAGTATTACTTTACACGATCCTGACGCTGTGTGCGCTGGGAGTGTTCTCGGCGGTAATCCTCTATTTCGTGGCCCGGAAATTCCGGGTCGAGGAGGACCCGCGGATCGACGAGGTGGAGAAGATGCTCCCCGGGGCCAACTGCGGCGGCTGCGGATTCGCAGGATGCCGGGGCATGGCCGACGCGCTCGTGAAGCGCGACGACATCTCGGCGCTCTTCTGCCCCGTGGGCGGCGGCGACTGTATGAAAGCCGTGGCTGCATACCTCGGAAAGGCCGCTGCCGAAAAGCAGCCCGAAGTGGCGACCGTCCGCTGCGGCGGCACGTGCGAGAAGCGTCCCCGCACCAACGAGTACAACGGGGCCAAGTCGTGTGCCGTGGCTTCGTCGCTCTATGTGGGCGAGACGGGCTGCGCGTTCGGCTGTCTGGGCTTCGGCGACTGCGTCGCGGTCTGCGCCTTCGACGCCATTCACATCAACCCGGAAACGGGACTTCCGGAGGTCGACGCCGACAAGTGCACGGCCTGCGGCGCCTGCGTGAAGGCGTGTCCGAAAATGATCATCGAACTGCGGAAGAAATGGCCCAAGAACCGTGCGGTGTACGTGTCGTGCGTGTCGAAGGACAAGGGCGCCGTGGTGATGAAGGCCTGCAAGGCCGGATGTATCGGCTGCGGCAAGTGTGTGAAAGTATGCGCCTTCGATGCCATCACCGTGGAGAACAACCTCGCCTACATCGACCCGCAGAAGTGCAAGCTGTGCCGCAAGTGTGTGAACGAATGTCCTACGGGAGCCATCCGGCTCGTCGGCATGGACCCGCTGCCCAAAGCCCCGAAGGCTCCGGCAACACCGGCAACACCCGCCGCTCCGAAGGCCGGGGCTGCGCCGAAAGTTGAAAACTGAAAGAGACGAGTTGAGACTTTTCCATCCGCATTCCGGTTGACAATCCGGTCGCGGGCGATAAGTTCCCGTCAAGGCGGGGATTTAGAGGTGGGTCAAATGTATAAACGCGGCGTTGCGCCGCGATCACGACCTGCGGATAAGGAAAAACGAAACAGGTTTTTCGAAGCAGAAGCATAAAAATAGAACCTTACTATATCTATGAGAACATTTCCAATGGGCGGAGTCCATCCGTCGGAAAATAAGTTGAGCTGCGCCAAACCGATCGAGGCGCTGCCGCTGCCCGATGTGGTGACGATTCCCCTCGCACAGCACATCGGCGCCCCGGCGGTGGCCAAGGTCGCCAAAGGCGATCGGGTGCTCACGGGCCAGCTCATCGCCGAAGCCGGCAGTTTCATGTCGGCGAACATCCACTCCCCGATTTCGGGTACGGTGACGGCTGTCGATATGGCCGTCAACGGCCAGGGCCTGCGCCAGATGATGATCACCATCAAGCGCGAGGGCGACGACTGGGCCGAGGGCATCGACCGTTCGGACGCGCTGGTGAAGGTCTGCCCCTTCTCGGCGCAGGAGATCATCGCCAAGATCAAGGACGCCGGCATCGTCGGCATGGGCGGAGCGACGTTCCCCACGCACGTGAAACTCTCGGTTCCTCCCGGAAAGAAGGCCGAGTGCGTCATCATCAACGGCGTGGAGTGCGAACCCTATCTTACGTCGGACCACCGCACGATGCTGGAGCACGGCGAGGAACTGGTCGTCGGCGTCACGATTCTGATGAAGGCCGTGGGCGTCGGGAAAGCGTATATCGGTATCGAGAACAACAAACCCGACGCGATCGCGCATCTGACGAAGATCGCCGCCGGATACAAGGGCATCGAGGTCGTACCCCTGAAGGTGATGTACCCGCAGGGGGGTGAGAAACAGCTGATCGCAGCCGTCACGGGCCGTCAGGTTCCGCCTCCGCCCGCGCTGCCGATCGACGTGGGGGCCGTGGTGTGCAACGCCTCGACGACCGTTGCCGTCTATCAGGCCGTGCTGAAGAACAAACCGCTGATCGAGCGGGTGGTGACCGTCACGGGCAAGAGCGTGAAGGAGCCGAAGAACCTGCTGACCCGCATGGGTACGCCGATCTCGGCGCTGATCGAGGCCGCGGGCGGCCTTCCCGGGGATGCGGGCAAGGTGATCAACGGCGGTCCGATGATGGGCCGGGCGATGGTGAACCTCGACTCGCCCGTGACGAAGGGCTGCTCGGGCATCACCGTCATGTCGGGCCGCGACGCACAGCGCCGCGAGGCGACGCAGTGCATCAAGTGCGCCAAGTGCGTCTCCGCCTGTCCGATGGGACTGGAACCCTATTACCTCTCGAAGATGACCCAGAAGAAGGGCTGGGACGAACTGGAAGCGCTGATGATCACCTCGTGCATCGAGTGCGGCTGCTGCCAGTCGACGTGTCCGGCCTATCTGCCGCTGCTGGACTGGGTGCGCCTCGGCAAGCAGACCGTGATGGGCCTGATCCGCGCACGAGCAGCGGCTGCACCTAAAAAGTAAATGAAAAAACAGTATAGATATGGCTAATAAACTCATTGTGGCTCCCGCACCCCACGTGCAGACGGCCCAGTCGACGACCCGGATCATGCGCGACGTCGTGATCGCGCTGATACCCGCGCTGGTCGTGTCGACGGTGGTCTTCGGACTGGACGTGCTGCGCGTTACGGCCCTTTCCGTGGTGTCGTGCGTGGTGATCGAGTACCTGATTCAGAAATTCATGGTCCGCGGTGCGACTACCGTCGGCAACTGGTCGGCCGTGGTGACGGGCGTGCTGCTTGCCTTCAACCTCCCGGCGTCGATTCCCTGGTGGATCGTCGTGATGGGCGCCTTCGTGGCCATCGCCGTCGCCAAAATGACCTTCGGCGGCCTGGGCAAGAACCCCTTCAACCCCGCGCTGGTGGGACGCGTGTTCCTGCTGATCGCCTATCCGGTGCAGATGACCACCTGGCCGCTGCCCGTGAACGGCTCGTTCGACGTTCTGTCGGGCGCCACGCCGCTGGCGGCCGTGAAGCAGGGGCTGGCGGGTCCCGGCGCCATCGGCGTGCAGGAGATGCTGCTGGGCAACATCCCCGGTTCGCTGGGCGAGGTGGCCGCTGCGGCCTTGCTGTGCGGATTCGTCTACCTGCTGTGGCGGCGCGTGATCACGTGGCACATTCCCGTGACGGTGCTCGCGACGATGGCTGTGTTCGCCGGGGTGGTTGCGATGTGCTCCGTGTCGTTCGACGCGCTTCCGCAGGCTGCCGACGGAACCTGTTCGGCCGGTTATAAACTGGGATACCTCTTCGGGACTGCGTGGAGGGCCGGTATATTCCATGTCCTTGCGGGCGGTGCGATGTTAGGTGCGATCTTCATGGCCACGGACTATTCGACCTCGCCGATGACCGTTCGGGGCGGCGTGATCTTCGCCGTGGGAATCGGACTGATCACCATGTGCATCCGTCTGTGGGGCGCTTATCCCGAGGGCATGTCGTTTGCGATCCTGATTATGAACGCCTGCGTGCCCCTGATCAACAAATATGTCAAACCCAAGCGCTTCGGCGTGAAATAAGAGGAGGTGACAGCATGAAAAGTACACTTTTGAACATGACGGCCGTCCTCTTCGGCATCACCCTCGTGGCTTCGGCCGGAGTGGGCTTCGTCAATATGATTACCGTGGAGCCGATCGCGGCGGCCAAGGAAGCCGCGACGCTGGCGGCCCTGAACGAGGTGCTTCCGGCGTTCGACGCCACGACGACCGAGGAGCTGACCATCGATGACATGCCGATCACGGTTTACACGGCGACGGCCGGGGGCAGCGTGAGCGGTTATGCCGTGCAGTCGATGACCAAGCAGGGCTTCGGCGGCGTGGTGCGCCTGATGGTGGGCTTCACGCCCGAGGGCGAAGTAGTGAACGTCAACGTGTTGGAGCAGACCGAGACTCCGGGTCTCGGTACCAAGATGGCCGACGAGGGCAACGTCCTGCTTGCGAGCGTCAAGGGACGGAAACTCGAATCGAAGAAGCTCGTCGACGGCAAGCTGGCCGTGACGAAGGATGGCGGCGACGTCGATGCGCTGACCGCCGCAACGATCTCGTCGCGCGCCTATGTCGACGCGATCAACCGCGCGTGGATGGCTTACAAGAGCGTGGCGACGGGCGAAGCCCCGACCGACACGGCGTCCGGAGCGACGGCCGCCGCCGGACAAACCAACGAGCCTGCGGCTCAGGAAGGAGGTCAAAATGAATAAACTGCAAATTATATCGAGCGGCATCGTCAAGAACAACCCGACGTTCGTGCTGGTGCTGGGCATGTGCCCCACGCTGGGTACGACGA
>OLSF01002087.1_pt1 | contig 16496 bp, 12 predicted proteins | sample 1672301 | NCBI WGS metagenome assembly OLSF01 (sample SAMEA3136669, study PRJEB25190) | human gut metagenome | biome: human gut; feature: human-associated habitat; material: faeces | place: Austria | collected 2013
ATTTCTGCCAGTGTCATTTGTCTTTCCATATATCTATTATATCATATTTTTGCTCGTTTGGCAATTGTGCGGTGTTGCCTTAAATGTATATCAGAAAAATACGCGAGCAATCTGTTTTTATCAAAGAGAAGGCTTTAAAATCTTATGCGAAGGATTAGATGAAGATACTGGGGAAAAAGATTATGAAATGATATGGAAACGAAAATGGGAGGTATCGTTATGAAACGATCGGATTTTCCTGATACCAATGATGAAGAATATAAGAGTTCTCGTTTTTTGCCCTGTGCGTTGCGGTTTCTCTATATCGATGATGACACGCTGCGTCGATTACAGTCGCTGGAGCTTACCAGTTATGAGGGATTTCCTTTGCATCTGGATCGCTATACTGTGCATGGCGATAGAGCGAAACAGGTTTATTGGATCAATGTTCGTCTGGAAGATTGGGAACAAGATCAAAAATTTCGCAATGCACTGGCAGAAGAATATGGAAGAATGGTAGTGCCGCACATTCGAAATCCTCAGATTCGGGAGTATGTGCTTGTCATGAACGAGAAACCGGTGTATGTCTTTTTGCAATACAGCGGCTGGGCAGACGGGTGTTCCGTGAATATCCTGAAAGTGATCTCGGATCATACTGCTAAAAATGAAATCGAGTATCTGAAGCAAGTCATTTCGAAGTGTGCAATGCTGCAATTTTCCGGCGGACCGGAGTATTGGTATCGGGATGATCATGCAGTTTTCACATCAAACCAGAAATGAATGGACTTGCAAAGATTTTTTCAAAAAAGCTTGACATATAGATAGAATTATGCTATAATGAAAACATCATCATTTGCGGAAGGAGTGTCATATCATGCAGACGAAAGGAACAAAGCAGATTTGCGAAAACCGGCAGGCACGGCATGAATATTTCATTCTGGAATGCTATGAAGCAGGAATTTCTTTGCAGGGGAACGAGGTCAAGTCTATCCGGCAGGGGCATGTGAATCTGAAAGATGCTTGGTGCGATATTTCTGACGGAGAATTGTTTATCAAGGGCATGCATATCACACCCTATGAGAAAGACGGACTGTTCCGGACAGACCCTATGCGGGTGCGGAAATTACTGATGCATCGTCAGGAGATCAACCGCATGTTCGGCAAGGTGAAGCAGGACGGTCTGACATTGGTACCGCTTTCACTGTATTTTAAGGATTCCCGCGTGAAAGTACAGGTGGGACTCTGTAAGGGTAAAAAACTGTATGATAAGCGGCAGACGGCTGCAAAACAAGATGCCCAGCGGCAAATTCGTCGTGCAGTAAAGGAACACAACCAGTAAAGATTGGCAGAATGGGGGCGTAACGGTTTCGACGGGGACGATGAAGCATGATAAGCGAGCAGAGATTGTCGCATCTCTTTAAACAGCGGCACGTTTAAAATTAAACGCTAAAAAGAACTTTTCTGTAAGCTTTAACAAGAGCCTGCAGGTAGCTGCCTAAGTCAGCTACTGTCGCCCGTAGGAGTACCACGGCCTACGCTGCGGCATCATTGCAGTGGTGAACGTTCCGGCGGCCTGTTCACACCGCAGGATCGGATTTGAACTACCTTTCTTAGCAGCCTGTTTACCGGCGGTTTTGAAAGGGAATCAATGTAGATAAACTACGCTCGTAGAAAGTTGTGTGGATTTGTTTTCGGACACGAGTTCAATTCTCGTCGCCTCCACCATATTAGCACTCTAATTTTGATACAAAATTAGGGCGCATTTATTTTTGTGCAAACAACGCTGTTACGGTATTTGCTCTCAATTCAGAAACGATAGGTCGGATATGTGCAGTAATTCTGAAACGATAGGGGGTGCAAAATTCAATTCCGAAACGATAGGTCGAAGTAATCGTTTTTTTATTGAATTTCCGTGAAAAAAGGGTGCATTTGCAAAAATAGCATAAAAACACCACACCAGGCAAGCAGACCAAACCAGTCTGCCAGCCCTGTGGGGTGTTGTCATATATCTATTCTACGGTTACTTCCATCCCATTCCGGAATCGGAACACCATCTCGCCATCAAGCCCAACCGTCACGTTTTCCACCATAATCCGCCACAGCTTTTCATCAAACTGCGGTAATGTGAAGTCAGCAGTTTCCAGTTCACGTATCATTCCGTCAAGCAGTTCTTTTCGTGACAGCCAGCGGGCAATTTTTGCCTGTACGGCGGAAATGTCTTTCTTGATTTCATATGATTTCTGTTCGTACTTTTCGTATTGCTCGTTGTACTCATCCTGCTTCTGGGGCTTTGTGGCGTTTCTCCTGATATAATCCTGCATGGTTTTGGTAATGTCATCATGCTGAGTGTACAGTTCTGTGACCTGTTTCTCAAAAGCCGTACAGTCTGAAAGAATATCCCGAACCTGCTTACAGGCAGCAATGAAATCTTCACGATTTTCCAGTACAGATTTGCAGGCAGTAACAAATTTTTTCTTTATGTCATCTTCGTAAAAATGTGGTGTTTTACAGCGTTCACCGTTTTTGAACTTGTGATACTTGATCGCTTGCCTACTGCAAAGATTATAGAGAAAAATGGCAATGTAACTACTGTAGAAGCTGAGGTTAATTACGGGCGTGGTATTATCATGTACCTGATGTCACAAGGTTCGTGGGTCAAAGTTTTAGAGCCTGATTATCTGATTGATGATATTAAGGAAGAATATGAAATGATTATGTGTAATTACTGATAATATTTATATCTTGTATTTTGTAAAGTAATTAAATGAAGCTTACAACATTTTAAATTGCTTATGAAAAATCACCAAAAAATAGTATATACTATTGATTTTTGGTGAAAAATGATGTATAATATATAATGTTTAAAAAAGGTAAGAAAAATAAAGGATTTGTAAGTGTGAAAGTTAAAATTAATATTAAAACGGAAAGAGTTTGCTTTAAATGTAAAATAAAGAACACTAATAATTCAATGAAGTGTTCTTTTTGCGGAACCAATTCAAATGTTCCTGTCGGATATGTGATAGACAACAGCAAACTTATATGTAAAAAATGTGGTAAGTTAAATCAAACGAACAGAAGTAAGTGTGCTTTTTGTGGTTCTTGTTTATCAGCTCCAAATACTGATAATATGAAAACTGAAAAAAATAAAACAAATGATATAATTGCATTTGAAAAAGGAATAAAATATTTTTTAAAATCGAAATATCAAGGTGCTTTTGAAAAATTTGAAGAAGCAGGAAAATACAATAATCCATGGGCGTTGCTTGCACTTGCTGAATGCTGTAGGTATGGCTATGGTGTTGAAAAAAGTCCCGAGAAAGCAATAGAATATTTAAAAAAATGTGACATGCCTGAGGCTAAGAAAAAAATCATTGAGTTTCGTAAAATAATCTCATCAAATAAAACTGTTGCTGTTTCAAAAACCAAGAATATTCAAAATAAAAAAAACATTGTTAAAATAAAGGTTAAAGAAAATGAAGAGTCAAAGATACAATACTCAGTTACTTTAGCAAATCATCCGATTCTGAATGAGAGTAATTATATTAAAAACGTATATATGTCTCTTTTGATTGAAGCTGTATCTGAAGCAAAGAATAAATCTATTTATACAAAGGTTATAACTGATATGTATAAAAATGTTTTTAATGTTGGTATAGCTTCAAAACAAAGTGGTGGAATTAAAATTAAAATTCCTGAAAAAATATATATTATTTTATATTTCGATATTTTGTCTCTTTTGGGGTTCGATAGAAAATTAATTGATTTAAATCTTTATGAGTCGATAAAGAAAAAATTCAGAACTTCTTTTGAATCGGAATTTAAAGAAATATATGCATTCTCTCAAAAATCAGAATTGGCTTGGAATAAGATAATCAACTCCTTGAAGTGCAAGGAATACAGAGAATGGTTGGAACAAATAAAGAATAATTATGATTTCAGCCTGAAAAATACATATAGGATTTTCGTAACGGCTACTATGAGCGCTGGGAAATCAACACTTATAAACGCTCTTTCCGGATTGAAAATCGCCAAAACATTAAATGAAGCGTGTACAGGAAGAATACATTATATTTATAGTAAACCGTTTTCAGATGGACTGATTGGAAAATGGGAAGAATCAAAAACTCCTGTTTTAAATGCTAATAATTATATAGTCAGTGAAGATGAAGCAGAATGTGATGTAAATTCCTATGAATCAGCATATTTTCACAGGCAGCTTGCCGGCGAAAAGTTTGTGATTATAGATACACCGGGTGTTAATTCAGCAGAGCATAAAAATCATGGTGAAATTACTGAAGAAGTTCTTAAATCAAATAATTTCGACCTTATGATTTACGTTATTAATTATACAGTTGAAAGTGCCGATGATAACATGAATTTCTTGTCATCTATCAAAACAAATGTAAAGAATGAAATACCGAAAATTTTTTTGATAAATAAAGTTGATGCACTAGATGAATGTGATGGACTTTTATCGAAAAAAATAGAGCAGATAAAAAAAGATATCCAAAAAATAGGATTTAAAAAAGTACAGGTATTTCCTATTTCGGCAGCTGTTGCATATTATGCTTCTGAAATTTGTAGTAAATATGACTTTTTCAATCCACAGGATATGATGAAATTGGCATCTAATCCTAATCATATGTCAAAATATGCAGCTATTAATAGTGTAGTGCAAAATGAACAGCTTCATTTAGAAAAATATTATCAGCTTTCAAAGGAAGATAATAAGATTCTGGAAAACAATTTGGAGGAAGCTGTCAAAAACAAAGACATTAGTGAGCAGGCATTAATACATAGTGGTGTTGTTTCTTTAATGACTATGATAAAAAAATATATTAATAATGAAAGGAAAAATAAAAATGACTGAGGTATATATTAAATATAACCCATATCGTTTGACAACAGAACTTACGATAAATGGCAACTCTATTGCTGAAGATAGTTCTGTAGCGGCTCTTATAAATGGCAAGAGACTGCAAAAGTGGATAGGAGCACTTCCTCAAACATTAAAAGATGAACGTGGAAGCAGAGAATACAAAGTAAAATTCCATGGCAATGCATTGGACAACGATGATGTAATTGATTCATTTGATAATGCATTAAAGAAAGGCGTAATCAGCAAATACACAGCGGAATTTGAGGAAGCTGTCGGAGATAATGAGGTTTATGAAAAAATCCTTAAAACATACAATGATCTTATGGGAGATTCGGAATTTACGAATTCTTTAAGCAATGCTGACAGAGAAGGTCTTGAGCACGCAATTAAAAGGGTGCAGGATAATGTGTTCCCAATTCACGTTATTGCAACAATGAGTTCTGGTAAGTCAACTCTCATTAATGCATTGCTCAGACAGAAACTTATGCCATCCAAGAATGAGGCTTGTACTGCAATAATAACAGAAATTCTTGATAATGACAGAACAGATTACTCTGCAATTGTATATGATAAAAACAACCACCAGATTAAGACTATAGAACAACTCACATATGAGGTTATGAATAGTCTTAATGATGATGAAAACATTGCCCGTGTTGCTATCGATGGTGATGTTCCGTTCTTAAATGTTACAGAAACAAATCTGAAACTTGTAGATACTCCTGGTCCAAATAATTCGCGTAACCAGAACCATCGTGAAACTACATATAAGAATATTAACAGTGCAACTGAGAATATGATTTTGTATATTCTTAATTATACTCAGCTTGCAACTAATGATGACGAAAATCTTCTTAATTATGTCGCCGAAGAAATTCAAAAAGGCGGAAAAGAAACAAGAGACAGATTTCTCTTTGTTATTAATAAAATGGATGCTGTTGGAGAAGATGATAGTGTTCCTCATGCAATAGAAATTACAAAGAACTATCTTGCTAAGCATGGAATCGAAGATCCTCTTATTTTTCCTTGTTCAGCCTTTACTGCACTTGGACTTCGTACAACCAGTGAAGATTTTAATAAAGCTGTCAGTGATCCGATGACAATGATGCAGTTAATGGCAAAGCCGGCTGAGCAAAAATTATTTGCAACAATGTGTCAGCTTAACCAGACTCCTTCTCTCCACCTTGAGCAGTATTCTACTCTTTCACCAAGTGAACAGGAAAAGTTAAGAGACAAGCTTGACGAAGCCGTTGCTGAAAATGATTTCGTTAAACAGGCACTTATTCATAGTGGAATATATTCCATAGAATCAGCAATTCGTGCATACGTTCAGAAATATGCCAAAGCAAAGAAAATACGTGATTTTGTTGAACCCCTTGAAGCTCAGCTTCATCAGGTTGAAAAGAGTACAAAGGCTAAAATAGCCGCATTATCCGGTGGTGAAGAAGCAAAGGCGATTGCAGAAAGAAGTAAGGCTATTACAAGTTTAATAGAAAAGGGCGAAGAAGCAAAAGCATTTAAGGCACAAATTGATGCAATAAATCCAATTCCGGAAATAGAGAAAAATGCTAAGAAACTTGTAGATAATGCAAACGTTCAGCTGACAAAGCGATTTAAACATCTCGGAACTGAAATTGAGGGCAGACAGGCAGCAATGCAGTTTATTAATGCTTTTTCAGATGACGCTGCAGAAGTACTTTCAAATCTTAGTGCCCAGATGGAAGTGCTTATTCAGAAAGAAGTTACTGAAACAGGTACAAAGCTTATTGAAGCTTACCAGAAGAAACTTGAAGATTTTGATAAAAATTCAGGGGATTCTTTGGATTTTGGAACAGCTGACCTTGTAAGCGGTGTACTTTCAAGAATGAAATCAAGTGCAAGTGATTATTCTGAAAAAGGTGAAAATAGAAAACAGCAGAGTGTTATGCTTGATGATATCCATGAAGATAAAATTGAACATTACACTGAAAAAGTGGTTAAGACTGTTAAGAAGAAAAAAGTAGTACAGGATGGCGTAAAAAAAGTTAAGACTGGCGAGGAAAAAGTAATTGTTGGACGTCATCAGGAAAAAGTTGGTTCTCATAGGGTACAAAAGTCTGGATTTTTCAATAAAATTAAAGGCTTTTTTGGAGCAGACTCAGCATATGAAACTGTTGATGATTATGAATGGTTTGATGACGTTGAGTATCGTCCAACTTATGATTATGTACCAAATATGAAAGAGGTAATTGAGGAAATACCTACTGTAGTAGAGGAACAGCGTGAAAAGAAAAAATACGTTGTTTCGGTTGCTGAACTTCAGAAAAAACTTGTTACACCGATTCGTATGCAGCTTGATGGTGATTCTAAGGAATTAATTAAAGAAGCTACAAAGTATATGGATAACCTGAAGATGCAGTTCCTTAATTCCTTTGATGAAGTAGATGAGCAAATCAAGGCAAAGTATGCCGAACTTGACAAATACACTCAACAGGGAGAAGCACTTGAACAGAAAAAGAAAGAATGCGTAGAAATGCTGACATTTATAAATGATAGCCTTGCAGAACTTTCAGAAGCTTTGAATGTATAAAAAGGAGTTTGTTATGTTGAATGAAGATGTAAAAAAGTCAATTGAAACAAATAATATGCAGTTACTCAAATATACTTTCTGTGATTGCCTTGACGGAGATCCGACTTTTAAATCATATGAAGAGGATTATGATTACTGCGTAAAACACAATATTCTTTTTGAAGCACACAGAGAAATTAATCCGATGACGCTTAACAAAGTCAGTGAAGAATACTGGGTTCAGTTAAAAAATGACTTTTTAGAGAATCCTTCTACAAAACGTTTTAATCATATGAGAGAAGTAGCGAAAATTCTCTATAAAGACAGAATAGCTGCTATAGAAGAACAGAAACGCAAGGCGTATGAGGCGGCTGAGAAAGCTAAAAAGGCAGAAGCTGAAAAGGTTCAAAGAGAAGCAGAAGCTGAAAAGGTTCAAAGAGAAGCAGAAGCTGAAAAGGCTCAAAGAGAAACAGAAGCCGCAAAACGTTCTCAGAATAATACTGTTGCTAATTCTTCAACTGTAAATACAGGCGGGGATGGCGTTAGACGTGATACTGAACGCTCTCAGTATCAGGGAAATCAGAATACAAACAGTGCAGGTACATCACCAAAAAAATCATCGGGGATGGGGCTAAAACTTCTGATACTGGCCATCGTAATCATAGTTCTGATAATTCTGGTGAAAAACTGTGCAAATTAAATAAGGCAGTAAATAAGAATGAAAATAACAAATGTTTAGTTTCATCCCCTCAAGATAATATCAAGGGAACGACTGATAATGTAAGAATTAAAGGTGGTCCCCGTAAAGAAGGACGTGTATTCTCTGAGCGTTCAGAACAACAAGACAGCGATGACAGTAGTCATATGGTTAAAGGAGCTACAGTCGCAGAAGTAGCAGGATGTGCTGTTGCTGTCGGAGGAATTATTGCTGGGTCAGTTCCTGTTACTGCTGCCGGAGTAGCAGTAACAGTTTCAGCAGCTATATACAAACATAATAAGAAAGGAAATGTATAGAATGGCAAAAAGGAGGACATATGATGAAATAATGCAATCAAAAGATGATAATAATGAGCTTGTTACTGAGTCTGTTACTGAACCTGTTACTGGGTCTGTTACTGAGTCTTTTACTGAGGATTATTGTTCAGACAGTTGTAAACCCTCTCGCACAAGACCGGAAACGGTTTATTCGTCTTATAACCTGAAAGAGAATACTACTATTACTTTTGCAGAACCCGAAATCCAGCAGAAATTTGATTTGAGAATGCTTGAAGCAAATGTTGCAAATTGTTTGCAGATTATAGATGATGAGGTCATGAAAGGTTATGTTACCAAGTTGTCTGATTTGCCAATAATTTTACCGGAATTCGATGAAGAAAAAATGAAAAATGAGCCATATCAGTGGTTTCACATAACTAAAATTGTTTATGAAAAAGATGAATTTTCCGTTTCAAAACTTGCTACTGTTTTTCAAACAGTAGCAGGAAAAAACAGTACCCTTGTATTGATGATACAGAATGTTAATCATAGAGCAAATTTTTATCTGGGTGTCAGAAACCACGAAGATAAAGATTTTACTGGTACACTACGTCAGATGCTTGAAACAAGTTTGCGTGGGCAATTTCCGGGAAGCGATTTTGATACGACATTTGATATAAACTGCATGGAATCAATAAAAAATCAGTTAAGGGAAACTACTAAATCAGTGTCTTCTGTAACGTGTGTTCCTGACTTTAAACAAGGTAAAGATTTTTTTGAAAACAAGGATTTTTATCAGGGACTTGAAAAATTCATAATAAGCATGCAGGCAAAAGATTATACCGCTTTATTTGTAGCTGATGCTGTACCTTATGATGAACTTGCTTCTTATCGAACAGAACTTGAATCAGTATATACCCAGTTATCGCCTTTTGCCAGTATGCAGTATCAATTATCTTCAAATAAAAGTTCAAGTACAGGCACAACAGACCAAAATGGCAGTTCACAAACTATATCTAAAGGTATGACGGATACACAGGGCATAAATGAAAGTGTATCTTGCGCCGAAGGCAATGGATATACTGATACTAAAGGAACAACAGATACACATACCATAAATCAAAGTCAGACTGACACAGAAGCTAATGGAGAAACTGTTACCGATGGTACGAATAAAAGTATATCTGATGGTATAACAAAAACTAATTCTGTTACAGTTGGCAGTACTCAGACAGTTGGCAGTACTCAGACAGTTGGCAGCACTCAAACTATTGGGGCTTATGCTGGACAATCAGCACAGGTGAATATTATGGGAGTAGGCGGCTCTGTTAATAGTGGAGTGTCGACAAGTGTTTCAACAAATGAAAGTCTTTCATTTAATGAGAGTCTTTCATTAAATGAAAGTTATAGTCATTCAACAGCTAAATCACACACAGAAACTACTGGTACAAGTCATTCAACAAGCTTATCCAAAACAATTTCCAAAGCACTGACGAAAGGAACATCAGATTCTCAAAGCATTAATAACAGTCATTCAGTTACTAAAAATACCACAAATACTCTATCAGCAGGAAAATCGCAGCAACATGCTACATCATCAACATATAGTGATGCTGTAAACTTTAGTCATTCTGACACACTAACAGATACTTTTGGAACATCGCAGGGTATTATAATGCAATCTCAAAATTTGATGATTGGTAATATGCTGGAGAGAATAAAAAAGCAGATTGAGCGTATTGATGAATGCGAAAGTATTGGAATGTGGAATAGTGCTGTTTACTTTATGAGTGAAAATAAAGCAATTTCTGAAACAGCTGCATTAACTTACCGTTCACTTGTTTCAGGTGAAAAAAGTGGAGTTGAGCGTTCCGCAATTAATACATGGGCAACGTCGGATAAGCTTCCATACATTAAAAAGTATCTTACTCATTTTTGTCATCCGAAATTTCAGTATTATATTCCAAGTGAAGATACTGAATATATTGTTTCACCTTCAGCACTTGTCAGTACAAAAGAATTAGCAATACAAATGAGTTTGCCTAAAAAATCAATTTGCGGACTCCCTGTTGCTGAACATGCAGTGTTTGGGCAGGAAGTTATAATAAATGGTAAATCAAACAATGATGAAAATAAAAAAACAATTGATATAGGCAGAATATTTCATTTGAATTCAACTGAAAAAACAAAGGTTCAACTTGATGTAGACAGTCTGTCAATGCATACATTTGTTACAGGTTCGACAGGTTCAGGTAAAAGTAATACGGTATATCATCTTCTTGATGAACTTAATAATTCTAACATTAAAGTTCCATATCTTGTCATTGAACCTGCAAAAGGTGAATATAAAAGTGTATTTAAAACGGCGAATATATATGGAACGAACCCCAACAACAGCAAATTGCTGAAAATTAATCCTTTTTCTTTTCCGACAGAAATACACGTTCAAGAACACATTGATAAACTGGTGGAAATTTTTAATGTCTGCTGGCCAATGTATGCTGCAATGCCGGCTGTACTAAAAGATTCAGTTATAAGAGCGTATGAAACAGCCGGATGGGATATGGCAAAATCTATCAATCTGATTAATGATAATCTATTTCCGACATTTGAAGATGTTCTTAGAGAATTGGAAAATGTTGTGAATGATGCTGATTATTCCAATGATACGAGCAGTGACTATAAGGGCGCATTAAAAACACGACTTCGTTCGCTAACTAATGGAATTAACGGTATGATATTCTCGAATAAGGAAGTCTCATATGAATTACTTTTTGATTCAAATACAATTGTTGATTTGAGTAGAGTTGGTTCAACAGAAACTAAATCTCTTATTATGGGAATGATAGTTTTAAAGCTTCAGGAATATCGAATGTCTCAGAATATTGATGCCAATAGTCATTTACGTCATGTGACAGTTATTGAAGAGGCGCATAATCTTTTAAAGAAAACTTCTACTGAGCAGAATCAGGAAGGCTCAAACCTTCAAGGCAAATCTGTAGAAATGCTTACCAATGTTATTGCAGAAATGCGTACATATGGTGAAGGCTTTGTAATTGTTGATCAGGCTCCTGATTTACTTGATACAGCTGTTATTCGCAATACAAATACCAAAATAATTATGCGGCTTCCAGAGGGAACTGATAGAGAGATAACAGGCATGTCAATGGCATTAAACAAGGAACAGATACAGGAACTCTCTAAATTGCCGACTGGAATTGCTGCTGTGTATCAGAATAATTGGCAGGAAGCAGTTTTGTGTGATATTCCAAAGTATAAGATTTGGGATTTGCCTAAGCCCAAAAATACTGACAAGGAATATATGAGCGAAAAAGAAATTCTCAAAAAGATTTTATCAAATGATTCATCCTTTAAAGATGATATTACTATTTCTGATGCTCCTGCTGCCGTAAGAAAGAATTTGATTCAGTATTTTGATACTAAAAATCTGTTTTTCGAGTGGGCTATGGCTGATTATATTGCAAGTCAGTTTCCATGGAAAAGTGTTTTTGATGGAACAAACAGAACTTGTTCAACAATTGATGAGTTGGGAAATATGATGCTTGTTAATAGTTCTAATATTTTTAGTGAGTTTTCAAAAGATGAAAATGGAAAAATATGTTACTATATTTGCCGTAAAGCTCATGAGGAATATCCATCTAATACACTAATTGAAGATGTGAGAGTGAACTTTTTCAAAGCGAGGTGGATGTTATGATTGAAGCGGCAGTTGCTGAAAAAACAGTAGAATCTTCTATAGGAAATTCTGCTGAGATAAATAATTCCAATTTTGAAAATAAATCGCCTTTTTCAGATTCATCCCGACCCAATGAGGTTTACAGAAATATTCCTGAATTGAAAAATGTAAATTCAGGAATAGATAAAAAAATGTATAATGATTCAGAAAGACCAAAAGATAATGGTAGAATAGAGCAACCGCTGTTATATTCCGCTGAAACAAAAGAGAATAATGTAAAGGATAGTTCAGATGATATTAATAATCAGGATGCAAAAGATAAAAGAATTCCATGTCGAAATGAAGAACTGGCAGGCAAAGAGCATCCTATAACAGGCGTTACTTTTGAAAAAAAGACAGTAATGGTTGAAGGGCAGGAGAAAGAAGTCGTTGTTCCTGTTTTTGATAGTGTTTTCGATGCACAACTTCCTGATGATAAGTTGAAATCATCAGATTCTGTTCAATTCAAAGAGTGCAATTCACAATTAAAAGAGGCCGTAAACGCTAATCATTCTCTTCGTATCAATTTTACAGATGAGCAAATCGAACAAATTGAAAATTCTGATACTCCCGATGGTTATACATGGCATCATGATGCTGAAACTGGAAAAATGCAACTTGTTGATACTGAAAAGCATCAGCAAACAGGACATACAGGTGGACGTAACATTTGGGGTGGAGGTAGTGATAATAGATAGGAGGATTCTATGAATTGGAAATATATAAAACCATTGAAAAATGAGAATGCTATTAAAGAATTTGAAGAAACATACAACTTTGTATTTCCTGACAGTTTTAAGGAAATTGTTAAAAAAAATAATGGCGCACGTCCTGAAATGGACATATATGATACAAATATAACCAAAGAGCGTACTATTAAATCTCTTCTTTCATTTAATAAAGATGATAAAGAATCCATCTGGAAAATTGCTGAATGGAATAAAGGGGAGTTGAATGAAAAATTTATAGCATTCGCTATTGACCATTTTGGTAATCTTATTTGTTTTCACATCAATGATGGTACAATTATATTTGTTGATATGGAAAATTTAAAAACTGAAATGATTGCAGATGATTTCTCTTGCTTTCTTAATAAACTGTATATTATGGACTAATAATCAAATCAACATCAACCCTTCAGAAATTTTTCTAAATGGTGTACGTTGGGCGGATGTATAATAAGTACATCTCTAAAAACCTGTCATTTTACAAATTTCACAGCTTAAAAATCTCGAAAATACGTTTATGAATTTTTGAAAAATAAGGCTTTTAGAGATAGCCATAATATTTTATAGTAAGATTAACTGAGGATTTAATTATTTATACTTTATAATCTTTACAGCTAAGTATAAATGAAATAAATGGGAAGATAAACAAATTACCAAAGTGTGGTTGTTTGATATCCATGATAGAGATACGTCTTGACGATTGACTGTTTTGGTGCAGCACAACGAAGAATCATCATACGATTAGTAAACAGTATATATATATTTTTTTTTAAAATCATCTTAAACTTGACAATTTCAGATTAGTATACTATAATAAGAATAATAAAAATAAAGTTAGTGGATGCAGGTAATGAAAATGCGAATCAGTTGCGGTGATTTTTCTGAAAATCTGACAGCTCACAAACGGCGTAGCTACGGGGTGTCGCATTCGGAAAAAGCCAAAAATACGCATAACTAAGAGGTCACGCATCGCCTCCACCACTAACAAGAAAACGATTATCGTTAAAATGGTTCATATTTTTGCATTGTGGTTGCATTTACTTGAAGAAAAAAACACCCCACCAGGCAAGCAGACCATAATCCAGTCTGCCAGCCCAGTGGGGTGTCGTCATATCTATTTCACTGTTACTTCAATTCCGTTGCGGAACATAAACAGCATTTCGCCGTCCAGCCCTACAGTCACATTTTCCACCATAATTCTCCACAGCTTTTCATCAAACAGCGGTAATGTGAGGTCGGCAGTTTCCAGTTCACGCATCATTGCGTCAAGCAGTTCTTTTCGTGACAGCCGGCGGGCAATTTTTGCCTGTACGGCGGAAATGTCCTTTTTGATTTCATATGATTTCTGCTCGTACTTTTCGTATTGCTCGTTGTACTCATCCTGCTTCTGGGGCTTTGTGGCGTTTCTCCTGATATAATCCTGCATGGTTTTGGTAATGTCATCATGCTGAGTGTACAGTTCTGTGACCTGTTTCTCAAAAGCCGTACAGTCTGAAAGAATATCCCGAACCTGCTTACAGGCAGCAATGAAATCTTCACGATTTTCCAGTACAGATTTGCAGGCAGTAACAAATTTTTTCTTTATGTCATCTTCGTAAAAATGAGGTGTTTTACAGCGTTCACCATTTTTGAACTTGTGATTGCACTGCCATATCACACGGCGGTATTTGCTGTTGGAGTGCCAGACTTTAGAACCGTAGAAGCTGCCACAGCAGGAACAAATGATTCTTGATGAAAAAATATTACTGCTGCTGTAGGTTCTGCCGATTTCCTTTCGGCGTACCATTTCTGCCTGAACCATTTCAAATTCTTCCGGGTCAATGATTGGCGGGTGACTGTGCTCAACAAAATACTGCGGCACTTCGCCTTCGTTAACTTTCTGCTTTTTTGTAAGGAAATCAACTGTAAATTTCTTTTGTAAAAGAGCTGACCCTTTGTATTTTTCATTTGTCAGAATGCTTTCAATCGTGCCGCCATACCACTTTTTCTGACCGCCCGGTGCAGGAACCCCCTGTGTCATGAGCATTTGTGCGATTTTGTGGGTTGTCAGACCTTCCATGAAACTCCGGTAGATAAGTCGAACGGTTTCGGCTTCTTCCGGAACAATCTCCGGAGTACCGTCATCACTGCGCCTGTAACCTAAAAACCTCTTATACGGCAGACTGACCTTACCGTCAGCCATACGTTTTCTCTGTCCCCAGGTTACGTTTTCTGAAATGGAACGGCTTTCTTCCTGTGCCAGAGAGGACATGATTGTAATGAGAAGTTCACCTTTGCTGTCCAGAGTGTAGATATTTTCCTTTTGAAAATAGACCTCAATGCCTTTTTCTTTCAGTTTTCGCACTGTTGTCAGAGAATCGACCGTGTTTCTTGCAAAACGGCTGACGCTTTTTGTAACAATCAAATCAATCTTTCCGTCCAGAGCGTCGGAAATCATCTGATTAAACCCGTCACGGTGCTTAGTGTTGGTAGCACTGATACCTTCATCAGTGTAGACCTTTACAAACTCCCAGTCACTTCGTTCTTGTATGTAGCTGGTGTAATATTCAACCTGTGCCGCATAGGAAGTCTGCTGTTCCTCAGAATCAGTTGAAACTCTGGCATACCCTGCAACTCTGCGTCTGACAGCCTGAGTAGTTGGCTGATGTGTTTGCAGGTGCAGGGTAGGGGGGATTACCGTGACTTTTCGTTCCATTGTTTGCTCCTTTCTCTTGCAGCTTGTTTCATTTCATCTGTCCAGCTTTCACTTCGTGAGATGTGTTCCCAATGCTTCTGTACCTTTTCACCACTGTGAAAAACAAAGACAAGTTCATTTGGCTCCGGAACAACTATCTGCTTAATCTGTGACTTTAAAACGGTTTCATCAAATTCATAAATTTTGAGAACGTCACATATTACTGAAAACAATATGCTTTCCGGTATCTGCTTTGCGGTCGGACAATATTTTTTTCCTCGTCTTGCAAAAGTAGCACACAGCCATGTACCTTCATTTCGGAAAACCTTACGCTGATAATTTTTACCGCAGGCAGCACAGGTAATCATACCGCTGAGAGGATATCGTTTTGTTGCACCGTTATGATAATACCGGGAATGCTGCTGTTTTAACCTTTCCTGTGCCTGCTGAAAAGTGTCAGTATCGATAATCGGTTCATGTGCATTTTCAAGACAGTATTTAGCCAGTTCTCCACGATTGACGGTTTTGCGTTTTTCAATATGGTTGTTCCTGTAATACTTCTGAAGAATCAGTTTTCCGGTATATTTCTCGTTTATAAGAATTTCACGGATTCTCGGACTTGTCCACAGATTGCCCTGACGTGTCGGAATACCCATTTCATTCAGTTTCTTGGCTATTGCGGTCTGTCCCATACCTGAAAGGTAATCGGCAAAAATCATACGGACTATTTCAGCTTCATTCGGTTCTATTTTCAGAACACCATATGCATTCCGCCGATAGCCCAGTATGGTTATACTGCCGATTTTGCCCTGTTCAAAGTCTTTCCGTATCTGCCACTTCTTGTTTTCGCTGGCTGATAAGCTCTCCTCCTGTGCATAGCTTGACAGAATAGTGAGCATTAATTCACCGTCTGAACTTATGGTGATTTTGTCAATAATACTTGACACATTTTTCTCGAACAAATTTAAGCAGCAATA
>OLSF01002103.1_pt1 | contig 16431 bp, 11 predicted proteins | sample 1672301 | NCBI WGS metagenome assembly OLSF01 (sample SAMEA3136669, study PRJEB25190) | human gut metagenome | biome: human gut; feature: human-associated habitat; material: faeces | place: Austria | collected 2013
CCAAGGCCGACATGCAGCGCGAGCAGATCATCCGCGCCCTGCGCCGCAACAACGGCCGCCGCCGCGAGGCCGCTGCCGAACTTTTCATGTCGGAGCGCACACTATACCGCAAGATAAAGGAGTTAGGAATTGAAGACAATTCCTGACTTCAATTAAAAATTAAGAATTAAAAGAATGCGCAGATTCCGAGATAATTTTTCATTTTTCATTTTCCGTTTTTCATTGCTGGCTATCGCCGCGGTGATGACCGGCTGCGGCGTGTCCATCAAATACTCGCTGTCGGGCGCCTCGATTCCGCCCGACGCCAAGACCTTTTCGGTGGCCTACTTCCCCAACAACGCCACGATGGTGTCGCCGATTTTGAGTTCCACGCTCACCGAGGCGCTGGTCGACATGTTCACGCGCCGCACGCGCCTGATGCAGGTCGACGAGGGCGGCGACTTCGCCTTCGAGGGCGAGATCGTCAACTATACCTCGACGACGGCTTCGGTTTCGAGCGACGACTACGCCCTGCTCAACCGCCTGACGATCACCGTCAAGGTGCGCTTCACCAACGCCCTCGACGAGAAGATGTCGTTCAACCGCACCTTCCAGGCCTACGAGGACTACGACTCCACGAAACTGCTTACGGAGGTCGAAGGCGAGCTGATCCCCCAGATCGTCGACAAGATCGTGACCGACATTTTCCAGGCCGCGGCCTCCAACTGGTAATTCCGACGCGCGATGTCCGACCTGAAAACATACTTTGCGGCGCCCGGCCGGGCGGAGACGCCTTCCGCTGCCGAAGCCGGGGACCTTGCGGTGCGCTTCCCGTGGTTCCTTCCGGGGCGTATCCTGCGCGAGACGCTTACGGGCGAATCCGATCCGCGGGTGGCGCTGACGGCCCCGTGGCGGGCCGAGAGTTCGTTGCGCAGGGCCGCCGTCGACGCCTCGGCGCTCACGCAGCTCTCCTCGGAGGAGATCATCGACCGTTTCCTTCAGGAAGAGGACCTGCGCATCGTCGCCGGCGAGGGCGAACCCGAGGAGGAGGTCGTTCTGCAGCCCGAACTGGACGACGACGACGAGGTGGTCACCGAGGAGCTGGCCGAAATCTATCTCGCTCAAGGCCTTCGGGACAAGTCCGTGGCGATTTATCGCAAATTAAGTTTGCGAAATCCCGAAAAAAGTGTTTACTTTGCCGAACTTATTGGCAAAATAGAAAACAATATTAAAATTTAAGGTAATATGTTATACACGATTTGCATTGCCCTGATACTCGTTGCGAGCGTACTGGTGATCCTGGCGGTATTGGTGCAGAACCCCAAGAGCGGCATGGCCGCCAATTTCGGCGCGTCGAACCAGGTGATGGGTGTGCGCGAGACTACGAACTTCCTGGAGAAATTCACCTGGTCGATGGCTATTGCCATCGTGGTTTTGAGCCTTGCGGCTACGCTGGCCATGGACCGCGGTCTGGTCGCCGACAGCAATTTGGAGATTTCGAAGGACGCCAAGGCGCTTCAGGAGCGGGTCATCGAATCCGAGGCCGCCGCTACGATGCCGCAGGCCGAGATTCCCTCTGCCGGACAGACCGAGCAGCAGCAGGCCGAGTAGCCTCCGCGCTCCGTCCGGAAACGCCGGAGGGGGGGGAGACCTCGCCGTTATAGAAGACCGTGGATTCTTTCCGCGGTCTTTTTTTCGCCCGTCCGGAGGAGGTCCCGCATGGGACGATTCATCGGGGGGGGGACCGGAACGGTCCCGCAACAGAGACCCCGGAGGGGCCGCCTCGCAATGGAAATTCCGAGGCTGTTTGCCTCCCGGAGCGGGACGGTGAATTACCGCCCGTGTTTTGCGCCCGGCCGGAACCTCTCCGATTCATGTATTGGAAAAGCCCGCGGGATGCTCCGCGGGCTTTTTTTGTGCCGCTTCGAATCGCTCCGGGAGGAGCCCCCCCCTTGGGCGAAAACGGTCAGAGATGCTGCGGACTGAAAGCCCCGATGGTCTTGATCCGCTCCTCGAAATCGTCGCGCGAGACGAGCGTGTGCCCCTTGATCTTCGACCGGTAGTTGTAGATCGTGCTCACGGAGTAACGCAGCAGCGCGGCGATTTTCGACGAGTCGTTGATGCCCAGCCGGATCAGCGCGAAGATGCGCAGCTCGGTCGTCAGCAGCTCGCCCTTTTTCGGCTCGATGCGCGCCTCCTTGTCCAGCAGGGAGTTGAAATCCTCGATGAACGTGGGGTAGAGTTGCAGGAACGTCGTGTCGAAGTTGCGGTAAAACTCCTCCAGTTCGCGGCTGTCGCCGTCGGTCGGGGAGTACTCCTTCCGCAGTTCGTCGACGCGGCCGTCGCGCAGCAGGCGGCGTACGTGGCGGCGCGAGTCGATGATCTTGTCGATGTACTCCGAGCACATCGTCAGGAAGATGCCGATATACTCCTCCTTCACTTCGTTGGCCTCTGAAATCTGGCTGTTCAGTCCTGCCAGTCGCTTGTTGATGTGCTGGAGGTCTTTGTTCGAGATGTTGAGCCGGTTGTTGGCCTGCTGCAATTCGAGCCGCGCGAGGTTCAGCTTGCGGTTCTGCCGCAGGACGAAGACCACGCCCCCGAGGGCCAGCAGCATGAAGCAGCCGATCGACACGACGAAGATGTTGTACATGGCGTCCATCCGCTGCCGCCGGACCTGGTAGGCCTCTTCGATGACGTGCAGCGCCAGTGCGTCCTGCCACGGGCGGAGCCGCGAATTGAAGAACCGTGCGTCGTCCATCACGATCCGCATGTAACGCATGGCGCGCTGGATGTTGTCGTCGTCGAGCAGCGTGTTGGCGAGGCTTTTCAGTGCGGCGTTGTCGCGGATCGCCAGCTGGATGTCGGTCATCGCCGAGCGTGCGAACCACACCTGCGCCGTGAGCGTGTCGTCCATCAGGTCCGCCACGAGGGCGCGCATGTACGACGCCTCGGCATATTCGCGCGAAAGGGGTTGCAGGGTGCTGCACAGCCGTTCGGAAATCTCCACGGCCTGCGGGTAGTCGCGGGCGCCGATCGCCTGGCGGAGCCGGAAGTTGAGGTGCGTGACCGACTCCGGTTCGGTGTTCTCCACGATCAGCTGGGCGTAGATCACCGTAAGCCGCCACGATTCGTGTCCCTGCGCCGAGTCGTGGGAGTAGAGCTGGAGTTCGTCGTTGAGTTTGTGGCGGGCGATGTAGTAGTCGACCAGCTGCCTGCGGTCCAGCGCCGTGGTATCGACCAGTTTCAGCATGTTCGCCGCTTCGAGGTAGATACCCGCCGAACTGTACAGGTATGCCAGCTGGATACGGCTCTCGTTGAGGTGTCCCGCGTCGTTCATGCGCGTCGCCAGGGCGATGTTGCGGTAGAGGTAGTCGATGGTCGAATCGGCCTGGTAGGGGGTGTATTCGTCGATCAGCTGCTGGTTGAGGATGTAGCGCTGGGCGTCCGAGAAATCCGATTTCCGGAGGATGTTTTTCAGCGATTCGATCCGCTGTTCGCGTCCGGCGATGTAGGAGTCCCGGTGCGAAAGGGTGGCGTCGAGCTGTGAAAGCACGCTTTTCAGGTCGTTTTGTGCCGAGGCGGCGAGCGTTGCAGCGAGCAGCAGTACGGTTGACAGAAGGTTTCTCATGTGCGGACGGTTCACGGTTTGTTCCTGACAAAGATCGGAAAAAGGACGGATGGTTCCAAGACCGAATCGGGTACGGTGCGGTACTTTCCGGCTGATAAAAGTGTCGTTACGGCACCAAAGATAGGAATAATCCCGGGAAAATCAATGCCGGGCGGCGCGCTTTCCGCCGGTCGGACCGTCCGTCCGTTTTTCCCGGCAGGACGGGCGGCCGGCCCGGCGAACGGAACGTGCTCCGGGAGCCGGATTTATTTAAAATATTTTGTTATATGCCGTTTCCGGGGTTCCGAGGCGGTTGTGAAAATTCCGATCAATCTACTTTTTTTTGCAATCGTCAAATAATTAATATATTGAATATCAAGTAGGTGTATTTTTATAAACGGGTTTTGAGTTTACAATTTGCTGTTTAAATTTTTTTCATGTCGCGGAGGATAGTTACTTTTATTTAAGCGGAAATAAGGCGATGAAGTGTCGATTTTTTAAGAACTGCGCCTTACCTATTTATAATATTAACTTAAAACTTAAAAACCTTAAATTCCTATGGCACATTTTTGCAAGAAACTGCAAGCGGACTGCCGGAGAGGGTGGATGCTGGCACTGACGGCGATGCTGATCGTCTTTGCGCCGGCGGCCTTCGCCCAGTCGGCGCCGACAGTGACGGGAACGGTCACCGACCAGTCGGGACAGCCCGTTATCGGAGCCACGATCATCGAGCAGGGAACTACGAACGGCGCTACGACGGGCGTGGACGGCTCTTATTCCCTCAAACTTCGAGGGGGGGGGAATTCTGCTAACCTGATTTTCCAGTCGCTCGGATTCGTTTCGCAGACGGTCGCCGTGAACGGCCGCACGAAGATCGACGTGAAACTCGCCGAAGACGCCGTGGCCCTCGACGCCGTGGTGGCGATCGGTTACGGCACGGTCAAGCAGAAGGACCTCACGACGGCCGTTTCGGTCGTCAAGACCGACGACCTGGCCCGCCGCCCGATCACCTCGGCCTCGGGCGCCCTTCAGGGCAAAGCCGCCGGCGTACAGGTCATCCAGCCCAACGGCTCGCCCGGACAGGGCATGGTGGTCCGCGTCCGCGGCGCTTCGTCCATCTCGTCGAGCAACGACCCGCTCTATGTGGTCGACGGCGTTCCCGTGGGCGAAGGAAACTACGCCATCGCTTACCTCTCTCCCAACGAAATCGAGTCGATGCAGGTGCTGAAGGACGCCTCGTCGGCCGCCATCTACGGTTCGCGCGCCGCCAACGGCGTGGTGCTCATCACCACCAAGCAGGGCAGCCGGAAACGAGGCCCCGAGATTTCGTTCTCGACCTTCGTCGGCATTTCGAAGGTGACCAAGAGCTACGACGTGCTCAATGCCCGGCAGTACCGCGACCTGATGGAGGAGAACGGCGCCGTGTCGGGGCTTCCGGCCGATCTGACCGACCGGACCGACTGGTTCGACGAAACCTACTCGACGGGCGTCAACCAGAACTACCAGTTCTCGGTCTCCAACGGCGATGAAAACTCGTCCTATTACCTCGGCGGCGGCTACACCAACGAAAAGGGCATCATCAACACCACCTCTTCGGACCGTTACAACGTGAAGGCCAGCTTCGACAAGAAGATTTTCAAATGGGTTTCGGCCAACGCCTCGACGACTTTCTCGCACTACACCACCAAGGGCACGATCATCTCGGGTCAGGGCGCCAACCGCGCCGGCGTGGTGGTGTCGGCCATCACGACCCCGACCTACGCGCCGATCTGGGACCCCGAGAATCCCCAGCAGTTCTACAATAATTTTTACGGCGCCAACCTCACCTCGCCGCGTGAGAACATGGCCCGCACGGATTACAACCAGGATGTCACCGACCGTCTGCTGCTCTCCGGCGGCCTGACGTTCTACCTGGCCAAGGATCTGACCTTCAAGTCGACGGTTTCGATGGACCGCCGCTGGGTCCACTCGTCGTCGTTCCTCGACCCGATCCGCACCTCCTACGGACGGACGCAGCACGGAACCGCCTCGGACACCCGTTCCGACGATATGCGCATGATTTACGACAACATCCTGACCTGGAACAAATCGTTCGACCGCCACAGCCTCGAAGTGATGGCCGGCACGTCGGCCACGACCTCCGTGTGGGAGCAGTTGAGCGGCTCGCGCTCTTATTTCTCCTCGACCAACAACAACGCCATTCCCAACCTGAACGGCGGTAACAACGGCGGCGTCCGCGGCCAGAGCTACGGCAAATCGGAGTGGTCGATCATGTCCTATCTGGCGCGCGTGTCGTACAACTACGACAGCAAGTACCTCGTGACGGCCAATTTCCGCGCCGACGGTTCCTCGAAGCTGGCTCCCGGCCACCGCTGGGGTTACTTCCCCTCGTTCTCGGCCGCGTGGCGCATCTCGGGCGAGAAGTTCCTGCGCGACGTGTCGTGGATCAACGACCTGAAACTGCGCGCCGGCTGGGGACAGACCGGTAACCAGGCGGGCCTGGCGGAGTACGGCTGGATGCAGCAGTACAGCACCAACTACTACGACTGGACGCAGACCGAAAATGCACAGGCCGTGCCGACGGTCGGCGGACGCAAGAACATCAAGAATCAGGACCTTACGTGGGAGACCTCTTCGCAGACCAATGTCGGACTCGATTTCGCCCTGCTGAACAACCGCCTGAACCTGTCGCTCGACTATTACTACAAGTACACCAAGGACATGCTGATGGACGTGCCGCTGCCGTCGCCCTATCCGAGCATCTACCGCAACGACGGCGAGATGTCGAACCAGGGCTTCGAGATCTCCCTTTCGTCGGTCAACATCGCCCGGAAGGATTTCAACTGGTCGACCGACCTGAACGTTTCGCTCAACCGCAACAAGGTCGAAAAACTCAACCTGAAGCAGGTATACTACTACGCCACGACCTCCGACGCGACCAACGACAACGTCGTGCGCATGACTCCGGGCCACCCGCTTTCGATGTTCTGGGGCTATGTCTCCAAGGGGGTCGATCCCGAGACGGGCGACCTGGTTTACGAGGACCGCAACGGCGACGGCGAGATCACGCCGCTGGACAAGACCTGGATCGGCAACGCCAATCCCAAGTTCACCTTCGGCATGACCAACAACTTCTCGTGGAAGGGGCTTAACCTGAACATTCTGATCACGGGCTCCTACGGCAACGACATCTTCAACGCCTCGCGCATCGAGACCGAGGGCATGGCTTCGGCCAACAACCAGACCACCACGGTCCTGCGGCGCTGGCGCATTCCGGGCCAGCAGACCGACGTGTTCCGCTCGGACAACCCCGCCTGGAACGTGAAGAATTCGTCCTACTGGGTCGAGGACGGCTCCTACCTCAAGGTGAAGAACATCACCCTGTCGTACGACATCACCTCGCCGAAGCTCAAGCGCATCAACATCACGCGCATCCAGCCTTACATTTCGCTCCAGAACTTCATCACCTGGACCGGCTATTCGGGCTACGATCCCGAGGTGAGCCAGTCGGAAAGCGCCACGCAAATGGGCATCGACTGGGGAACCTATCCCAACGTGCGCACGGTCGTCGTGGGTCTGAATCTTACTTTCTAACCGCTGAAAAAAGAACCGATTATGAAAAAGATATTTTTAATTGCCGCGGGTCTCTCGCTGGGGGTTGCCACCACGTCGTGCAGCCTTGAGAAATTCCCCGAGACGATGTATGCCGAGAACAACACCTCCGGCACGGGCGACAGCGAGACGGCCATCAACACCCGCGAACTGCTCGAAGGCCAGCTTACGGCCATGTATAACTACATGAAGGGCGATCTCCAGACCTACTGGTATCAGCTGATCACGCTCGCCGAGGCGCGCGCCGACAATGCCTACGGCGGCAACATGGCCGAGACGAAGGTCGTCAGCGTCGAGTCGAACCACATCGACAGCGACAACGAATTCGCCTCGAACCTGTGGAACTACTCGATGAACGCCGTGGACTATGCCAACCAGGTCATCTGCAACATCGATCTGGTGAAGGAGAACGATCCGTCGCTCACCGACAAGGAGTATCAGGAGTGGCTCTCCGAAGCGCTCTGCTGGCGCGCCTATATCTGGATGAACATGATGCAGCTTTTCGGAGAAATCCCGATGCTGACCGAAATCCCGCCCGCCATCAACGCCGGGAACGTCGAGGAGGTCTATCCGCTCTATTTCCCGTCCCGCGTGTCGAAGCAGACCGTCGGCGAGCAGATCGTCAAGGACATCGAGGAGTATGCCTGCAAATACGCCCCCGACATGGACGCTTCGAACAAGTTCCGCATCACCAAGGGCTTCGCCTACGGCCTGATGGCCCGTTTCTACTCCATGCGCGAGTTCCGCGACTGGTCGAAGGTCGTCTCGGCCTGCGAAGCGGTCGAAGGGATGGGGTACAGCCTTTGCGACAAGTACGGCGACTTGTGGGCCTACACCACCGGCGATACGGGCATGGCTGCGATGAACACCCGCGAGTCGATTTTCGAGGTGCAGTGGACCAGCCAGACCTCGGGTTCGTGGATGTGGATGATGTTCCACCGCAACGCCTATGTCCCGGGCGACAGTTTCTCGTGGGCCAAGTGGTGCACGCCGTCGCGTAACCTGACGAAGGCTTACGACGCCGAGGGCGACACCGAGCGCAAGAATGCGTCGGTCGTCTACGACGAATGCGGCTGGTCGTACCACTATCCGAGCGACGAATACGCTTTCATGCACAAGTTTCCGACCAACGTGACGCCGGTTTACCTGATGCGTCTGGCCGAGATCCGGCTCCTGCATGCCGAAGCGCTGGCCAATACGGACGATCCGGGAGGCGCCGCCGACATCGTGGACGAGATCCGCGGCCGCGCCGGCATTGGCAAGCTGACTGCGGCGCAGCGCGCGTCGGCCGACCTGATGCGCGAAGCCGTGCTCCACGAACGCCGTCTGGAACTGGCCATGGAGGGCTTCCGTTGGTTCGACCTGATGCGTTACGGCGACGACTATTCGAAACTGTTCGAAATCTGCGACGGCGTCAACATCAAGGGCTCGGCGTCCTACGACTCCTACTTCCAGACCCGCCGCGCGATGAACGACAACCGCGTGCTGATGCCGGTGCCGACTTCAGTGCTGGAGGATAACACCAACATCGAACAAAACCTGGGCTATTAACCTTAAAATTGCGATTCTGCCATGAAATTCACGATCAATAACAACCTGCGCCTGCTGACCTGCCCGCTGCTGCTCGCCGGAGCCGTATGCTGTTCCAGCGGGAACGACGGCGACACGCCGGCTCCCGGTCCTGGCCCCGATCCCTCGCCCGTGACGGGCGATGTTCTCGCCTACGTCACCTCGGCCGACGGCAACCGCCTGTTCACGGAGGAGGGACTCGACTACTCGAAGGTCTCGATGTCGCCCTACCGGGTCACGATCGACCCCTCGACGACCTACCAGACCGTCGACGGTTTCGGCCCGGCCATCACCGGCGCTACGTGCTACAACCTGCTGCAAATGTCGCAGGCCGACCGCACGGCGATCCTCCGGAAGTGCTTCGACCCCGAAACCGGAGCCGGTTTCAGCTTTATCCGCGTGCATATCGGCGGCTCGGACTTCTCGATGGGCGAATACACCTGCTGCGACCGGGAGGGCATCGAGTTCTTCGCCATTCCCGCCGTGGAGAAGGAGGGCATCTTTCCGGTGCTGAAAGAGATTCTGGAGATCAATCCCGAAATCAGGATCATGGGTTCGCCGTGGTCGTGCCCCAAATGGATGAAGGGCACGGTCGCCGACCCCTCGAAACCCTACGATTCGTGGACCGGCGGTCGTCTCAATCCCGCCTATTACGACGATTACGCCGAGTATTTCGTGCAGTGGGTGACCGAGATGGAGGAGAACGGCTTCCCGATCTACGCCATCACGATGCAGAACGAGCCGCTGAACAAGGGCAATTCGATGTCGCTCTACATGCCGTGGGAGGACCAGCTGGCCTTCGTCAAGAAGCTCGGCCCGGCATTCCGCAAGGCGGGCATCGACACCAAGATTCTCTGCTACGACCACAACTACAACTACGACAACGTCGCCGGCCAGCAGAACTACCCGCTCAACATCTACGCCGACGCCGATGCCGCGCAGTGGGTCGATGGCTCGGCCTGGCACAACTACGGGGGCAGCGTGAGCGAGCTGGACAACATCCGCGCCGCCGCGCCCGATAAGACGATCTACTTCACCGAGGCCTCGATCGGCACGTGGAACTACAATTTCGAGAGCTGCGTGATCGACGACTTCGAGTCGATCTTCCTGGGGACGCTGAGCCGCTACGGCAAAGGGGTTCTGCTGTGGAACCTGATGCTCGACGACAAGGGCGCTCCGAACCGCCCCGGAGGCTGTACGACCTGCTACGGGGCCATCGAGATCAGTTCGTCGGATTACAAGACGCTCAAGTACAACAGCCACTATTACGACCTGGCCCAGTGCGCCAAGGTCATCCGGCCGGGTGCCGTGCGCATCGGCGCGTCTGGTTACACGGCGTCGGGGCTGACCTACCTGGCCTTCCGGAATCCCGACGGATCGAAAGCCTTCGTGGCGCTCAACAGGAGCGCCGGCGAACAGACCGTCGCCGTGTATGAAAACGCCGACCGTTCGTTCAAATACACCATCCCGGCCAAGTCGATCGCCTCGTTCCGCTGGGGCGCCGGAGCCGAAAACTAACCTTTAAAATTCGCAGAACATGAAAACGCTGAAATACATCGCACTGTCGCTGCTCGTCGCTGCCTCGACGACGGCGTGCAAGGACGATCCCGAACTGCTCACCACCGACGTCGGTCCCGAGATGACCGTCGTTTCGGCCGATGCGTCGGGCGTCTACGGCGGCAAGGTCGACTTCGAGGTGACGATGACCGACCGCTATGCGCTCTCGACGCTCAAGGCGCAGGTATTCTTCGACGACGAGATGGTCGCCGAGGAGGTGATCCGCACCAAAAGCGACGGAACCTACACGGGGGCTGTGACGCTTCCCTTCTACAAGAACATTCCCGACGGCGAGGCCACGCTGCGCTTCGTGGGGCAGAACGTGCGCTTCGGAACGACGACCGTCGACCGGCCGCTCGCCGTATCGCGTCCCAAGCCCGCCTACCTGACGTTCTTCCTCGATGACGCGGAGTACCGCATGGAGCCTACGGGTAACGACTACGAATACGCCGTGACGGACGAGTTCCCGCAGAAGCCGCAGGGCTATATCGCGACGCCCGAACTCGACGCTGCTGGCTCGGTGGTGACCTTCGGCTACGACTCTGGAGCCGGCGGCATCGTCTCCGATTCCACCGACGCCATTCCCTTCGCCAATTCGAATGCCGGAGAGTTCACGATCACCTTCAACCTGCTGACCTTCGAGGGTTCTCCTTTCATCAAACTGCTCTTCGGCGAGACGGAGATGACGATGGTCGACAATGACAATTACAGCATCGTCACCACGCTGACCGAGGGCCGGACCTACAAGCTGACGGGCGTTTCGGACTTCGCCGACTGGGATGTGGACCGCGACTTCTTCGAACGCGCCGATGTTTCCGATCCCGAGACGCTGACCTTCCTGCCGATGACGGGCATGTACAAGGTGACGGCCAATTTCAAACACCGCTACCTGAAGATCGAGGCCATGAAGTCGGCGACGGAGCTTGCCACGCTCAACGACGACGGTTCGGGAGCCATCTGGGCCATCGGCGGCACGGAGGTCGGCAAGCCGACGCTGAAAAACGCCGCCAGCTGGAGTCCCGAGGACGGGGGCTTGTGTCTGGCGCGCGTCGCCGACAAGAAGTACCAGCTGACGCTCGTTGCGGGAATCTCGCTCAACGCCTCTTCGTTCGACTTCAAGTTCTTCCACCAGAAGACCTGGGGCGGGGAATTCGGCGGCAAGGACATTTCGACCGCGAGCGATTTGGTGAAGATCAGCGATTCGGGCAACCTGGGCCTGGTGGAGGGCAAGACGCTCGACCTGGGCGGCATCTACCGCTTCACGGTGGACATCACGGGCGGCAATACGGCGGCCGTGCTGACCGTCGAGAAGGTGGGCGAGCAACAGCTTCCGCCGGCCGACATCACTGTCAACGGAACGCCGATGACCCAGCTCGACGTGGACAACTACCAGCTGGACCTCGACCTGACGCAGGGCCAGACGCTGACGCTGGGCGGCGCCGACGCCTTCACGCCGGCGTGGATCAATCCCGACTTCTTCGAGGCGGCCTCCGCGACGAGCGTCAAGCTGGTCCCCGTCACGGGCAAATACCGCATCACGGCCAACCTGGCGACCCGGGTGATTGATGCGCTGGTGCTCAACGCCGACGGCTCGGGGCTTGCCACGTTGAGCGACGACGGCCACGGGGCGGTCTATTTCATCGGCTACGGCATCGGTTCGCCCGCGGCCGTGAACGAACCGGGCTGGACCACCGAAAAGGGCGTCTGCGTGCCCGAATCCGCTCCCGGCATCTACACGATGACGGCCCAGGCGGGTCTGGAAGGCAGCACGACCCTCGGACAGCGTTTCCGCGTGAGCGGCTGGAGCGGCAAGTTCTTCCGGAACCGCGGCTGGGACGGTCTGGGAGCCTTCACGCTGGCGCCGGGCGCCGAGGCGTTCTTCTCGATCGCCGGGGACGGCAACATCGAGATCGCCTCGGGAGTCACCCTTGAGGAGGGCGCGACCTATCGTCTGACACTCGACGTGACGGCGGGAAAAGACAACCCCGTTTTGTCGCTGGTTAAGAAATAATCGTTAATTTTGCAAACGGAGTGCGCGGCCTCTCGACTGTGCACTCCGTTTGTGAATATGCACTAATCCATTCCAGACATGAAAAATAAAATTCTGTTGAAGAGTCTCGCCGGGCTGTGCGCCCTGGCGGCGGTCGCCTGCGGAGGCGGGCCGGGGCCGCAGGGCAGCGTCGCCGTCTACCTCGACGAGTCGCAGCCGATCGAAAAGCGGGTCGAAGACGCCCTTTCGCGCATGACCCTCGAAGAGAAGGTCGCCATCCTGCATGCGCAGTCGAAATTCTCGTCGGCGGGCGTTCCGCGCCTGGGCATTCCCGAGGTGTGGTGCACCGACGGCCCTCACGGCATCCGCCCCGAGGTCCTGTGGGACGAATGGGACCAGGCCGGCTGGACGAACGACTCCTGCACGGCTTTCCCGGCGCTGACGTGCCTTGCCGCGACGTGGAATCCCGAAATGTCGGCGCTGTATGGCAAATCCATCGGCGAGGAGGCGCGCTACCGCGAGAAGGACATCCTGCTGGGACCCGGCGTGAACATCTACCGCACGCCGCTCAACGGCCGCAATTTCGAGTACATGGGCGAGGACCCCTACCTCTCCTCGCGGATGGTCGTTCCCTACATCGAGGAGGTGCAGAAGAACGGCGTTGCCGCCTGCGTGAAACATTTCGCACTCAATAACCAGGAGGCCCACCGTCACGGCATCGACGTCGAGGTCGACGACCGTGCGTTGAACGAGATCTACCTCCCGGCGTTTAAAGCCGCCGTTCAGGAGGGCGGCGCATGGGCCGTCATGGGCGCCTACAATAAATACAAGGGAGAGCATTGCTGCCACAACCGCTACCTGCTGAACGACATTCTGAAACGCGACTGGGCCTTCGACGGCGTGGTCGTCTCCGACTGGGGCGGCACGCACGACACGAAGCAGGCCGCCGAGAACGGTCTCGACATGGAGTTCGGTTCGTGGACCGACGGTTTGAGCTGGGGTGCCAGCAACGCCTACGACAACTATTACCTCGCCGCCCCCTACCTCGATATGCTCCGCAAGGGCGAGGCTTCGACGGCGACGCTCGACGACAAGGCGCGCCGGGTGCTGCGGCTGATTTTCCGCACGGCGATGAACACCCGCAAACCGTTCGGGTCGCTCAATTCGCCCGAACATCTGGCCGCTGCGCGCCGTATCGCCGGCGAGGGCATGGTGCTGCTGAAAAACGAGGGCGGGGTGCTGCCCATCGACCTCGGGCGTGCGAAAACCATCGCCGTCGTGGGCGAGAATGCGATCAAGATGATGACCGTGGGCGGCGGCTCCTCGTCGCTCAAGGTGCGGCACGAATATACGCCGCTCGAAGGCATCCGCGCCGCTGCGGCCGGCAAAGCCGAGGTGATCTACGAACGCGGCTACGTCGGCGACGTGACGGGCGACTACAACGGGGTGAAGACCGGGCAGGATTTGAGCGAGAGCCGTTCCGAGGCGCAGCTGATCGCCGATGCCGCGGCCGCGGCCCGCAAGGCCGACGCGGTGATCTTCGTCGGGGGGCTGAACAAGAGCAACCACCAGGACTGCGAAGGCGACGACCGCCTGCAATACGGCCTGCCGTATGCGCAGGACAAAGTGATCGGGGCGCTGGCCGAAGCCAATCCCAATCTGGCGGTGGTGATCGTCTCGGGCAACGCCGTGGCGATGCCGTGGATCGACCGTGTTCCGGCGGTGCTGGAGGCGTGGTTCTCGGGTTCCGAGGCGGGCAATGCGCTTGCCGACGTGGTGTTCGGTGCGGTGAACCCTTCGGGCAAGCTGCCCTTCACGTTCCCCGTGCGGCTGGAGGACAACGGCGCGCATGCGCTGGGCGAATACCCGGGCGCGGACAAGGTGAAGTATAACGAGAGCATCTTCGTCGGTTATCGCTGGCACGACAAGGAGCAGCTCAAGCCGCTGTTCGCCTTCGGCCACGGGTTGAGCTACACCGCCTTCGCCGTCGGCAACGTGAAGGCCGACCGTACGACGCTCGCCCCGAACGGCAGCATCCGTATTTCGGCCGACGTGACCAACACGGGCGACCGTGCGGGCGCCGAGGTCGTGCAGCTTTACATCGGCGATGAGCAGTCGTCGCTGCCGCGTCCCGTGAAGGAGCTGAAAGGTTTTCAGAAAGTTTCGCTGAATCCCGGGCAGACGCGGACCGTGACTTTCGAGATCACCCCCGGGATGTTGCAGTACTACGACGACGCAAAGGGTGCGTGGGTGGCCGAGCCGGGCGCGTTCACGGCCTATGTGGGCGTCGCGTCGGACGATATTCGCGGCACGGTGGAATTCGAGTTGAAATGATTCCGCAGCCGGAAAGGAGAAGTCCGCGACCTCTGACAGGTCGCGGACTTTTTCATTGTTCGGTCCGGATGCGATAGAGGGCGTGCCTGCGCAGGGGATGCCCCTCGGGCAGGGCGGGGTGGTCGAACTCTCCGACGCACGTCATGCCGAGCTTCTGCATCACGCGCCGGGAACGCCCGTTTCCGACGAACGTGAAGGCGACCAGTTCCGGAATGCCGAGTTTCGCGGCGTGTGCGATGCATGCCCGGGCCGCCTCGGTGGCGTAACCCTGGCCCCAGGCGTCGTGCCGCAGCCGCCAGAGTATCTCGACCTGGCCCTCCAGCCCGCCGGAGAACGTCACGCGGTGCAGTCCGGTGAATCCCAGCAGCTCTCCGTCCGAAAGACGTTCGACGGCATACGGACCGAATCCTTCGGTCGAAAACTCGTCGCGGATGCGGTCGAGCAGGTCGGCCGACTCTTCGGCGGTGAGCGTCGCGGGGAAATACTCCATGACCCGCTCGTCGGCGTTCATGGCGGCGAAAGCCGGCTGGTCTTCCTCCCGCCATGCGCGCAGTGCGAGGCGGGCCGTTCGGGACGGGTAAAGCATACTTGCTTGTTTTGGGTGTTCGGGGAGTGTCGCGGAAGCGCGGAACGGAATGGCCGGTCCGGAAACCTTCTGCCGCCCCTGAATCCGGCGTCTTGCGCCGGCGCCGCTTATTCGGCGACCTCCTTTTTCGAGCGTTTGCGCGTGTTGATCGTCAGGTAGCGTTGCAGGGTCTGCTGCAACCGCACGGGGTCGATGTTCAGACGGATTTCGCCGCCCTGTGCGATCGAGATGTCGCCCGTCTCCTCCGAGACGACGACGATGATGGCGTCCGAAATCTCGCTCATGCCGATCGCGGCGCGGTGGCGCGTACCGAACGACTTCGGGACGTCGCTCTGCGTCACGGGCAGGATGCAGCGGGCCGCCACGATACGGTCGCCCTCGATGACCACGGCGCCGTCGTGCAACGGCGAATTCTTGAAGAAGATATTGTGGATCAGCTGCGACGAAATCTTGGCGTCGAGGCAGATGCCGCCCTCGGTGATGAGCGACAGATCGCTCTGCTGCCCGATGACGACCAGTGCGCCGGTCTTCGTATCGGACATTTCGCGGCAGGCCACCACCAGCGGCTGCAAATTGGTTTCGGCTATCTTCGAGCCGTGGTTGAAAATGCGCGAAATGAAATTGAACCGCTTCTGGCTCATGCCGATCTTTTGCAGGAACCGGCGTATTTCGGGCTGGAAAACCACGATCAGCGCGATGGCGCCGACGCTGATGATGTGCCCCAGGATCGTCGACAGCAGCTCCATGTTGAGCGTCTTGACGATCACCCACAACAGATAAACGACGATGATGCCCGAAATGATGTAGGGGGCGTTCGTTCCCTTGGTGGTACGGTATATCCAATACATGATATACGCCACGAACAGAATGTCGATCAGATCGATGAATGTAAACGGTACGAATCCCATAACTGCAAACGAGCCTTAAATTACGATGACAAAAATAAGAAAAAATACCGACTTCCCGCAGGGCGTCGGTATTTTATCGCTCCGATAAACGCTCGCGTCGGCCGCCGGCCGTCTACTCCTTATCGGCCTTCTTGTCGGCAGCGTACAACTCGTTGACCTTGGCCAGCACCAGCGGCGTGATGTCGAGCAGCGAGTCGGCGTCGACGAGCGACGTGGCGTTGAGGATGAGCTTGTACTTCTTGTCGGCGTTGAGCTCCTGCACGGCGCGGTGGATCAGATCCTGCGCCCG
>OLSF01002113.1_pt1 | contig 16377 bp, 18 predicted proteins | sample 1672301 | NCBI WGS metagenome assembly OLSF01 (sample SAMEA3136669, study PRJEB25190) | human gut metagenome | biome: human gut; feature: human-associated habitat; material: faeces | place: Austria | collected 2013
TCCGTGGCGCATCAAGCGGTGCTCGGATTTTTTGTGGGACTGCATTCCCATGCCGCACGGTCCGGCAGGCGGCAACAGCTCAGAGCTGAGCACCGTGCTCGCAGGCATCGGCAGCCGCTCGGCGCATACAACGCTCGCGTGGCAGTTTCTGCGCGAGCTGACCGCCAATGCAGATAATCAGTCTATGCTGTTTACGGATTCGCACAGCGTGTCCGCGCTGCGGAGCGTGACCGACTCGGACGAAACCCGCCGGATTCTCCGGCAGGACACGCCCGGCGAAAGCCAGTCCGGCGTGGAAATGCTGTCGGATGTCATGGAGCAGGCGGTTGCCGCGCCGCGCTTCCGCAATTACGATCAGGCACTGCTGTTCACCGAAGGGCTGGTGCAGAATGCGATGGAGGACGAGCATAATCTGTCACTCCAGCTTCAAAGAGTCCAGCATCAGGTGCAGGAATATTTACAGGAATAAGCAGCGAAAAACGCAGGCGTTCAGCGCTCTGTTTGTGCGATATGCACAGACAGGGCGCTTTTTCTTTGCGTATTTTGATAATCGGCATGACATTTGTCATAGAAAAACAGGACGATTATCACAAGCGAGTCATGACAAAATGCAGATTTCATGCAGGATAAAATCCGGTATACTATGCTCAACAAACAGGAAAGAGGGAACGGAAAATGAGATACCTGATTTTAGTCAGCCACGGCACCTTTGCACCGGGTCTGCACAACGCGCTCGGCATGATGGCAGGCAGCGACCGCGAGGACATCCGCTCGACCAGCCTGCTCGACGGCATGGATGTGGACACGTTCCGCGCAAACTTTGCAGAGCTGGTGGGGGACATCACCCCCGAGGACGAGATCATCCTCACGGCGGATATCATCGGCGGCTCGCCGCTGACCACCGCACTCGATGTGCTCACCGAAAAGGGTCTGCTGGGCAAAACGCTTGCCATCGGCGGCATGAACCTGCCGCTCGTGCTGACCGCCGCATTCGCAGATGCGGATACGTCGCTCGATGAACTCGAAGCTGAGATTACCGGCGAGGCAAAGGATCAGATCAAGCGTTTTGCCCTCGGCGGTGACGAGGACGACGATATTTAAGTATAAGGAGGAAAAATTATGTCTATCTCTTTCATTCGTGTTGACGATCGCATGATCCATGGTCAGACCTGCACGCGCTGGGCGCTCGAGTATCCCTGCGACGGCCTCATCGCGGTAAACGACAAGGCAGCAACTACGCCGGTGCTCAAGGCGGCGTACAAGAACGCAAGCGATAAGAAAACCTTCGTGTGGACGCTCGACGAGTGGCGCGCCAAGTGCGGCAAGGTGCTTGCCAGCAAGGACCGCTACTTCCTCATCACCAAGGACCCGATCACGATGAAGAGCATCCTCGTGGATGATGGTTTTGACCCCGGTGAGGTCAAGACGGTCATCATCGGACCGTGCAACGACCGCCCGGGCGCGACCAAGCTGGGCAACAATCAGGCGATCACTCAGCCGGAGGCAGACGCACTCGAGGCCATCATGCAGAAGGGCTACGAGGTCGAGTTCGCGCTCATCAAGGAGGCCGCTATCGGCAACTGGAAGAAGTTCCGCGGTCAGTTCGGCTACTAAGCTCCGTTTCACAGAATAAAAAGAAAAGAGGGAGAACTTATGCAAGTTCAAGTTTGGCAGGCTGCATTGTTCGGATTGCTCGCATGTCTGGCATCCATGCCCGGTCTGGGCGGTACAGTGCTCGGCAACTACACGCTGGGCCGTCCGCTGGTAGCGGGTCTGATCGTCGGTCTCATCATGGGCGACGTACAGACGGGTATTTATCTCGGCGCGGCTATTCAGGTCGTTTACATCGCGCTCGTAACGCCGGGCGGCACGGTTTCCGCTGACGTTCGCGCTATTTCTTATATCGGCATTCCGCTTTCCATGGTTGCCGTGCATTCCATGGGTCTGAACCCGGCGTCGCCGGAAGGTCAGGCGATGGCGGTAACGCTCGGCTCGGCCGTCGGCACCATCGGCACCGTGCTGTTCTACGGCACGGCAACGGTAAACCTCGTTTGGCAGCACATGGGCTGGCGCGCACTGGAAAAGGGTGACCTGCGCAAGCTGTATGTGGTCGATATGGGCCTGCCGTGGATTTCTCACATCCTGTGCTCTTTTATCCCGACCTTCATCATCACCAAGGTCGGCACCAGCATGGTGGATCTGATGAAGGCCTACCTGCCGATGGACGGCGTTGCAATGAAAACACTGTTTACCGTCGGCTCGCTGCTTCCGGCAGTCGGTATCGCCATCCTGCTCAAGCAGGTTGCGACCAAGCCGGTCGACATTCTGGTATTCGTATTCGGCTTCACGCTGGCCGCGTGCATGGGCCTCAACCTGATCGCGGCGTCGATCGTCGGCGGTTTCTTCGCGGTCATCAACTACCGCATCAAGATCCTTGCTTTGCAGAAGGCCGCTCCCGCAGCTGCATCTGCCGCCGCAGCGGAATTTGATGACGATGAGGAGGAGATCTGACATGGCAGAAAAGAAACTTTCCAAGAAAGCGCTGAACAAATCGTTCCGCAACTGGTTTTACGGCCACCTGACCTGCTTCTCGCAGGAGCATATGCAGACATTCGGCTACCTGTGCGCCATGCTGCCGCTGGTAGAGGAGCTGTACGACACCCGTGAGGAGCAAACCGAAGCCCTCAAGACCTACTCTGCCTTTTTCAATACCGAGCCGCAGCTCGGTACCGTCATCGTCGGCATGACCGCCGGCCTGGAGGAGGCCAAGGCAAACGGCGAGGACATCGACGGCGAGATGATCAACGGCATCCGCGCCGGTCTGATGGGCCCGGTCGCCGGTATCGGTGACAGCCTGCTCGTCGGCACGCTCATCCCGATCCTGCTGGGTGTTGCGCTCGGCATGTCCTCGGGCGGCTCGCCGCTCGGCGCGATCTTCTACATCATTGCGTACAACGTTATCCTGACCCTCGGCATGCGCCTGCTGTACTTCAAGGGCTATGAGCTCGGCGGCAAGGCGGTTGAGATGATCGTCGGTGAAAAGGCGAACGCCATCCGCGAGAGCATCATCATGCTCGGCACGGTCGTGATCGGTGCGGTTGCCGCAAGCTGGATCTCGATTACGACACCGCTCGTCCTGCCCGGTGATATTTCGCTTCAGAAGGATGTACTGGATACCATATTCCCCAAGATCCTGCCGCTGGGAACCGTTATGCTCTGCTACTGGCTGATGAGCAAGAAGAAAATGGCGCCGACGACCGTCATGCTCGTGCTGGTCGGCATTGCGCTGGTCGGCGTGCTGATTGGATTCTTTGATCCGCAGCTCGCATACTAATTCAGATTCACTCAGACTATATCACACTTTCACTTCTCTGGCCGTCGAGCATTTGCTCGGCGGCCGCCGTACAGGAAAGGAGTTTTCCCTATGATGAACAAAACCGCACTGCTGCACGAGGCCAAACAGCAGCAGCAGGCCCTGCGGCAGCTTTCCCACTGGAAGCGAATCGCCATGCTGCTCTCCTCCTGCGCGGCGGTGCTGGCCTGGTGGGGCATCGCGGGCAGCGGACTGCGCTTCGCGGGCGGCGTATGCGGCGTGGTTATCGCGCTGGTGTGCGCGGTCTGCGCGGCTGTGATCGGACGGGGCATCCGCAACGGAAACCGCAATGTCGCCAACATTCTGTCGGCGGCAGAGCAGGCGTAAAAGGAAGAAATGCGATGAATCAACAACAATATCGGCTGCTGTGCATGGATATTGACGGCACGCTGCTGAATTCCGCGCACGAGCTGCCGCCTGGCAGCCGCGAGGCTGTGCGGTCTGCGGCGAAGAACGGCGTGACCATCTGTCTGATGAGCGCACGGCCGCCGCAGGCGGTGTTCCCGATTCGTGATGCGCTCGGCGTGGACGGACCGCTGGCGTGCTGCGGCGGAGGGCTTATCCTGCAAGGAGAAAACCGCCTGGCAGACAGCCGCCTGACCTGTGCGTGCACTCAGACCGTTCTGCGGGAAACACAGGCGCGAGGCATCCACCTGAGCGTTTACCGCGACCTCGACTGGCTTATCGCCGCCGAGGACGAGTGGAGCCGCGCAGAGGCGCAGATAACCGGCGTACAGCCGATGGTCGCGCCGCTGGAGACGCTGTTTACCGACTGGGGCGACGCAGGCGCGCACAAACTGCTCTGCATGGGCGAAAAGAACAAAATCGATGAACTCATTCCGGTACTGGAGGCAAAGCACCTGCCGATGACGCTTGTGCGCTCCAAGGACGAATATCTGGAGGTCATACCGGCAGGCGCGGGCAAGGACACCGCCATGCACGTGCTGTGCGAAGCGCTGGGCCTCACACCGAACGAGGTGATGGCGCTCGGCGATCACGACATTGACGCGCCGCTGCTCCGCGCTGCCGGACTGGGCATTGCGATGGGAAACGCGTCACCGATCGCGCGGGCGGCGGCTGACGAGCTGACCGACTCGTGCGACGCGGACGGCGCGGCACACGCCATTTACCGCCACATCAGGGAGGTGCAGTCATGAAATACCGTTTACTCGCGCTCGACCTTGACGGCACGCTGCTGAATTCGCAGAAGGAGATCACGCCGGAGGTCAGAAAAGCGCTCGCGTGGGCAAAGGAGCGCGGTGTGTATGTCGTTCTCTCGACCGGACGCATTGTCGGCGAAGCGGCGGAGTTTGCCCGTGAGCTGCCCTGCGAGGATTTGATGGTCACGGCGGGCGGCACGGCGATTGCCACTGCATCGGATGAGCGCATTCTGCAAAGCTGGGACATGCCGTGCGAAATCGGCGCAAAGGCGGTCGAGGCGGTGCAGAGCCGGCCGGTGCGCGTGATGATCTACGTCGGCAGTAAAATTTACATCAACGAATATTCCAACCGCGATTTTGTCGCAAACTACCGCGTGGAGGGCTTTCACGCGAACAAAATCGTCGTGGAGGATATTGCCGGTGAGATTCGGAGAAACCATCTGAACGTCACAAAGGTGTACGCCATCGGCGAACGAGCGGTGCTCGAGCAGGCGCTCGCGGAGATTCGGCCGCTGCCGGGTATCACGATCACAAGCTCCGGCTCGGACAATTTTGAGCTTCTGCCCGTCGGTGCGGACAAGGGCCGCGCGCTGACTCGGCTGGGCGAGATGCTCGGCGTGACGCCCGCTGAAATGGCCGCCATCGGCGACAGCGACAACGACGCGGAAATGCTCCGCGCGGTCGGCATGCCGGTCGCGATGGGCAACGCAGACGCGGCGCTCAAGAATCTGGCAAAATACATCACCGCAGACTGTGACCACGACGGCGTGGCACAGGCAATCTATCACATATTCGAATAAAAACAGAGAAGGAGGAGGGCGCATGCCGTTTATGACGATTCCGGAAGCCGCGATCCTGTGGCATATTTCGGTCAGTGAGCTGCGCGAGCTCTGTGAGAACCATATGATTTTGGGCGCTGTGCGCGTGCATCAGCGCTGGTTTATCCCGGAAACGGCGGCCTGCCCCTCGGCGCAGCATCCGCTTTCCTGAACCCTGACGCACCGCCTGAACAGGAGGTCTTTCCATGGCACAAACCGATCTGCACATCCACAGCAGCCTGACCGCAGGCGGCGAGCTTTCGCCGCGCGCACTGGCCGAACGCTGCTGTGAGGAACGGCTGACGCTGGCGGCTTTGACCGACCGGCGGGCGGTCAGCGGTGTGCCGGAATGTATCTGGCGCGGCGCACAGCTCGGTGTGCGCATCGTGCCCGGTGTGGAGCTGGACTGCCGCTGGAGGGAACAGGATTTTCTCGTGCTCGGCTATTGTCTCGACATCACCCATCCGGCGCTGCTGGAGATGGAACGGAATGCCCGGGAAAATCCGGTGCAGCCCCCGTTTACGGCCGAGCAGGCACTCGGCCTGATCCGCATGGCAGGCGGGCTGGCCGTGCTCGTGCCGCCGAATGAGATGGACGACACCTTCCCGGTGGCGGCATTCGACGGCATAGCAGCCTATGGCAGTCACGCCCGAGCGGACACTGCGCGGTATCTCTCACTGGCACGCAGATACGGTCTGCTCGTCACCGGCGGCAGCGGCTTTCTCAGCGAAAACAGGCCGCCGCACCGGCCGGGCGCCGTGGACTTTTACGGACAGGAACAGCGGATTTCGGCGGATTTTCTTGCCGCAGCAACCCATTTGAACAAAGAGAAAAGGAGTTTTCATCATGACAGCATTTGAGTACACCATTACGGATTCCATCGGCATTCACGCACGTCCGGCAGGCATGCTGGCGAAGGAAGCCGCGAAGTTTAAGAGCAAGGTTTTCCTGCACTTTGGCGATAAAAAAGCGGATGCACGCCGCCTGATCGCCATCATGGGCATGGGCATCAAGCACGGCAACACCGTTCGCGTGGAAGTGGAAGGCGAGGACGAAGCGGAAGCGGCAGCGCAGATCGAGGCATTTTTCAAGGCGAACCTGTAAGGAGTGAGCGAGATGGAGCAGATTTTCGGCAAAGGCGTATCAAAGGGCGTAGCGGCGGGGCCGATCAGCTTTTACCGCCGCCCGAGCGGCGAAATTCCGCGTCGTTCGGTGACGGATACCGCGGCGGAGCTCGCGCGTTTTCATGATGCCTGTGAGACCGCGAAGGAGCAGCTCGGCGCACTGCATGATAAGGCGCTCGCTGAGGCAGGCGAGGATGCGGCCATGCTGTTCGAGGCCCACCAGATGATGCTGGACGATCTGGATTTCGTGGAGAGCATTGAGGGGCTCATCGAAAACGACCGCCTGAATGCGGAGGCCGCCGTCAGCGACACCGGCGCGCAGTTCGCGGAGATGTTCGCCGCGATGGACGACAGCTACATGCAGGCGCGTGCGGCGGATATTCGGGATATTTCGACGCGCGTGGTCGGCATTCTGACCGGCGAGGGCGAGAGCGGCATCGTGTCCGACGTGCCGTGCATCGTGGCAGCGGACGACCTTGCGCCGAGCGAGACCGTGCAGCTGGACAAGTCGCTTATCCTCGGCTTTATCACAGCGGGCGGCTCGGCGAACTCGCATACCGCGATCCTGGCGCGCACGATGGGCATTCCGGCGATCATCGGCGCGGGCGACGCATTGCAGGCCGAAATGGAGGGCAAATACGCTATCATCGACGGACAGACCGGCGAGACGGTCATCGAGCCGGACGACGCCGAGCGCGAGCGCCTGCTCAAAAAGCAGGCTAAGGAGAAGGCACTGAAAGAACTGCTCGATCAGCTCAAGGGCAAGCCGAATGAGACCAGAGACGGCCGGAATGTGATGGTTTACTGCAATATCGGCTCTCCGGCAGACATTGATGCGGTTCTGCAGAATGACGGCGGAGGCATCGGCCTGTTCCGCTCGGAATTTCTGTACCTGCAGGGCAGCGACTATCCGACCGAGGACGAGCAGTTCGAGGCATACAAGACGGTCGCGGAGCGCATGGGCGGCAGGCGCGTTATCATCCGAACGCTGGACATCGGCGCGGACAAGCAGGCCGACTATTTCCATCTCGACAAAGAGGAAAATCCTGCGATGGGTCTGCGTGCCATCCGCATCTGTCTGACCCGGCCCGAGGTGTTCCGCACGCAGCTGCGCGCGCTGTACCGCGCGTCGGCTTACGGCAAAATCGCGATCATGTTCCCGATGATTACGTCGGTCTGGGAGGTGCAGGAGATCAAGCGCATCTGCCGCAATATCCGCGCGGAGCTAGCGGAAGAGGGCGTGCCGATGGCGGACAAGGTCGAGCTCGGCATTATGATCGAGACACCGGCCGCCGTCATGATGAGCGCAGAGCTGGCGCGTGAGGTGGACTTTTTCTCGGTCGGCACGAACGATCTGACGCAGTATACGCTGGCTGTCGACCGGCAGGGCGTGGGTCTCGACCGGTTTTTCGACGCGCACCATCCGGCGGTGCTGCGCATGCTCCGCATGACGGCGGAGAACGCGCACAGGGCGGGAATCTGGATCGGCATCTGCGGCGAGCTGGGCGCGGATGCGGAGTTGACCGAGACTTTCCTGTCGATGGGCATCGATGAGCTGTCGGTTTCGCCGTCGGCGGTACTGCCGCTGCGGTCGGCCATCCGGTCGATCGACACGACAACGCTTGCTCCGCTGGAGCTGTAAAAAAGAATAAAAGCAGTGGTACTCTTCACGTGTGAAAAGGGTATCACTGCTTTCTTTGGTTTTCACCCGATGTACCGCCGCACGAGGTAAAAGACTGCTTGACACAGATTTCCTTTGCATCCGTAATGCGCTAAAATGGCAATACAGGCAAGAGAGAAAAGGCATGGCATACACGATCAAATACTATTTGCACTACGGAATTTTCGAAAGACAGCTATAGTTTCGTGGGGGACGGCCGGAAAAGTGGCGCTTGCTATCTGGATTGCTGTCACTCTCGCGGAGCTGTTTGTTCTGTGGCGTATCCACAAGAAGGGCGGCTGCACAGACGAAAAAATCTCCCGGCCGGCGAGAGAAACCGGTCGGGAGTGATATGGAGACGAGAATCAGATTACTTTGGAAACTATTGATTTGAGTGAGAGCTTATTCGAGGGTCAGCTTTTTGTCGGTGAGGAAGGACTCCTTGCAGCGAAATGCGATCTTGGTGATCTAGGCATCGTGCCAGCGCGTGATGAAGTCCTGATAGCACTCGCGGCATGCGCCATGCTTGCTCATGACCTCAACCAGAGGGTCGGTCGGAACTGCGGCGGCCTGCGCCGGGTAAAGGGCGATCCGCACAATACGGTTCTGAGATTTCACAGCAGACCGACGAACAAAAAATGCATCATGGCGCTCGTACAGATGATGCAGGAACGGATGATCTGACAGAACCGAAAATCCCTCCGGAACCATTCGAACAGGGTGGAACCGGAGGGATTTCTGTATTTATGCCAGCCCGTCGCGGATGTGCGCGAGCGCGCCCTTTTCCAGACGGGATACCTGCGCCTGTGAGATGTGTATCTCGCCAAACGAAAGGAAATAAGGCTGAGGAACGTTTGGATTTCTGTATTTATCGTACCGCAAAACAGCGGTTTTGTCAAGGTTTCGAAGATAAAAGAGGGGAAAATGTTATTCCAAGACGCCGGTCAGGCATATCATCCGGCAGACGGTAACGCAGCGCTCTGCGCGGTCTGAACTGTTCTGACAATCGGACAACAAATACCATAGGAATTGTGCAACACCGAACAGGGTCAGAACAAACTTCTGCGGATCGCACAACAATTCTGGCTTTGCTTCATTTTCGCTTTGGCGCGGACACGGTACAATAATGGCAGCAGGAAGCCGATGAAATTCGGCCGATGACGAGTAAAGAAGGGAGAATGAAAATGAAACGCAAACGGATCTGTGCATGGTTTATTACACTGGCAATGCTGCTGACGATGCTGCCGTCAGCGCTTGCCGCATCATTTGCGGATACGCGCGGACACTGGGCGGAGGATGCGATCAGCCGCTGGAGCGACCGCGGTGTCATCCAGGGCCACAATGGAGACTTTGAACCGGACAGCGCGATAACAAGAGCAGACATGGCGGTTATCATAGACCGCATAATGGATTACCAGACCAAGGCGGAGAACAAATTCTCTGATCTGGATAATGCGTACTACAAAGACCCGATCCTGCGTGTGGCGCAGGCGGGCGTGATGCAGGGCGACGGAAAAAATGTCCGTCCAAAGGACAAGATCACCCGCGAAGAGGCTGTCAGCATGCTGGCGCGTGCGCTGTCGGTAACGGCAGGCGGCAGCTCGACGAGCTTTGCGGACAACAGCCGCATTTCCTCGTGGGCAATGGCGAACGTAGCCGCTTTTGCAAAGAACGGCTATATTGCAGGCCGCAGCGGCAACCGCTTTGAGCCGCAGGCGAATATCACCCGCGCAGAAGTAGTCAAGCTGCTCGACAACATGATTTCGGATTATATCACCGAGTCCGGCACGGTAACGCCCAAGGGCACCGGCATTGTCATCGTCAAGGCCTCCGGCGTGACGCTGAACAAGGCGAAGCTGAGCGGCACGGTCATTCTCGGCGGCAAGGCCGGCGAAGTCAAGGCGACCGGCTGCGAAATCACCGGCAAGGTGGTCAAGATTCACAACTCTACTCTGACGACCGGCAGCACGGGCGGCTCCTCCGGCGGTTCTTCGGGCGGCAGCTCGTCTACGCCCGCGGCACCGAGCGCATATCCGCTCCCCAAGGGTCAGGAGACCTCCAAGAGCCTGGGCGTATTCAATTACGACATGACCTATTTCGTCACGCTGACCGCACAGGACGGCGCGGACATTTATTATGAGATCGCGGAAGGTGCAGACAAGGCAGCTGTCCCGACCACAGCAAGCAAAAAGTTCGATACCTATCAGTATCGTCAGATCGAGATCACCCAGCCGACCGCAAGCGCGAAAGGCCCGGTCACCAAGACCTATAACGTTAAGGCAGTCGCGGTGAAAAACGGCAGGACCAGCAGTGTAGCGAACTGGAACTACGATGTTACCAGCATCCCGCACCACGAACTGAAGGTTGGCGTACCGAAGGACTGGAACGGCAGCGACGTTCCGAACGTAACGCTCATTCAGGATTACGACAGCGATAAGATGTATCTGGTAGAAGGCACGACTGAAGTGCTATACTAAAGTTGTAACAGGATGGCTGATGCGATATAATCAAAATACAGGAAAGAGGGAATCATCATGCCACGAAGTTACACACCCGAATTCAAAAAGAAAATTGTCCGTCTCCATTTGGACGAAGGACGCACCTACAAAAGCATTACTGCGGAATACGGCGTATCCAAAGCCAGTATTTCTGCATGGTGCAGTGAATTCAGCAAAGAATGCCAAGCTAAAGCCATCGCAGTCCCGGAAACTAAAAACGAGGCAGAACTTATGAAAGAGAATCGCCGACTGCGTAAGGAGCTGGAAGAGTCCAGAAAGGAAAACCTTTTCTTAAAAAAAGCGGCGGCATTCTTTGCAAAGGAAATCGATTAGAGGCTTATCGATTTATTGAAAATCATCATAAACAGTTTGGCTTACGCTGGCTGCTTCGCAGGCTTGCAATCTGTCCAAACGCATACTATAACAACCTGAAACACCGGAAGGCGGATTACTATACCCAAAAAGCAAAAGTACAGGCACAAATCCAGGAGATTTATCACGATCACAATGGAGTTGACGGATATCGGAGTATGAAAGTCTATCTGGAACGCAAAGGCTATTTTTACAGTGCCGTTACGGTTCATAAATATATGAATACAGAACTTGGACTCCGTTCCATCGTCCGTCCCCCAAAGCCGGAATATGAATACGGACAATCACATAAGGTATTCGATAATAAACTGAATCAGAATTTTTACGCAGACGAAATCAACCGGAAATGGTGCACGGATTTTACCTATCTGTTCCTTGCAAACCATGAAGTGCGCTACAACTGTACTATTATAGATTTACATGACCGAAGCGTGATTGCTAGCATAACAGATCGCAATATTACTAGCGATCTTGCTATTCAGACACTCCGGAAAGCGTTGGAATCACAGCCAACCGTCAAAGAGGGACTCATCCCAAGGTCCGCAATATACGTCCAAAGCATATACCGAATTCTGTGAATCAGTACATGTGACACAGAGCATGAGCAAAGCAGGATATCCATATGACAATGCACCGATGGAGCGCTATTTCAACACCTTGAAAAATGAGTGCACAAATTTATACGAGTTTGAAACAGAAGAAGTACTCTACCAAAAAGTAGAAGAACCTGCATACGTTGATTATAACCATGTTCGTCCGCACAGTTTTAACGGTTACCGCACCCCGTATGAAGCAAGGACAACAACGTAACCATGAGCAGTTTTTTAGCCATAACTGTTACAAAAATGCTTGACCACAACACGGCAGAGGAAACAAAATCATTGCGAGAGCGATAACCGTATTTATTAATTGCTTTATCCATTTTCTCTACCTTTTCTTTGTCCAAATACAGGCTGATTCTCTGTTTGTATTCCGAATCCATATTTTTGCTCCTTTCCGGCATTACACCAAAATGCAACACCTGAATTCCTTGCCCGAAACGGTGTTATTTCGGGCTTTTTGATTTTCTGCAATCCCTTTTCCGACGCCAAAGTCTGAAACAGGTGCACCTGCAACCCCTAATTTGTGCGAATGTGAAAACCTCTGAAAAGCGGCGTAACCACGCCGTTCTTCGGTCGGCATTGCCGTCCGATGTGAGCCGCAGCGGGGAATCGCAACCCCGCTGCTTTCTCCTGCTTAATTTTCGACCCATCGAAAATGTCTGAAAACTGCCTTGTTGCGCTCCTAAATTCACCATTCCAACCTCGCTCTAAAATCGTCCCAAACGGACGGTTTTCTTTTTGGGCGGGTGTTTTTTTCGTATCTCTTTGTTCCTCGGCACACAGGCGGTCTGTGGGCGACACACGGGGATGTGCGGTTGTTATCTACTCTCTCTTTTCTGTTGTAGTAGTTCCTGGGTTTTGTTATATGTGTTTTCTTCTTGATAGGAAATTGTGACACTATCCCCAAGGAAGGATTTACTCTACTCCAAAAGGTTTGCCACGTAGTAGAGATTGCTTGTCCTCGTTCCGTCCTCACGGTGCCGCTGAATCTTTTTCACCAAACCGAGTGACGAGAGATTCTCAATGGCTGAGTCTACTGTTTTCCTATCCATACCGCACTCCTTTGCGATGACTCTCCGTGAAGGAAAGCAGGAGCCGTCCTTGCTGGCGCTATGCCGGAGTAGACAGCAATACACGGTGAAGTCTCTCGGCTTTAGCGCCAAATCAAATATGCGGTTGGGAACCATAAAGAAATTCTTGTGCTGCATCCGATCATCCTTTCGTTTGTTTTGATTCTAATTTTTGATACAATCATCTACATTTCACCTTTCGATCTTGTAAGTAATCGAGGCGAGAGTAAAACAAAAAGACTCGCACTTACATCGAGACGAAACACAGACAGGCGAACAAAATTGTCCGCTTCAATGTTCCGTGCCTATGTAAATGCGAGTCTTAAAACTCAAAAAATATGTAACACTTGTTATTCAGTTTTTATCCCGACCTCTGTAGGTGTATTTATTATACCATACGCAGGAAATTTTTATCAAGGTGGGGTGAATAAGATAGGTGAGATGTAGTTGCAGGTTTGTCAATGATGTGTTACAAAATCGCTTGTCGAAACATTTCTACGCAACTGCATAGAAATCACGCACTGTTGACTATCATCATAAAATAATTACAAAAATTTTCGAAATATCTTTGCTGGCGCATTGACTTTTATCGTAATTAAGAATATAATATTATCGAGTAAATCTGAAATGAGGTGAGCGCGTGGATTATATAACCGAACTTGCTGCTATCGCAGCAGAACACGGCGGTATCATAGAAGCTAAAATTGCAGCACAGCGCGGTATCTCCAAAGCCATGCTCTACAAGCTGTGCAAAGAAGATAAAATCCACAGAATCGTAAAAGGGCAGTATATCCTTCCCGATAATATGCAGGACGAACTGTTGTCCATCAGCAAGCGTTCCGATAAAATTATTTTTTCTCACGAAACGGCATTGTTCCTACACGGGATTTCCGACAGAACACCGTTTGAACATACCGTTACAGCTCCATCCGGTTGTATTCCGTCTGCCGCAATCAAATCCGAGTGCAAGGTTTATTACATCAAACCGGAATTATTTGAGCTTGGCAAAACGATGCTGAAAACGCCTGCGGGCAACGAAGTCGGTGCCTATGATTTAGAGCGCACGATCTGCGACGTTATCCGTAGCCGTAATAAATTGGGAACAGAAACTTTTTTAGCTGCTCTCAAAATGTACGCGGCAAGCTCCAAAAAGAATCTAAACAAATTAAACACCTATGCAAAGAAAATGCGCGTGGAAAAGGTGTTGCGTCAATATTTGGAGGTGCTCCTGTGAGTAAAGCAATGAGCCTTAAGGCAAAGATCCGCAATATCGCAAAGCAGAAAAACATTCCTGCTCAGGTGATCCTGCAGAACTATATGTTCGAGCGTCTGCTTGTCCGTCTTTCCGCTTCCGAATACAAAGAGAAGTTCGTGCTGAAAGGCGGTATGCTCGTTGCTGCCATTGTCGGTCTCGATAATCGTGCAACGATGGATATGGACACCACATTAAAAAATCTTCCGCTTACACCGGAAGCCATTCTCAGTGCATTGGAAGATATTTGTGATATTCCATTTGATGATGGCGTGGTGTTTGAGGTCGGCACGCTCTCTCCCATCCGTGAGGATGATATTTACGGTGGTTACCGTGTGATGATGAACGCCAAGTTTGATACATTGCTCACACCGCTGAGCATTGATGTTTCCACGGGCGACGCCATCACACCACATGAAATCCCGTATCAGTTCTCGGAAATCTTTGACGATGAGAAATCCTACGAGCTGTGGGCGTACAACATCGAAACCGTTATGGCGGAAAAGGTGGAAACCATCCTCCGCCGCGGCGTGTTTAATACTCGGCCCAGAGATTTTTACGATGCTTATATTCTTGCGACAACACAGAAATTTGATAAAACGGTGTTTTCCGAAGCCTTGACTGCAACAGCGGCACACAGAGGCACAGCCGAACAGATCGCTGATGTACCGGGCATTCTACATAACATCGAAACCAGCGCAGAACTCAAAACTATGTGGGACAAGTACCGCAAGCAGTTTGCTTATGCCGAGAAGATTGAGTATGAGCTGATTATGGATGTGCTGAAAACACTAACTGCGTAATATGACTCACAAAACAAGGAGTTATTAACATGACAATGATTACAGAGCAAATCAAGAATTCTGCCAAAGAAAGATTAGCCGGTTTGATTCAACGATATAATGCTACCACTCGCTTAGCTGATCACAGCGATGTTAGTGAAGAAACCATTCGCACATGGTTGAATGAATTTCTTCTGATTTTTGGGTGGGATGTCCAAAACACCACACAAGTTCTTCAGGAACATGTATTGCGCGGAATTCAGTATAAAAGATTACGCGAAATACATTCTCCTCATAGAAGGCCAGACTACACTCTGTTAAACGGCACAAATATAAAGACATTTTTAGATGCAAAATCTTTGGATGTTGATATTTTCACGGACAATGAAGCTGCGTATCAAATCCGCTCGTATGGATGGTCTGCGCAATCACCCTGTGCATTTGTTTCAAATTTTGAACAACTTGTAATTTACGATACGCGTTTTGTCCCAAACCCCGAACAGTCTGCCGATGCAAGTGTTGTGCAACTACACATTGATGAATATCTTGATAAATTCGATATCATAATTGATCATCTTTGGCACGATAAAATTTGCACTAATCGTCTGGAAGAATTGTACTCTACTACAGCTTTTGAAGGTAAAAACCGTGTTGATGCTCAGTTTATGGGTATTCTCTCAGCTTTTAGGAAAGAACTTGCAACCAATCTGTATTGTAATAATGTAGAGCATATCTCAAACGATGACATCCTAAATTATTACACGCAGGTTATTTTGGATAGAATTGTATTCATTCGCGTATGTGAGTCTAAAGGGATTGAAGAGCAGGAAAAATTGAAATCTTTTTCGCAGTCCGAAAATGGTTTTTGGGTGTCTTTCAAGCAGAGTTGCTATATGGAATTTTATAACCATTACGACGGCGCAATGTTTAGTCTTGATGCGGTATTTAATCAACTTGTTATAGATGATGAGGTGTTAAACAATTTTATTGATAAGTTATACTATCCTTTCCCTTATCGTTTCGATGTAATTCCAGTTAAAGTAATTGCAAATATTTATGAGGAATTTCTTGGCAAACAACTTGTAATCAACGGCACCACTCTTGATGAAGTTACTAAAGAAGAATACATCAAAACAAACGGTGCAGTTGCAACTCCAGAACATATTGTGGAAATGATATGTAAGCAAACATTAGATTTGAATTATGTCTCCGGTGTGGATGATTTACTAAAAATTAAAGTGCTGGATCCTTGCTGTGGATCTGGTGTCTTTGTTGTGTCCTGTTACGAACATTTGGCAGCAAAAATGATCCAATTGCTTCAAAATAACGTAGCCGATAGAGAAAAGTTTTCTAATTACTTTTATCTGCGAGATGATCAATGGTACTTAACTGTAGAGGGTCGCCGTGCTATTGTTGAAAATTGTATTTTTGCCATTGATTGCGATGAAGCTGCCATTGAAGTTACAAAGATGTCTTTAGCACTGAAAATAGTAGATGGTAACGCTCCGCTTGCTTGGGAAGGCATCGGCGTATTTGGAGACAAGATTTTACGTGAAATTGCAGATAACATAAAACTTGGTAATACGCTTGTTAATGTTGATTCGTCTTTACCAGCTCATTTAATCCCCGAAATAAAGCCTATGGACATACATACAGTTTTTAGTGA